>ERZ791886.1711-NODE-1711-length-10619-cov-1.996782_pt1 | contig 10619 bp, 7 predicted proteins | sample MGYA00510158_ERZ791886 | MGnify/ENA primary metagenome ERZ791886 (study PRJEB30046, sample SAMN00792063) | human gut metagenome | study: EMG produced TPA metagenomics assembly of the A metagenome-wide association study of gut microbiota in type 2... | reverse complement strand
ATACCGAATTCTGAAGTGTTGTCGGAGAGAGAACGGATTTTTGAAAAATTTAATAAAGAATTTATTCACTTTTCGGATATCAAAATAAATAATTTTTCTAAAGATTATCGTTTGATGGAATATGATTGTTTGATTTGTGGCAGTGATCAAATCTGGAATTCAGACTATCCAGAAAATGACAGAGCTAATTTTGGATATTTCTTCCCCAGTGTTAAGGTAATATCCTATGCGGCAAGTTTTGGGACAGATACAATTGCTGGAAAGAAGAAAAAAAGGTATGCAAAGTATCTTAAACGAATGGACGCAATTTCAGTAAGAGAGGAAAAGGGAAAAGAACTTGCAGAGTATATGACCGGAAGAGATGATATTTACGTTCATGTTGATCCTACACTTTTGTTGACAGCAGAGGAATGGTTTCCACTGGAGAAGGAACCTGTACTATACAAGGGCGAACGATATATCCTAAAATATTTTCTGGGAGAGAGGAATAAAGAGATTGATTGGAAACTTGAGGAGTATGCAAAGAAAAATAATCTGACTATTATTGATGTGATATCGAAAGACAGCCCGTATTATAATATTGGACCATCAGAATTTTTGTTTCTGGAAAGAAATGCTGATCTCATTGTAACGGATTCTTTTCATTCTTGTGTGTTTGCTATAATTTATAAAAGATCTTTTATCGTTGTAGAAAGAAAAGAAAATAGTCTTCAAAGCATGGGAAGCCGAATTGATACGTTACTAAACAAATTTCATTTAGAGAACAGAAGATATACTGGAAGTGATTTGGGCGAAATAGCAAATTCTTTTATTGACTATTCAAATGTGAATAGAATCATTGAATTTGAAAGAAAAGCAAGTGTTCAGTATTTAAAAAACTATATGTTTGATTGAAATACAATAGAATGAATACTGGAGTTTTAGTTAGAAAGCGTTACGGTTAGAAGCACTATAGGGTATAAAAAACAAAACAAATCATATTAAGGGAAATCAGCTATAACAACATGTTCATATTATCAGTATATAGTATCTTATTATAATACAATATGAAATGCGTAAAATAAAATTAGAAAGATTAAAACATAGGAGAAAAGACCAATGAAGATAGGGATCATCACCTTGGTGGGAAACAATTATGGAAACAGACTGCAAAATTATGCAGTTCAGGAATTATTGACTGAATATGGTGATGTGTATACTGTCAGACACGAGAAAAAGACACCTCCGATTGTAAAACAGAGCAGTTTTTCACGTTATTTACCGGCACATATAAAAGCTGCGGTGGATAGTCGTCTGTTGAATTTGTACTATCTTAGCAACCGCCAAATGAATACAATAACTCGTTTGGTGTATTTTTTGAAGCATAAAAATGAAATGAAAGCGGCATTATCGGAGCGGGATGCGGCATTTCGTCGCTTCGATGAGGAATATATCCGATATGAAAGCGAGCTGCTTCATCTTGCCGGAGATGATGATGAAACCTGGTTGAAATCCTATGATGCATGGATATGTGGCAGTGATCAAATTTGGAATCCTAACTACCCTACTGCTACTCGGAATGCATTTTTGCAATTTGCTCCGGAGCGACGACGGATCGCACTTTCTGCCAGCATTGGTCTGTCTGATGTAGACGCTATGCTGCCAGAGTATGCGGAATGGATCAGTGGTATTCCTTATCTGTCCGTCCGGGAGCAGCGTGCTGCCGAAATTGTTGCAGAATTAACGGGAAAAAATGCGGAGGTATTTCTTGACCCCACAATGCTGATTCCCCTGGAAAAGTGGAATCAAATTGCAGACGCTGCTAGTACAAATCTTCCGGAACATTTTGCGGTTGGATATTTTCTGGGTGTTCGCGAAAAAACGTATCTGGATTATATTCGGCAGGAGATTGGAGAATTGGTCTATGTAGATCTTCTGAACGGCGAAGCGCCTGAGTATCTATTATTTGGGCCTGATCATGTAGTCGATGCAATCCGTAAGGCAGAAATAGTTTTTGTGGACTCCTTCCACGGTGCAGTGTTTTCTATTTTGTATCACAAGCAGTTTGTTGTGTTTGAACGAAGTGAGAATGGGCAGACGATGAATAGCCGTCTGGAAACCTTATTGAAAAGGTTTGGTTTGGAAAATCGTATTTTTACTGGAGACAATTTGGAAGAACTTCGCCAATCAATTGATTTTCGCTATGTGGATGAAATTCTTGCAGCAGAGAGAATTCGTGTTCGGGGATTCTTAGATCACGCAATGAAGGAGATTTCAGAGCTACCGAAAGAAAGTGAGAAAACTGTGAAACATATTCAGATTAGGCACCTTGAAAAATGTAGCGGCTGCACGGCTTGCAGTCAAACCTGTCCAAAGCAATGTATTACCATGCAACCGAATGACGAGGGATTTGCCTATCCGATTGTAGATGAAACAATCTGCATTGAATGTGGACGATGTGAAGCTGTTTGCCCGGTGATACATCATGATGGCGGTAAGACTCCGCAGAGAGTGCTTGCTGAGAAGAATAAAAATGAGACGATCCGTAGCACCAGCTCATCGGGCGGCGTATTCTATGAGCTTGCCAGACAGTTGATCCAGAACGGCGGTGTTGTCTATGGGTGTGCGTTGGATGAAAATATGGTTGCCCGCCATGTATGTGCAGAAAGCATGGATGAATTAGAAAAGCTGAAAAGCTCCAAATATGTTCAGAGCGACATGGGCGATACACTGCATGAGGTTAAGAAAAGATTGCTTGCGGGGCAGCAGGTATTATTTTCTGGTACTCCCTGTCAAACCGCTGGTTTACGCAATTATCTGGGAAAGGATTATGAAAATCTGTTCGTAGTAGACGTTCTCTGCCATGGAGTACCGTCTCCAAAGTTGTTTGCAGAGTATCTGGATTATCTCAGTGAACAGTACGGTGGCGGTAAACCAATCTCTGTAAACTTTCGAAATAAACAGCGTGGCTGGAAACGACTTTACATGGAAGTAATATTCGACAACGGAAAACGCCATTATATTTATAGTGGATACGATCGTTATGAGGGTATGTTTTTGAACAACCTTTCATTGCGTCCTTCCTGCTATGAATGTAAGTTCACTAAAACCGAGCGTTACGGTGATATAACTTTGGGAGACTTTTGGGGGATTGGAAAAAAATATCCCCAGTGGGATGATGATAAGGGTATTTCTGTTGTTATGCTGAATACCCAAAAAGGTGTTGCAGCCTATGAGCGGATTAAGAGTCTGTTCGATGGAAGAGAAGAAGAACTAGATACGGCAAAGGCAGGCCAGCGGACACTCTATGCACCTACACAGAAGAACCCTAATCGGGATGCATTTTATAAATTATATGCAGAGAAAGGGTGTAAGGAAGCCTTGGAACGGTATACCAGTGTTCCGTCTGCACCTGTGAGGGCATATTACGCAGTGATGCGTTTCGTATTGGATGTTGTGAGAAAAGTATTACGAAGAGGATATTAAGCGAGGTGCCATATATGTTGAAAATGATAGTAAACGGAGTTACCTATCGAGCCAAAGGTCTCTGGGGTTCGGTCAATAGAATTTTTTATCAGAAACCCAAGGTTTTGGATACAGGAACCAGTTTGCGTTTGATTTTGGATAAGAAATGCTCAGTTGCCAGATTTGGTGATGGCGAGTTTAATATCATGCGGGGGGAGGTACTTGGTTTTCAGGAGTCGGACAGTTCTCTTGCAGACAAATTGTATGAGGTTATCCACGAAAAAGTTGATGGTTTAGAAATAGGCATTCCGGATGTTTTTGGAGATTTGTCAGAGTATACGAACAAGTCAGCAAGGTTTTGGAAAGCGTATTTGGGCATGCACCGAGGTGAGATGGTTCAGTTGCTCGATTTGGATAGAGTCTATCTGAACACCAACATGACTCGTTTTTGGACAGGATATGAAGAAAAGAGTGGCGTAAAGGAAATAGTAGAAATCTACCAAAAGATATGGAGGGGCAGAAATGTTGTTTTTGTTGAGGGTGAACTGACGAGGATGGGAGTGGGGAATAATCTGTTCTCAAGTGCGGCATCCATCAAGAGAATTCTCTGCCCTGCGAAAAACGCATGGAATCGCTATGATGAAATCCTTTCTACCATACTAGATCTCGATATGAGCAAAGATACATTGTTTATTCTTGCGTTGGGACCGACAGCTACAGTATTGGCCTATGATTTGACGAAGCATGGATACCAGGCTTTAGATCTGGGACACCTTGATGTTCAATATGAATATAGTTTGCGTAATGCAACCAATAAAATGGCAATAGAGGGAAAATATGTGAATGAAAATATTGCTGGCAGGGAAGTGTCTGATAGTATTGTGGACAATGCCTATCGAAACAGTATTATTGCAAGAATTGTGAATTGAGTGGGGGCACATGATGATACAGAGTAAAGAGGATTATGAATATTACTTAGAGGCTGATAGAATTGCTTTGGGTGAGAAGCGAGAAAGACCGCATCTCATTTCAATATGGGAATCAGATGTGATTTGGAAGTTCCAAAGATTATTGCGAAAGGCAGAGTATTTACATAACTGCAAATCGTCAGGGCCTTATAAAATATACTATAAGTGGATTCAATATAGACTGTTTCGGGCACAGATAAAGACAGGAATCAACATTCCTATGAATGTATTTGGACCGGGATTGTCAATTGCGCATCTCGGACCTATCGTGATTAATGGATTCGCAAAGGTTGGAAAAAACTGTCGCCTTCATCCGTTTACAACGATTGGAATTGATGGTCGGAGTGGAAAGGTAGCCGTGATAGGGAATGACGTATACTTAAGCAACGGATGCAAATTGATAGGGGATATTGAAATTGGGGATGGTGTTGTGGTTGCAGCGGGAGCTGTAGTCACAAAAAGCTTTCTGGAAGAAAACTCCGTAGTGGGGGGGATACCTGCAAAGGTGATTTCATATGCGGGAAACCCCTTTCCGCAGGAGCGTAGAGGTGCAGATATAGCGAAAAGATAGAAGGTGAAGATATGGAAAATGGACTGGTCAGTATTATTGTTCCGGTGTATAATGCAGAAAAGCATTTGGCGGATGCAATCCAAAGTGTTTTAGATCAGACCTATTCTAATTTTGAACTGATTGCTGTCAACGATGGTTCTACAGACCGTTCTCTGGAAATATTACAGCGATTCACAGATCAAAGAGTGCGGATTATTAACAAAGAGAATACCGGTGTAAGTGATACCAGAAACGTTGCAATTAAGGCAGCTACAGGTGAATTTGTGTGTTTTTTAGATGCGGATGATTATTATTCGCCATGTTATATCCAGCGGATGTATGAGACTGCCATAGCAAATGACGCAGACATGGTTGTATGTAATTATGTGCCTTTTCGTGGCAAACCTTATTTTTCAGAAGAAAAATCTACCGCAGTATCTGTGCAAAGCACGGAGGCCCTTGTCCAAGCAGGAGTGTTAACTTCTGCTTGGACAAAGTTGATAAAAACATCAACTTTGTCCAAGCTCAATATATTATTTGAGAGAAATATGTCTTTTGGAGAAGATTTGTTCTTTTGCTGGAAAACCTTTCTTGCTTCCGAAAACGTCTGGATGATTAATGAAAAACTGTACGGTTATCGAATGACGGATAGTGGAGCTACAAGTAAGTACCATCCAGAGCTATATGAAAAGTATAAAGCGGCCTTTACTGACTTAAAGGCTTTTGGGAAAACAGTAAATAAAGACGATGAATATGCAATGGATGTGTTTTTTGCTACGAGAATGCCATCATTTGTTTTAATGACAGTTCGGGAAAAGTGTTCGTTGGCACAGAAACGAAACCGCCTCTTGCACATATTGGACGACAACATAATTCAGAGCGTTTACAAAAATTGGAATTTATTTGTAACAAGGATAAATGTGGATCAGATTGCGTTTTATGAGAAATGCAGGAAGAAACAGATTTTTTCACTGTTACTATATGGATATAAGCGAAATGCTATCACACTATTGAAAAGCAAGATAAAGGGATTATTATGACAGAGGGAAGAATAAAGAATTCTGTGCGTAATATTTCGTACAGATTTGTTAGTCAAGTAGCATCAATTGTTTTAAAGTTTGTCAGCAGAACGATCTTTATTTATATATTAGGTGTTGAATATCTAGGGATTAACGGGTTATTTAGCGAGATACTTCAGATGCTTTCGCTTGCTGATCTTGGCTTCGGTACGGCTATGGTGTACAGTATGTATAAGCCGCTCGCAGAGCATGATGAAAAAAGATTAACACAATTGGTTGCTTTATATAAAAAAATATACACCATAATTGCAATTACAATCACGGTAATAGGAATTTCACTTGTTCCGTTTCTTAAATATTTAGTCAATATGGATAAGGATATTCCTTATCTGAAAGTGTATTATTTGCTCTATCTGGCCAATACGGTGTCAAGCTATCTTGTTGTTTATAAAACATGTATACTGAATGCGGATCAGAAAAATTATCTTATATCTAAGTATAATACTATATTTAACTTTATTTCCCTGATTGTGACAAGTGCGTTTCTGCTGCTTACACATAACTTTATGATATATTTGATTGTTCAAGTAGCAGTGACATATGCAAACAATTTTTATGTTTCACATATAGCGGAAAAACAGTATCCATATATAAATGATAAAGTGGAAAAGCTGTCAAAAGAAGAGGGAAAACAGATTTTTCAGAATGTTAAATCTGTTTTTATATACAAAGTAGCTAATACGCTGGTTGGAAGTACAGATAATACACTAATTTCGGTACTGATTGGTACGATTGCAGTTGGTTTTTACAGTAACTACTGCATGATCGTCAATAATATTACATTACTTATTAATATTATTTTTTCATCGGTTACTGCGAGTATTGGCAATATGGTTGTTGAGGAAAATAAAAAGAAAAGCTATGATGTATATTGTTTAATGCAGTTTATGAGTTTCTTGATGAGTTCAGTCGCAATTACAGTGACATATTTAGTGATAAATGACTTGATCAATGTGTGGCTGGGAGAAAAATTCGTTTTAGAACAGTTAGTTTCATTTGCGATTGTTCTGAATATGTATTTTTCTGTTGTCTTGATGCCGATATGGTCTTATCGCGAAGCTACAGGGATGTATTTACAGACGAAATATGTTATGGTCGCTACTGCAGTTGTGAATCTGGTAGTTTCTGTCATATTAGGAAAGATGATAGGACTTGCGGGTATTCTGTTTGCAACATCAATTGCACGGATTAGCACCTATTTTTGGTATGAACCCAAACTACTGTTTGAACAGTTTTTTGGGAAGAGGGTGTGGAACTATTATAAAGACATTATAAAAAATATAGTAGTTACATTTACTGTTGCAACAATATGTTCGTTAGTGTTTCAGAAATTTGTAGTAATAAGTTGGGGGGACTTTTTTTTCAAGGCAGTCAGTGTATCTATTTGCGCATTAATCCTGACGATTGTTCTTTACTGTAAAGATCCGAGTTTCAGAGTGATTATGAGTATGACAACAGGATTATTGAAAAGAGTATGAGTTTTTTTTTAATTGGATAAATGTACATCAGGATTCATTTGATTGAGCAGGAGCCGGCCTATGGCAGGCTGGAGGAGGATGCCTTTGATTTTGTATCCTCCTATGTAGGGCTCAGGGAACTGTCAAAGTGGAAAGAAGCTGTACGGGAAGGAGAGAGATTCAATATGAAAACAGGTTTTCAGATGTATGAGGATGAATTTTTGGAGCGGGGAAGAGCGGAAGTAACTCAATCAGTGATTCAATCTGTCGCTGAATCTTCCGGTAGAGCAGATTGCTCAAATCTGCAGCTGCGGAGTGGAACGTGTGAAGCAGGTTCAAAAATCCATGGAGAACGTGACCGGAGAGCAATAACGGAAAGCAAAAAGAAAGAGGCTGTACAGACGGATTCTGTATGGCTTCTTTTTCCTTTATCTGTAACTGGTGGGAAGATTATACCGGTGTTGTTTGTAAGAAGGGTTTTGAGAAAGGGATAATACAGGAAACAATAATGAACAGATTGTTGATTTTAGGCGCCGGAGGCTTTGGTCAGATGGCGAAGGAGACAGCCCTGGAGCTGGGGTATGAACAGGTGGTATTTCTGGATGATGCGGCAGTTGGGGAGGATGTGATTGGCCGGTGCTGCGACTATATCCTTCACCATGAGGAATACCCGGTGGCTGTGGCTGCTTTTGGAAATAATAAAACAAGATTATACTGGACAGATAAGCTTTTGGAAGCAGGATATCAGGTGCCTGCCATGGTGCATCCTTCTGCAGTGGTAAGTCCCAGCGCGGTTTTAGAGTCAGGCTGTTTTGTCATGCAGAGGGCAGTGGTTAATACCCATACGAGATTAGAGCGGGCGGCCCTGATTAACAGCGGAGCTGTGGTGGATCATGATTCTGTGGTATGCGCCGGGGCTCATGTGGGGCTGGGAAGTATTGTGAAAGCAAACTGTACTATTGAATCTGGCAGAAAGGTGGAGGCCGGTGAGGTGATTTTTTCCACCAGACGGAAGATTGAGGGGGCAGACAGCCGCAGTCTGGAGGATGCGGTCTATGCCTTTGGCTTCGGGCCTCAGTGCAGCTATGTGAAGCCCTTTGGTGAAGGTCATATTAATGAAACCTATGCCGTTTATATGCCTGGATCAGAGGGAATGGATGTGCCCCGCTATGTGCTGCAGCGGGTGAATATTCATGTGTTTAAGAATCCGGCTCAGGTGATGGAAAATATTTTCTCTGTTACAGAATATCTCCGGGAAGTGATTCGAAAAGAAGGCGGGGATCTGAATCGGGAAACCCTGTCCTATATTAAGACAAAAAGTGGGGATACCTATTTTGAGGATGCAGATGGTCAGCCCTGGCGCTGCCTTCATTATGTGCCAAACTCCATCTGTCATCAGACGGTGGAGGAACCCCAGCAGTTTTATCAGTCTGCAAGAAGCTTTGGTCATTTTTTAAAGCAGCTGGGAGATTATCCGGCGGAGCATCTTTATGAGACCATTCCCCGATTCCATGATACGGTGAAACGGTTTCGGGATTTTTCTGAGGCTGTGCGAAAGGATGTGAAGAACCGGGCCAGCCAGTGCCGGGAGGAGATTGACTTTGCTCTGGCAAGAGAGGCGGACTGCGGTGTTTTGATGAATCAGCTGCAGGAAGGAATTCTGCCTCTTCGGGTGACGCATAATGATACGAAGTTAAACAATATTCTGTTTGATGCAGATACGGATCAGGGTCTGTGTATCATTGATCTGGATACCATTATGCCGGGACTGGCTGCCAATGATTTCGGCGATTCTATCCGCTTCGGAGCATCGACGGCGGAGGAGGACGAGCCGGATCTCAGTAAGGTTCATTTTGATATCCATCTGTATGAGCTTTATGTAAAGGGGTACCTGGAAATGGCAAGGGACGTTCTGACTCCGGCGGAAATTGACAGTCTGCCCTGGGGCGCAAGGCTGATGACTCTGGAGTGCGGAATGCGTTTTCTGGCAGATTATCTTCAGGGGGATGTGTATTTTAAGACTGCTTACCCGGATCACAATCTGGTGCGGGCCAGAACCCAATTCCGTCTGGTGAAGGAGATGGAGGAGCAGTTTGACAGCATGTATGAGATTTTAAGAAAATACAGTTAGGAGGCAAAACATTGAAGAAAAAACAGATACTTACCATAACAGCGTTTTCTCTGTTTCTGACCTTTGGGGTTTCAGGAACGGCCTTTGCCGCTGGAACCTGGAAAAATGGTACTTCAGGAGAACGCTACTATATAGACGAAAACGGGGTTCAGCTGGAAAATCAGTGGTTTTCCGTGACCTCTACGCCAAAGGAGCCCCATGTAAAGCCATCTACAGCCTGGTACTATGCCGGAGAAGACGGAAGCATTTACCGAAACGGCTGGTTTACCATAGGCGGCCACGAATATTACTTTTATTTCGGCGGCAATGCTGTTCGGGATGGAGTGGTTACGATTGATGGAAATAAATATTACATTGATGCAGAAACCGGAAAGCAGTCTGGCGGCTGGTTCAGCATTGAGCGGTTGAATGCAAAAAATGAGCCTTATCTGACCTGGTATTATGCCAACGAGGATGGCACCCTTCTCTATGATGGCTGGAAGGAGCTGGACGGAAAGCTGTATTACTTTTATGCCGGAGCCAATTCCCCCAGAAAGGCCTGGCTGAATCTGGAGGGAAAACGCTACTATGTGGGTGAAGACGGCTCTATGGAGAAAAGCGGCTGGTTTGCCATTACGGGAGTCAACAGCGCCGGACAGGAGTATTCTAACTGGTATTTTGCAGCCGGGGACGGGGACATCGTTCGGGACGGCTGGCGGGAGATGGATGGTCACTCCTATTATTTTGATAAAAATGGCCTGAATTACCGGAAAAGGTGGCTGGTTGGAGAGCAGAAGGAGCGGTATTATTTTGATGAAAACGGCTGGCTGCAGACAGGATGGTTTGATATCACCAATGTGAATGCCAATACGGGGGCTGTCTCAGTAACTACCTACTATGCGAAGGCAAATGGACAGGTGCTGGTGGACGGCTATCATGAGGTAGATGGGAAGACCTATAAGTTTGGCACAGGGGGAAATCTGATAAAGAAAAGCTGGATGGTGGATGCCG
>ERZ791886.1708-NODE-1708-length-10621-cov-6.076850_pt1 | contig 10621 bp, 7 predicted proteins | sample MGYA00510158_ERZ791886 | MGnify/ENA primary metagenome ERZ791886 (study PRJEB30046, sample SAMN00792063) | human gut metagenome | study: EMG produced TPA metagenomics assembly of the A metagenome-wide association study of gut microbiota in type 2... | reverse complement strand
AGCGCACCTCATCCTCGGTGCGAGTGCCGTAAGGGCAGCGCTTAGTATCGCCAAAGTAGTAAACAGACTCGTGCGGAAGCGCCGTGGCAATCGCGCGCGCAACCGTCAGGCCGCCCAGGCCCGAGTCGAACACGCCGATGGGGCGCGTGTCCCCGGCCAGATTCTCGATATCGGACATTACCTCACCAGTCTCTCTCGAAAAGACATGTCCAAGTGCGGCGGCGGCGCGCTACGAACGCGCCGCGACCAGCAGCTCTGCCGTTGCCGCCCAACCGTCGACAATTTTGCCTCGCGTAACGAAAGCGTTCTCGCAAGCAGCCAGGAACTCGGGCGCGCCGGCGCTCGTCAGGCCATTCTCGACCAGGCAGAACGTGCCCACGTGATCGGCCATGTAAAAGTCGGACTCGGAATCGCCGAGCGCCAACGTCTCCTCGCGCTCGATCCCTAGGTGCTCGCAGAAGCGCGCAATAGCGACGCCTTTGTTGAGGCCCGCGGGATTGATGTTGAATGCCCGGCCGTCCTCGACGCGATCGAGCTCGAGCGTCGTCGGCTTGGACAGGTGAGTCAGATGGCCGTTGCAAGCCCAGATCAGACCGCAGCCGGCCTCGTCCAGGATGGCCTGGGCCTCATCATCGGGAATGTCGCCACGCATGCCGACGGTGACCTCACGGTATTTGTAGCCGGTCGACATGTCGTTGTGGTACTCGATCTTGTGCGGCCAGCGAGCAAGGATCTTCTCGCACACGCCGGTCTGCTCGATCACCTGGTGCGGAGTAAGGCCGCAGGCGGGGTCGTAAGGCATGTCGCCGGTCAGATACTCCCAATCGTTGGCTTTGAGGTCGTACATGACCAGGCCGCCCATCTCACCAATGTAGGAGTTGAGGCCGAGCACGCGCGCGTCCTCGTGGATCATGGTACGGTTGCGGCCCGAGGTGGGAACCACCTGAATACCAGCGCGAGCGAGCGCCACGACGGCCTCGACGAGTTTGGTCGAGGGGTTGCCGTCGTTGTCGCGCAGCACGCACGAGCCGGGCGCGAGCATGGTGGCGTCCAGGTCGGTAAAGACGTACTTAACCTTGGCCAAGCGCTCGCGCATCTCGCCCGAAAGCTCGGCAACGGTCGGCAGGGTGTTGTGGGACATGGTTACTCCGTTTACGTAGAAGGGTTTGGTCTTGATAGCGTGTTTTCCCTAGGGTAAACACGCTTACGGGCCCACAGGTGTGTTTTCCCTAGGGTAAGCACACCTAGAAGGCATTGCATCATCAGACGCCGGGGTCCGCAAACGCCATCCTAAAGGCGGCAGCGTTTAGGCGTCGTACGCCGCAAGGATGCGCTTGAGAACCAAGCCATCGCGCTCGCAGGGCTCGGGTCCGTTCTTGCGCAGCATGCACTCCTCCTCGCCCTTGCCGGTCACGATGACCACAGCGGGGCGCTCGGTCTCGCGCACGGCCGCCTCGATAGCGGCGGTACGGTCGGTCACAATCTGCCAGTTGTCGTTTCCCTGCGCCTGGACATTGCGCGCAATCTCGGCACAAATATCCTCGACGTCCTCGGGACCCGGGTCGTCCTCGGTAATCACGATGCGATCGGCGTACTTGCCGGCGGCAATACCCATCGTGGTGCGGCGATCGACGCCCTTGCCGCCCGTTGCACCAAAGACAACCGCCAGCTCGCGCTCGGGATAGTTCTCGTGCAGGTCGCGCAAAAGCGTCTCGAGGCTCATGCCGTTGTGCGCAAAGTCAACGACGCCCAAGATTTTGCCCGATACGGACGGATAGAGCTCCATGCGGCCGGGAACGAAGACACCCTCAAAGCCATGGACGATGCCCTCTTCGGAAATGCCCAGGGCCTCGGCGCAGGCAATAGCGGCAAGCGCGTTGGACACATTGAACTTAACCGGCGTGGGAATCACCATGTCGCGCGTAAAGCGGGGGGTGCGTACCGTTGCCACCACGCCGCAGTCGCCATTTCGAATCGCCAACGTATGCACATCGGCGTTCTCGTCATTCAATGAAAAGGTCACCGTTCGCTCACAGCCAGACGCCGCCTCGAGCACGCGGTCGACGTGGTCCATATCGAGGTTGACCACGGCAAAGCGGCTCTGCGAAAAAATCTTGAGCTTGCTGGCAAAGTAATCCTCGAGCGTGGGGTGCTCGATCGGCGAGATATGGTCCTCACCGATATTGGTAAAAGCGCCCACTTCAAAGTCAATCTTGCCCGTACGCTCGTATTTGAGGCCCTGGCTCGACGCCTCCATGACCAGCCACGGAGCGCCCGCCTCGGCGGCGTGTGCGATACGCGACTGCAAAAGGAAGGACTCGGGGGTCGTTAGCCTAGAAGGACCGGCCTCGATGCCGTCATCGAACTCGATACCCGTGTTGAGGGCAGGTCGATGACAGCCCGTGAGCTTAGTCTCGTTGGCAAGAATGCCACGCAGATAAAAGCTGCAGGTCGACTTGCCCTTGGTGCCTGTAAAAGCGCAGACCTTCACCTTGCCCGAGGGATGACCGTAATAGGCGTCCGCCACCACAGCGAGCGTACGGCGGATATCGTTGACGATCACGGCGGGAATATCGACGTCGTAATCGATCTCGGACACGTACGCCACGGCGCCTTTGGCAATCGCCGAGACCAGATACTCGGGCTTGAACGCACGGCCCTTGCAGACAAACAATGTGCCCGGACGCACCTGGCGCGAGTCGTCGGTCGCAAACTCGATGCGCTGGTCACATTGAGCATCCGGCTTGGAAACAACAAGGGCCTCGGCCTCGAGCAGCTCCACATAGCGCATCAAAGCCAACTTCTCCTTCGTCGTACCCGACATATTACGACCTCTCTCGCTAAACCTAACCTTAAAAGAGCAAAAACCGTCTTAGATGAATCCGGTTGCGCCCCTGTATTATCAACCATCCTAATATGCTACCTGACCTTGCGAGTGTCTCAGCACCCTAAAAACTTGCAAGGACCAGCGCACGGTTAATTCGAAATAACAAGACCCCCGCCCTACAAATGAGTGTAATGCGGAGATGACCAGTGAGTTTGTCATGCTCTACAAGGACACGTCGCTGCTTTCGAGCGTCGGCGTCATGGAACTCATGCTGTTCTCCAAAAACCTCACGGCCACTACGGGCAACATCACACCCTAAATTTGCGCTGCACTCTACTATCTGGTTGTGACGATTCCACTCATCCACGCCGTCACCAGGGTAGAGCACCGCCTTGCCGAGCGCGGCAAGCGCTAGTCCCTCTCGCGCTCTCGCACACAGCAATCGTCGCAGTCACGGCCCGCCGCTTCGCCCAAAGTGCGGGCCGTGGTTTTTCGGTCCCCTCGGCGCTTATGCCCCATCACGAAACAAAAGATTGGCATGATAGTAAGGATTGATTGATATTGACTGCTGCATGCCTTGCGGCAGCGCACCTAAGCCGTCAGCAGAAAGGATCTTGCATGTGCGGTTTTGTCGGTTTTACCGGTACAGATGAACAGAGTGAGCTGGCTCTCACGGCCATGATGGATCGCATCATCCATCGCGGGCCGGATATGGGCGGCCAGCACATCGTCGATAACGTCGCCCTCGGCTTCCGCCGTCTTTCGATTCTCGACCTTTCCGAGGCTGGTGCCCAGCCCATGTCGAGCGATGACGGCAAGGTCACGATTGTCTTCAACGGCGAGGTCTACAACTTCCAGGAGCTCCGCTCCGAGCTCGAGGCCGCTGGCTACGTCTTCCACTGCAACGCCGACACCGAGGTCCTGGTGCACGGCTACGAGGAGTGGGGCGAGGACCTGGTCAACCGCCTGCGCGGCATGTATGCGTTCGTGATTCACGACCAGAACAGGAACAAGCTCTTCGGCGCCCGTGACATCTTTGGCATCAAGCCGTTCTATTATTACCGGGCCTCCGACGGCTCGCTGCTGTTTGGCTCCGAGATCAAGAGCTTCCTAGACCACCCCAAGTTTGAGAAGGCCGTCAACCACGACGCACTGCGTCCCTACCTCACGCTGCAGTTCCCTGCCACGGAGGAGACGTTCTTTAAGGGCGTGTTCAAGCTTGCCCCCGCGCATTGCTTTACGTACGACCTTACGACCAACACCATGGATATCAAGCGCTACTGGAGCTGCGACTTTACCGATGACAACTCCAAGAGCTTCGAGGAGTACGTGGACGAGTGCGACAGGGTCGTGCACGAGAGCGTTGCCGCACACCGCATCGCCGACGTTAAAGTTGGCTCGTTCCTCTCCGGCGGCGTCGACTCCAGCTACATTGCCGCCTGTCTCATGCCCGACACCACGTATTCCGTCGGCTTTGACTACAAGAACTTCAACGAGACCAACTACGCCGCCGAGCTTTCCGACAAGCTTGGCATTAAGAACGTGCGCAAGATGATCACCGCCGACGAGTTCTTCGACGCGCTACCCGATATCCAGTACCACATGGACGAGCCGCAATCGAACCTCTCCAGCGTGCCGCTGTACTATCTGGCACAGATGGCCGCTGAGGAAGTTACCGTCGTCCTTTCGGGCGAGGGTGCCGACGAGCTGTTTGCCGGCTACGAGTGGTACGAGGACACCTCCGAGATGCGCTCCTTCAAGAAGCGCGTGCCGCTCGGCGTGCGTCGTGCCCTGGGCTCGCTCGTTCAGCATCTCCCCTACTTTAAGGGTCACAACTTCCTGACCAAGTGTGCCGAGGTCCCCGAGCGCTGGTACGTGGGCCAGGCAAAGGTGTTCGACCCGTCCGAGGTCGACGAGGTTCTCAAGCCAGCTTACGACACTGGCAAGAACGCCTCCGAAATGTGCGCAGAGTACTACAAGCAGGTCCCCGACTGCTGCGAGCTCTCTAAGAAGCAATACCTGGATATGAACATGTGGCTTCCGGGCGACATCCTGCTCAAGGCAGACAAGATGTGCATGGCACACTCCCTGGAGCTCCGCGTTCCGTTCCTGGACAAAAAGGTCATGGAGTTCGCCGAACACATTCCCGCCAACTACCGCGTCAACGAAGAGGGCTGCAAGCTTGTCCTGCGCCACGCCGCCAATCGCACGCTGCCCGATGAGTGGGCAACGCGCAAGAAGGTTGGCTTCCCGGTGCCAGTTAGGTTCTGGTTGCGCGAGCAGAAGTACTACGACTACGTAAAGGAGTACTTCACCGCACCGTGGGCTGCCGATTTCTTTGACACCGATGCGCTCATGAAGCTGCTCGACGATCACTTTGAGGGCCGCGCGCTCAACCAGCGCAAGATCTATACCACGCTGACATTCCTCATTTGGTACAAGCGCTTCTTTATCGATGAGAACAAGGGCGCCGAAGTCGCCGCTTAGATTTCGTTATGAATTAGCGGTGAACCACGCAGGGTTTCCGCTATACTTAATCTTTGCGGGCGATTGGCGCAACGGTTAGCGCAGGTGCTTTACACGCACAAGGCTGGGGGTTCGAATCCCTCATCGCCCACCACCGATTTGATAGGCTCCCAGCTATGGGGGCCTTTCCTTTTTCAGGCCCATCGCAGAGGGATTCGAACCCGCAAGGGTGCGGAGCTGAGGAAACGCGTAAGCGTTTTCCAGCGCAGCACGCGAGGGCCGTAGGCCCGAAGCGGAAGCGGGCGGCGAAGCCGCACGCGGACATCCCTCATCGCCCACCACCGATTTGATAGGCTCCCATCTATGGGGGCCTTTCGTTTTTGGGCCCATCGCAGAGGGATTCGGACCCGCCAGGGTGCGGAGCTGAGGAAACGCGTAAGCGTTTTCCAGCGCAGCACGCGAGGAGCGAAGCGACGAAGCGGAGCGCGAGCGGCGCCAGCCGCACGCGGACATCCCTCATCGCCCACCACTGAATTAGAAACGGTCCTCGCAAGGGGACCGTTTTTGTTTGCACCCAGCGCATGGGATTCGAACCCGTCAGCACGTCTGCCACAGAGGCCGTGGCCAAAAAATGACAAAACTGAGTACTGTTACTAATTTTATAGCAGCGTTTTTTGGATATGACTGGGTAAATCTAGCCTTGAACCAGCGATTTGAAGTCTTTGCTACTAGTATTTTCCACTAACATAATTGAACATGTGTGGTCTAACTAATCCTAAATAGTCGGTTTCATATGAGATTCAACTGATAGCAGTACTCATATTTGGCATTTTTTGGCCATGGGCTCTCCTGGCCTTTGCAGATTTATGGCAAAAAGGGTTCCAGACCGTCCAGTCATGAATCAAATGACGCGCCGACGATCTGGAACCCGTTCAAACTAGCTATGTTTTGCTCTCGCTACGCTAAAACGTCCGACAGGATCTCGATCAGACTGTCCACGTCGGCTTCCTCGCAGACGAGCGGCGGCAGGAAACGCAGCGTATGGGCACCCGTAGCGTTAATCACGGCACCGGCGGCCAACGCGCGGGCAACAATATCATGCGCATCGCCTGCTGCGTCATCCAAGTCGCAACCGAGCATCAAGCCGCGACCGCGCACCTCGGTAACGTGCGGTAACTTGGCGAGCTTTGCCTCCATATAGGCGCCTACCTTGGCAGCATGGTCGGCATAATCGCCGCGCACGAGCGCGGAGAGCGTCGCGGCGCACGCCGCGATGGCCAAGCAGCTACCGCCAAAGGTCGAACCGTGATCGCCGGGCTTAAACACGTCGGCGATCTCTTTCTTTGCCACCACGGCGCCCATAGGAACGCCGTCGGCGATGCCCTTGGCAAGACTCATGATGTCGGGCTCCACGCCATAGGTCTGGTAAGCGAACGGTTTGCCGGAGCGGAACAGACCGCACTGGACCTCGTCGGCGATAAGCACGGCGCCCACTTCGTGTGCTAGGTCGCGCGCCGCCGCCATAAACTCCTCGGTCATGGGGTGCACGCCACTCTCACCCTGGATCGGCTCGAGCATCACGGCACATATTTCGCTCCCCAGCTGCTTAAAGATTGCACGCAGTTCATCGACATCGTTGGGCGCGCAGGCCACAAAGCCACCCGGCAGCGGGCGGAAACTCTCCTGCAGCCAATCCTGCATGGTGGCGGCAATGGTCTCGAGCGTACGGCCGTGGAAGCCGCCGCGCATGCACACGATGGTGTTGCCGCCGTTACCGGCACGCTTGGCGTACAGGCGCGCGAGCTTCATCGAGCCCTCGTTGGCCTCGGCGCCGGAGTTGGCAAAGAAAGTCTCCCACACCTGCTCGTCCGCAGCCGGGGCACCAAGAGCAGCTGCCGTGGTCTCATCGCCGGCGGCAATGGCATCGGCAAGCACGCGCGCACCATCTACGTCGTCGTTAGCAAGCTTGGACAGCAGCGCCGCGACCTGGCCACGCTGCTCGATGTAGAAGTAGTTAGACACATGCAGAAGCTTTTTGGTCTGAGCCTCGAGCGCCGAGAGCACAGCCGGGTTGCCATGACCTAGGCTGCACACGCCGATGCCGGCAAGAAAGTCAAGATACTCACGACCATCGTCACCGGTGAGCTTCATACCGTGACCTTCGACAAACTCGACCGGCGAGCGACCAAAGGTATGCATAACGTAATGGGATTCGAGCGATTGTTGAGTTGCAAGTGACATGGGATGCCTTTCGTTGGGCGCCGTACGGCGCAGGGCTATGGATGCAGGGACGCGACAACTGCGGGTCAGCTAGACCGTCTGAAGCTTCTCGACCTCGTCGAGGTTCTCGGTCAGACGCGCAGCAAACGTCGAAAGCGGATGCGGATGCGTATCGAACTCGTAAGCCGTCTCGGTGGAATGAATCACGGTGCCGACGCCGGCATCGGTCAGCAACTCCAAGAGCAGCGAATGCGGCGTCGTGCCGTTGATGATGTGGGCTCGGAACACGCCAGCGGTAAGCGCGTCGACAGCCGCACGAAGCTTGGGGATCATGCCCTTATCGACCTCGCCGCCGTAGAGCATCTCATTGACCTCGTCGAGCGTCAGGTTGGAGATAAGTGAATCCTTGTCGCTAAAGTCCTTGTACAGGCCGTCGACGTCGGTCAAGAAAATCGCCTTGTGCGCGTGGAGCGCTGCCGCAACGGCACCGGCGGCGGTATCGGCGTTGATGTTGAAGAAGCCACCGTCCTCCCCCGCCGCGACCGTGGCGATAACGGGAATGTACTCGCTGTCGAGCAAACGCTCGATATAGTCGGTGTTGACGTGCGTGACCTTGCCTACGCGGCCGAGCTCTGGGTCGAGTGGCTCGGCGATAAGGGTACCGGCGTCGCTGCCCGACACGCCCACGGCCAGGTTGCCATGGTGGTTGAGCGCCGCGACCAGCTCCTGGTTGACCTTACCGCCCAGCACCTCGCGCACGATATCCATGGTGGCAGGCGTGGTCACACGCTGGCCGTTCTTAAACTCGACGGGGATGTCATAGTGGCTGAGCGCCTCGTTGATGGCCTTGCCGCCACCGTGCACGATAACAGGGCGCATGCCGATGATCTTGAGCAGGACGATGTCGCTCATCACGTCACGACGCAGCTGCTCGTCGACCATGGCGGCGCCGCCGTACTTGATAACGACCGTCTTACCGGTCAGATTCTTAATCCACGGCAGCGCCTCGAACAGCAGCTGCGCGGTAACTTCGTTGGATTCGCTCGAGCGACAATCGCGTGCGAACTTCATAGTCTGCCTCGTCTTTCGTGTAGCAATCGCGCCGCACCTCGTTGCCCGCGATTGCAGCGGGACGCGCGGCACATCGGGAGTCTAGGAACGGTAGTCGCCGTTGATGGAGATGTACTCATGCGTGAGGTCGCAGGCCCACACGGTCGTTGCCGCGTCGCCTGCGCCCAGGTCGGCCGAGATTACGATCTCGGGCGCCTCGAAACGTCGCAAGGCCTCGTCCTCGTCAAAGGGAACAGTCAGGCCATCGCGGCAAACGGGCATACCCATCATGTCGATTGAAACGTCTTCCTGGTCAAACCGCACGCCGCACTTGCCGAGCGCCATGGCAACGCGGCCCCAGTTGCAATCGTGGCCGGCGATGCAAGTCTTAACGAGGGGCGAGTTGGCAACGGCACGGGCGGCGATATCGGCCTCCTCGTCGTTCACGGCGCCGGTAACGTTGACCGTCACGAGCTTGGATGCGCCCTCGCCGTCGGCGGCGATGTTGCGCGCCAGGCTCTCGCACACCTCGTGCACGGCAAATGCCAACTCGTCAAAGGCATCGGAGCCCTCGACGATAGGCTCGGCATCTGCGGCGGCGCCGGAGGCAAGCATGATGCAGGTGTCGTTGGTCGAGGTGTCGGAATCGACCGTTACCTTGTTAAAGGTCTGCTTGACGGTCGAGAGCAGCAGGGCATGAAGTGCCGCCGGCTCAACGGGGGCATCGGTAGTGATGACCGCGATCATGGTGGCCATGTTGGGCATGATCATGCCCGAGCCCTTGCACATTCCTCCTACCGTATAGACATTGCCCGCATGACCCGCAGCCTCACTGACGTAGGACACGGCGTACTCCTTAGAGTGCGTGTCGGTCGTCATGATGGCGCGAGCGGCATCGGCGCCACCGTGGGCGGAGAGCGCCTCGTAGGCAGCAGGAATGGCGGTCTCAAACGTGTCGATCGGCAGAATCTGGCCAATCACACCCGTTGAGGCAACTAGAATCTGCTGGGGCTCGCAGCCGATGACCTGCGATGCGATGCTGCACGTCTCGCGCGCGCATGCAAGGCCGGTCTCACCCGTGGCGGCGTTGGCATTGCCAGAGTTGACCGAAACGCCGGCGATGATGCCGTAGCCCTTGTCGGCACCGCCCAGGTTGGCACGGCTCACCTGCACGGGCGCCGCGCAAAAGCGATTGGTGGTAAACACGCCGGCACCGGGACAGGGTTTATCGGGCACGACGAGGGCGTAATCCAGGCGCTCGGGATTCTTGCGGAACCCAGCGTGGATGCCTGCGGCTTTAAAACCAGCCGCAGCCGTAACGCCACCCTCGATAGCGCGAATCTTGATATCAAACAGCTCGGTATTCATCGTCTTTATGACTCCTTATGTCAAACAAAAAACGGACATCGGTTGGTGCGCCATGCCAGTCGTGATCATGAAACCAGCTTAAGAGTGGCGCCCCACTCGATGCCCGACTACCAAATCGTTAACAATCGAATGTGCTACACCGGGCACGCCACTGTGGGCAAGCCTCGTCGCTCGTCAAAACCAAAGACGATATTGGCGCACTGGACCGCCTGGCCTGCTGCACCCTTACACAGATTGTCGATGGCGCCCGTCGCCACCAGCACGCCCGCGCGCTTGTTGAGCGCGAGGCCGATCTGGGCGGCGTTGGTGCCGACGACCGAAGCCGTCTTGGGCTGCTGACCGGCATCGAATACACGCACGAAGGTGCGACCGGCGTAGAACTGCTTGTAATGGTCGACAACGTCCTCAAGGGTCAAGGTATCGATAGCCTGTGGCGTAAGCGGCATCGTTACCGTAGAGAGTAGACCGCGCTTGAGCGGTGCCAGGTGCGGGGTAAAGACGACGCGATCGGTTAGGCCCAAGATCTGCTCAATTTCGGGCGTGTGACGGTGCTTGCCCACGCCATAGGCCTCCAGGTTTTCGTCCGCGCTGCAAAAATGCGTACGGGCGTTACAGGACTTACCGGCACCCGTCACACCGCTGATAGCGTCAACGATCACGGGGCCACTCTGGGCAACCCAGCCGGCGCGC
>ERZ791886.1707-NODE-1707-length-10624-cov-3.091872_pt1 | contig 10624 bp, 7 predicted proteins | sample MGYA00510158_ERZ791886 | MGnify/ENA primary metagenome ERZ791886 (study PRJEB30046, sample SAMN00792063) | human gut metagenome | study: EMG produced TPA metagenomics assembly of the A metagenome-wide association study of gut microbiota in type 2... | reverse complement strand
TCATCTGCTCCATCTTCTTCCCCACGCAGATGGAACTGGCCTTCCCCATTCTGGTGGCTATCGGCAATCTGGTGGACCCTCCCGCTACCATGATCAACTCCGCCGGCGACTATGTGGTCAGCTACATCGTCTCCCGCTTCGTGGAAGGCAAGGATTGGCTCCAGAAGCAGCTTAACAACGCCTGATCGGTTTCCATATCAGATAACAATCCGTCCCATCGGCTAAGGCCGATGGGACGGATTTTACGATCTCTTCCTACGTTTGATTGCACCCTACACCCAATCCCCCCTTGAATACACCGGGCTTAGCGCTGTCGGAAATGCAAAAACGTGGCATAGTCGGACCGGTCAGCATAGGTGCTTCGCTTCCCGCTCCCCGGAGTGCAGAGGCTCTCCTATATTATATTGCCCACACCCCTCCTTCCACCGTACCGGCTGCTTCTTGCCGTATATGCGGGTATTATATGCAAAAACGCAGCCCTCACGATTCATCGTGAGGGTTGCCGTTCTATTTTGGATTTTGGTTTGGCCGTTCTCAGCCGATTTACTGAGCTGCGGACTCGTCGCCCATGCCCATATCCTCCATGCCGAAATCATCGTCGGAGGGAACATCGGTCTCGTCTGCCGCCACCTCGTCCGGAGAGGGGATAAACTCGCTGAGGTACGCCTCTTCGGGGAGTCCCGCCAGGAAACCGGGCAGGTTGATGATCACATTGTCCATCTTCCGGGGAACAGGGATATTATAGGCATAAACCTCTTCCGTTCCGCCCTTCTGCTGGGTGATCTCCAGCGTCACGGTCAGCGTCTGGCCGATGCAGGTAGCAACGCCGCGCTCCTTGTCGTAGAGCTTGGCTACCTGCTGACCATCCACATACACCACCGTCTTATAGGCGGGCTTGTAGGTCTGGCCGTCATATTCCAGGGTCTTGCTGTCCAGATAGATCGTATGCCCACGGCCAATGATGGTCATGGTATAGCCGATCGCCACCAGCAGGACCACCGCTAAGATTTGAAAGAGAAGTCTCCGCTTTGCTTTCATTTCGACGCCTCCTCTTCCGCAGCCTGCTCGGCAGCCAACTGCTGACCTGCCAGGCTCTTGTTCTTGCGCTTCTTGGACTCATACATGACCAGAGCCAGCGTAATGACCGCATAGGACACAAACACGCGGAAATACTCACCGATCATGGAGTCGCCGGTAATGGCAGCGCCGGTCTTGGGTGCCACAATAAACATGGTGTGGAACAGGATCACGCCCAAAAATACGTTGCCGATGCTCGCCCTATCCACAGAGGCACCGCCCACCAGCAGAGCCGCGATGGCGAACATACCGATCTGGGTATGAGCTGTATAGGTGGGGAAGTTACCTACGTTCTGCAGATAGATGATCATACCGAAGCCGGCGAACACCGTGGAGATCACCATGGAGATCACGCGGGTGCGCTCCACATTGATACCGGCATCCCGGGCCACTTCCATATCCTGACCCACAGCCCGCATATCCTGGCCCAGCTTGGTCTTACGGAACCAAACGATGAACAGGCAGGCCAGACCGATGATCAGCAGGGTCAGTACAGGGATCTTCACGCCGCCAACCTGAACAGCCAGCAGGTTGTCCAGGCTCTGACGCATGCTCAGCAGGCTCACGGTGTTGCGGATGCCGTAGCCGCGGGGAAGCTTCAGGGAATCATGAACGATGGGAATAATGGGGCCCATCATAAACAGCACTACAAACTGATACACGCCGTTCATGGTAAAGGAGATCATATAGCTGGTGATCATCTCCCGGCCCTTGGAGCGGTTCAGGATCTTGCCGATCATCACGCCCAATGCCACAGAAATGGGGATGGAAACGATAGCGGCCAGGATCATGCCGGGGATGCCCCAAACCTGCCAGTCAGCGGCGAAGATCAGCCCGATCTCGCCGGCCATGGCGCCCAGCGTCATGCCGAAGTTCATACCCATGCCTGCCATAACAGGGATCAGCAGGCTCAGAATCAAGAATGCGTTACGGCCCAGACGGGTCATGACCTCATTCAAGAGGTAGGACCAGGAAAAGCCCGCCTGCGGAATACAGTACGCGCAGATCAGGATGAACATAATGGGGACGGTGTTGTTGCGAATGAACTGCAAAAGCTTCTGCCCGAAGCTCTGGCTGCCGGGTACATTCGTCTTTTTCATGCTCATTTCCCTCCTTCCGTCTTACGGGTCAGAGCGTAAACGATCATGCCGTTAGAGACGATGATCCGGATGACCTCGCTGATGTCCAGATGCACGATGGCGTTCATCACGGTGGGTGTCATGGTGACAAGGCCCTGATAAAGGATCGTGCCGATGATAACGTTGGTAATGCTGGCCTTGTTCACGCTGGCGCCGCCGATCAGAATAGCCGCCACGGCGGGGAACGCCATGTTCAGGGGCGCCATATAGATCTGTACAAAGCCGAAGCCCTGCTCATACAGCAGGATGCCCACAGCGCCCAGCCAAGTGGAAAGCACCACAGACAGCAGACGGGTCTTGTCCACGCTGATACCGGCAGCCTTGGCGAAGGTGGGGTTGGAGCCCACAGCCGTCATGGCGGTACCGGTCTTAGTGTGCAGGAAGACCCACATCAGGAATGCCAGCAGAGCAAAGAACAGCAGGCTGCCGGTGGGGATCACCAGATTGATACCGAACCGGTTCAGGTCGATCTGCAAAAACTTTGCCAGGAACTGATCGTAAAAGCCCTCCAGAGAGATGGTGGTACGCAGGCCCCTACCGGCAAAGCCCCAAACCATCGTCGGGCTCTTGTAGGGCAGCAGCAGCCACATCATGCACATGAATGACACGGAGGAAAAGCCCACATAGGTAGCGACCATCATTTCGCCGCCCTTGATCTTGTTGAGCATCCAGCCATAGCCGCCGCCCAGCACCAGTGCAAAGGGCGTGGCGATGACAATGGCCATCAGGAAGCTCATGCCGCCGGTGAATCCGAATTCAATGGAAAGAGTTGCACCCAGCAGGCCGGAGATGATGCCCAGAGGCAGGCCGAAGTTCAGGCCGCAGCCGGAGTGGATCATGGGGACCATGGCCAGCACCATAATGGCGTTCCAGCTGAAGCGGTTGATGACGTTGGTGATCTGCGTAGCAAAGTCCACGCCGGCCACCGGCGCCAGAATGAACATCAGCAGCAAAAAGCCGGTGATGATCAGGCGGGGCACGCCATAGCTGTTGACGAGCCGCCGCAGCTTGCTCTGCTCCGCAAGCGTATTTGTCGTGTTATCCATACTTCCTCCTTATTTGACCTGGCTGACCATCAGCGCGCCGAACGTCTCGGAGGATTCGGTGGCCGGGAGGATGCCGACGATCCTGCCGCCAGAGACAATGGCGATCCGGTCGCAGGTGGTGCGCAGCTCCTCCAGCTCAGAGGAGATCATCACCACGGTAACGCCGTTTTCACGGTTAAATTTCTTCAGCGCGTCCAGCACCAGCGCCTTTGCGCCCACGTCGATACCGCGGGTAGGCTCCGAAACGAACAGGAACCGGGGCTGCAGGGCAAAGGCCTTGGCCAGGCACACCTTCTGCTGGTTGCCGCCGGAAAGCTCTCTGGCCTTCTGCTTGGAGCTGGTGCACTTGATCTTCAGCTCGTCGATATACTTCTGCGTCACATCATGGATCGCCTTGGTATCGCGCCAGGTGATAGGACCGTATTTTTTCAGGAACTTGTTCTGGATCTGCATAGCCGGGAAGGCAACGTTCCATTCCAGCGTCTCGTCCAGCAGCAGGCCCACGCCGCGGCGGTCCTCAGACACGAAGGCAAGCTGCGCGTCCAGGCACTTCCGGGGATTGTTCAGGGGAATGGGCTTGCCGTCAAATTCCACGGTGCCGCCGGCCTCATACAGGCCCATGACGCCGTTGGGAATACCCAGCTTGCCCTGACCTGCCAGACCGCCGATACCGAGGATCTCGCCCTCCTTGACATCCAGATTCACATTCCGGACGATCTCGCCGGGCATATCCACCCACAGCTTACGGATGGACATGATCGTCCGGGCGTCAGAACAATCCAGAACCTCCCGGACCGCACTGAGGTCCACGCTGCGTCCCACCATGCACCTGGTGATCTCATCCACGCTGGTCTCGGAGGCAGGCGTGTCCTTCACTACCTTGCCGTCCCGCATGATGACTACCTTGTCACATACGTTCAGGACTTCCTGAAGCCGGTGGGTGATGAAGATAACAGCGATGCCACGGGACGCCATGCCCCGGATGGATTCCAGCAGAGCCGCGGCCTCCTTCTCCGTCAGAACGGCGGTAGGCTCGTCCAGGATCAGCAGCTTGAGTTGGTCCTTGCTCAGCTCACGGGCGATCTCGGTAAACTGCTTATGACCAACGGGCATATCGCTGATGACCATGTTCTGGTCGATCTCCACGCCCATTTTGTCAATGGCCTCTGCGGCCTTGGTCTTCATTTTTTTATAATCGAGCGTATTCAGCCGGGGGCCGAACACCTCGGAAATGACGTTCTTCTTTTGGGGCTCACGATTGAGCAGAATGTTTTCCGTGGCAGTAAAGCCGGGGATCAGAGAGAACTCCTGATGCACCATGCCGATACCGGCCTCCAGTGCGTCAAAGGGCGTATTAAAGGTGACTTTTTCACCATTGATGAGGACGTCGCCGCCGTAGCCGCCGGTTTCCCGGATGACGTCCATACCGAACAGGATCTTCATCAGCGTGGATTTACCCGCGCCGTTTTCGCCTGCCAGGCCCAGAACCTCGCCGGCCTTCAGAGTGAAGTTGATGTCCGTCAGGACCTGGTTGCCGAAGAAGTCTTTTTTGATGCCGCGCATCTCCAACAGGGGAGCCGTATTACTTTCCATAAATGATACCCTACCTAATAAGAGGGGAGGAGGGTCGCCCCTCCTCCCCAGTTTTGAATGAGCGAGAAAAAACGCTGCTTATTTCACGGTGAAATACTTCTCGGGAACCTCAACTTCGGTGGAGCCCATGAACCAGCCGGGATCACCCATGATGTAGGTGTCCTGATACACCAAGAAGGTGTTGTCGGCCTTGACGCCGCTGGTGGCGTTGGTGTAGTTGGAGCCGTTCCAGGAAGCCTCGGGAGAGAACTCGTGGTAAGCCTTGGCGATATCGTCAATGTCGCACAGCTCGCTCTCGCCGTTGATGACATTCAGAGCGTGCTGGGCCAGACCGGCAGTGGTGGTGTAGCCGTAGGAGTAAGCCCAGGTACCGAAGCGGCCAGCGCCGCCGGCCTCGCAGATCGCGTCCTCGACCTTGGCCAGAATCTTCTGGAAGTCGCCAGCCTCAGCGGTCAGGTCGATGCCCAGAGCGCCGGGATAGCCCATCAGAGGAGAGGGCAGGTCGGCCTCGATGAAGTAGCCGCCGTACTGCAGCAGTTGCTTGAGCAGAGGCTCAGTGTGAGCGTCGTTGGTGCAGAAGTAAGCGGCCTTCTCGCCGTAGGTCTTGGACCACTCGGGGACCTTCTCCAGAATGTAAGCCTGCGCGCCGGCCACGCCGACGTCAGAGGTGGGATCGGGAGCAGTCTCCATAACGAACTTCATGCCAAACTCCTCGCAGGCGGCCTTCATAACCGCGATACGACGGCTCATGGTCTCATAAGCCAGGTGACGGGGGAAGGAGATGTGCACGAAGGTGTCGCAGCCCAGCTCGTGAGCGGTGCGGATGATCAGATAGCCGCGGGCAACGAAGTCGTTGTTGCACACCAGGTCGGCAGCGGAGCCGATCTCGAGCAGATCCTCATGGGCCTCGCCGGCGATGCACAGGATGTCGGGGCGGATCTCCTTGATCTTACGGAACGCCTCGGTGGTGCCGGGGACGGACTGGTTAACGATGATGGCCTTCATGTCGGCGTCATCAGCCAGGTTCACGATGGTCTGGATGGTGGTCTCCAGCTCCTCGGTGAAGTTATCGGGATAGATGGCCAGCTTGACCATATCCTCACCGTACAGGGCCTGGAAAGCCTCGGCGCCGCGGCGGTCGTCCTCGGACTGAGAAACGGAGCCGGTCACGATGCCGATGTGGACGTTGCCCTCGGTTTTCGTGTCAGCGGGCTCAGAAGGAGTCTCGGTTTTGTTGCTGCCAGTGTTGGGGGTGGGGTTGCTTTTGCCGCAGGAAACCAGGGCCAGGGCCATGGTCAGGGCAAGCAGTGTGCTCAGCAATCTTTTCATACATGCCTCCAATTCGTTTTTTTGCAAGCATTTCACAAGAGACCTGCAAATAGTTGCTATATATGATACCTGAATCATTCGCATTTGTCAACAGAACAGAAGCAAAAAACTGATACTTTTTTCCGTATTACGGACACTTTTCATGAGAGTTATTCCTATTTCCCCTCCAGTTTTCTCGCTGAGCGCTCTATTCATTTTGGGGGATAAAGAATCTGATGCGCATATCAGCTACCCATTCATTTCTATCCATTTTCTTCCCGTGCAGCCCACAAAAGGCCATATTTTTCGAAAAAGTGAAAAAATGGAGCACCGGTCGATCCCGGTGCTCCATTTTTAAATTGTATACAGGCTTAGCCGATGCCGCCGTAAATGGCGCCCAAAATCAGGGCCGCCAGAGAGGCTGCGCAATACACCCACTTGCCCAGAGGATAGAACCAGCCGCTGATGTCCTTCTTGCCGGCGGTGCGGCCCTCGTGGACAGCCGCCAGAGCAGTGTCCTTCTTCATGACCCAGAAGAACATGATACCGGCCAGCAGAGCGCCCAGCGGGCAGATGTAAATGGAGACAACGTCCATCCACTGAGAGGTCCATGGCTGGATGCACAGTGCGATTACGCCGCCCACTGCGCCGATGATGACCACGGACAGCACACGGTTGGTGTGGAGCTTCTCCTGCAGGAAGGCCACGGGAGCCTCATACAGGTTCACGATGGAGCTGACGCCTGCGAACAACACGCAGATGTAGAAGATCATACCCACGATCCGGCCGCCGGGCATGGCGTTGAACACGTTGACCAGATAGACGAACATCAGGCCGGGGCCGCCCTTCATTCCAACGATGCCGTCACCCAGAATGACTGCCATGGCAGGGATGATGACGATGGCAGCCAGCAGAGCGGCGATGGTGTCGAACAGGGCCACGTTGCGAGCAGAGGAAGGCAGATCCTCATCCTTGGGCAGATAGGAGCCGTAGATCACGGAGCCGTTGCCCGCCACAGACAGGGAGAAGAACGCCTGACCGAATGCGAAGACCCAGACCTGAGGATTCAGCAGGCCCTCGGGCTTGAGGGTGAAGATGTACTTGTAGCCCTCGCTGGCGCCAGGCAGGGTGCAGATATAAACGCCCAGGACCACGAACAGGAAGAACAGGGCGGGCATCATGACCTTGTTGGCCTTTTCAATGCCGTTGCCCACGCCGAATGCCATGATGGCCAGAGAGGCCACCAGACCCACGATCAGCCATACGCCATTGCCGATGCCGAAGATACCGTTGCTGAACATCATGCTCAGGGCCTCGCCCAGAGTCTCTGCCTCGGGAGCGGTGCCGCCGAAGGTGCCGCCGATGGTCGCCATATCGGTGCCCATAGCGTACAGGCTGCCGGAAATACCCATCCAGCAGTACTTGAAGATCCAGCTCATGACCACGGTGTAGCCGATAGCCAGCATCATAGAGCCGACGATGGGGAGCGCGCCGATGGCCTCGCCCAGCCGCTTATTACCGGTGCGTTCCTCGGTAGCCTTGCCGAAGGAGATCACGGGGCCGCCCTGCGCCCAACGGCCCAGTGCGAATTCCTCAATGATACCGGTAGAACCGATCAGAAGTACGAACAGGAAGTAGGGGATCAGGAACGTCATGCCCCCGAACTGCTGCACCATGATGGGGAAGCGCCAAATATTACCCATACCAACGGCAGAGCCAATGCAGGCCAGAATAAAGCCCCATTTGCTTTGAAAACCGTCGCGATTTTCCAGAGTTGCGTGTTTGTCTGACATAGTTTGCCCTCCTAAAGACACAGATTGGTGTGATGATCGGATGTGGCACTTTTCAGATCGGCTCACGCCCGATGGGTGGCCGCAAGCGGCGCACCCAAACGGGACGGAACCTATTCAAGCGCCCGGGCGCGATGAAAACTGAGACAAAGGAACTTGCTGGAAATGCTGCGCTGAAATCTTTTTATTTAATTGTATTTCCCGGAATTACTTCTCCTCGTTGGCGTAGGGCTCCAGGAAGGCGTGGAAGTGACGCATGGGCAGCTTGTGGCCCCAGACGATCCGCATGTTGGGGATGGACTCGCGGTCCTCATACAGCGCCTTGACAGCGGCGATGACGTAATCCAGGTGCTCCTGGGTCAGGCGGCTGCGGTCGATGGCGAAACGCACCACATTGGCCAGCTCAGCCTGCTGCTCGGGAGTCTTCAGGTCATATTCCATGGAGAAGTCGCCCAGCTCGGACACGCGGATACCGTAGCGGCGGATCAGCTCCAGAGAGAAGCCAGTGCCGGCGAAGGTGGTATGATCGCGCTTGCCGTCGAAGAACTCATCCATATTGATGTACACAGCGTGGCCGCCGGCGGGGAGAACGACGCCCTTGACGCCGGCCTTGTAGAAGCCCTGTGCCAGGTACTCGCACTGCTGCACGCGGTCATGCATGTAGCCGAAGTCGCAGCTCTCATAGAGGCCGCAGGCCAGAGCCATGATGTCACGGCCGGACATGCCGCCGTAGGAGTCATTGCCGTAGCAGGAGATCTGCTTGACCTTGATGAGCACGCCCACGTCGGTCTTCACGGTGCCGTCCTCGTTGAAGTCGGAGAACTTCTGCCAGAACAGGCCGCGGTCGCGGAAGGCCAGCATACCGCCCATGTTGGCGTGGCCGTCCTTCTTGGCGGACATGGTGAAGGCGTCGCAGTAGGAGAACATCTCGCTGGCGATCTCGGCGATGGACTTGTCGGCGTAGCCTTCCTCGTTCATCTTGATGAAGTAGCAGTTCTCGGCCCAGCGGGCAACGTCGAACACCAGAGGAATGTCATACTTATGCGCCACGCGGTTGATCTCCCGGATGTTGGCCATGGAGACGGGCTGACCGCAGATGGGGTTGTTGGTGATGCAGGTGAACACCAGAGGTACGTTCTCGGGACCCACGGCCTGGATCAGCTGCTCCAGCTTCTCGATGTCCATGTTGCCCTTGAACGGGTTCTTCTCGTAAGAGCCGCCCTCGGGGATCTCATACAGCAGCTCCTTGTTGTACAGGTTGCGGGGGATGGAGCCCATCTGCTTGATGTTGCCCTCGGTGGTGTCGAAGTGGCCGTTGGAGGGGATGGTGAAGACCTTGCCGGGATGACGCTGGGCCAGGATCTTCTTCACGATCTCCATCAGGACGGACTCAGCGGCACGGCCCTGCTGAATGATGAAGGCGTTGGGGCGCTCCATCTGAGCAGCGCCGCCATTGAACAGGCCGCCCTCGTACTCGCAGAGATAGACCTCGTCCATCATCTTCTCGATGTCACGGCAATCGGTGCGGACCAGGTCGATGACCTTCTTCCAGTTCTTCTCGCCGCCGCGCTCGAAAATATCGCGGAAGGTATCCAGCAGCACATAGTAGCCGGTGTTGCGGCCGTAGGCCTCGTCGCCCAGGAACAGGGTCGCCCACTGCTGGTTGGTCATTGCGGTGGTACCGGAGTCAGACAGCATATCCACAGTCAGCATGCCGGAGGGGAATGCAAACTCATTCCAGTGCGTAGCGTTCAGAGCGCGCTCGCGCTGCTCAACGGTAGCCTGAGGAAGATCGCGCACCACATATGCGCAGTGCTGAGGCATCGTCACGTTCAGGGGATAGTGCTTCGCATTCTTGTCCATTTTGTTTACCTCCATAATTTGGCGTTTTCCGCCTGTTTTTTTGGAGATACCCCGGTCGTCGAAGAGCGGACTTCCCATTTCCCGCTCTGCGCCTGGCGGACAGTATCCGATACAAAAGAATCGTGGAGCGGCTCGTTCCAGGCTGCCTGAATAGAACGCCAAGCAGGGATCCTGTCACCGCCCCTTTCCTGTTGTGCGATTATTTTATCATGTTTTTTAAGGGTCGTCAACTTTTATTGCGATTTTTTTGCATATCTTCAATATTTTTTACGCTGTTTAGCTGTTTAAATTTATATATTTTGCACGTTTCCTCGATGGGCGGATAATAATTTTTTCTCATTATTTTTTACTTTGACAATACGACTTTCTCATATATATTATTTTCATAGCCTGAAAACATGCAAAATGAAACGGAGGAATCTTATGACGTCCTCTTCCAACCTGATTCTTCAGCATTACATCAAGCTAACCGAATTTTTGGGAAAAGCGCTGGGTCCCGACTATGAAGTGGCCCTCCACGATCTGACCCGGAAGGACCGTTCCATCATCGCCATCGCCAATAATTATATCAGCGGCCGGGAGGTCGGCGCACCTCTGACCAATATGGCCCTGAGTAGTCTCCGGGACAAGAGCTACGAGCGCATGGACTATCATCTTCACTATTACAGCATCAACGTCAACGGTAAGGACCTCCGATCCAGCACCTTTTTCATCAAGGACAGCGGCAAGCTCATCGGCCTGCTGTGCATCAACTTTGACGACAGCCGCTATCGGGCCATCAGCGACCATATCCTGAAGCTGTGCCACC
>ERZ791886.1704-NODE-1704-length-10633-cov-2.228020_pt1 | contig 10633 bp, 10 predicted proteins | sample MGYA00510158_ERZ791886 | MGnify/ENA primary metagenome ERZ791886 (study PRJEB30046, sample SAMN00792063) | human gut metagenome | study: EMG produced TPA metagenomics assembly of the A metagenome-wide association study of gut microbiota in type 2... | reverse complement strand
CAAAATAAAAAGCCGCCTACCTAAGTAGACGACAATATTGAAAATTGATTTTTTCACGATTATGTGATATTATAATAATGACATTTTTTAGGAGGTTATATATGGCTGTTAAATATGATAAATTGTTTCATTTACTGATTGATAAGAAGATTAGCAACGCAGAATTAGCAAAGAAAGCAAATATCAGTGCTAATATCATTACACGTCTTAAACGTGACCAATATATTTCCATCGAAAGTATTGAAAAAATATGCAACGCCTTAGATTGTGGCGTTGATGATATTCTTGAATTTATAAAAGAATAAAAAAATAGGACAGGTAAATACCCGTCCCTAAAAAGACTTGAACAAATGACTAGGACTTAGGAGAGCGATACTCTACCTTCGTCCGATGACGGAGGAATACAATTATGTTAAAAACTAATAAAATTGATCTAATCAATGAATTAAAAAGAAGGGTTGAAGATAAAATTTTAGAACCAACCAATTATGAACTTTTAAAAAAATTAATTGAAAAAGCTGATTCACTTGACGAAGCAATTATGATTTCAGAACTTGGAACAACTTATAAAAGAACAGGATTTCATTTCGATAAAAGACTTGAAAAAATGACTGATACAATCAAGTATTTCAAACGTAACGATGAACTGTCTTTTTTAACGGATGAAACAAAAAAACATCATAAACTAATTATTGGTGATAACTATCCGGCACTATTAAATCTTCTTGTAGAATATAAAGGTTCTGTTGATGTTATCTACATTGACCCACCATATGGAAAAGATACTATGGGAGATTTCGCAAAAACTAATTATGAAAATGCTATTACAAGAGATAATTTGTTGTCTATGCTATATCCTCGTCTTTTATTGGCAAAGCAGTTATTAAGTGAAGATGGTTTTGTTTTTTGCAGTATTGATGATAAAAACCACGCTTATGTTAAGGGGCTGTTTGATGAAGTGTTTACAGAGCGTTGCTTTATCAATTCTTTTGTGTGGAAGAAAAATTCGAGTGACAAAACAGAAAAAGATAAGTTTACAGTAAATACTGAATATGTTTTATTCTATGCAAGAACCAGCAAATACACATTAAATGAAACATATAAAGAACTTGCTGAATCGTCAAAGAAAGCTTATAGCAAAGACGATAATGATGGCAGAGGGAAATATGCTACTGTAAGCTTGCAAAAACCGAGGGACCCCGGTCCGGAAACTACATATGACTACACAGATAATACTGGTAAAGTATGGAGTTGTCCTGCTAAAGGTTGGAGAATGACATACAAAAAAGTCAAAGCGTTAGAAAATGATAATAGATTATATTTTGATGGTGAAAGCTTACGTGTGAAGGATTATTGGAACGAACGCAAAAATGCTGGAAAAAGAATAGACACATTATGGAGTGATTTACCCGAAAACAGTGCAGCAAGCAAAGAGTTAGAAAAAATATTTAATCAAAGGGAGCTATTTGATAATCCGAAGCCAACAGAATTAATAAAGAGATGTATCGATATTAGTGACAAGAATGCAATTATTATAGATTTCTTTGCTGGCTCTGGAACTACCGGTCAAGCTGTACTTGAACTAAACAGAGAAGATGGGGGTAATAGAGAATTTATCCTGTGTACTAATAACGAGGTAACAGAAACTAATCCTAACGGAATTGCATATGATGTCACAAGCAAACGATTGAAACGAGTGATGAGTGGAAGTTGCTATGATGGTACAAATGATTTTGCATGGCTCAAGGACAATTCTCCGTTGGGCGATAATCTTGATGTTTACGAAATAGCCGATGTTTCCAACTTTGAAGCAGCAGAAGGTAAAACACCTTTTGATGTGATTGATGAAACATTGTATGGGAAAGAGAGGTTTTCCTCTCTAAAAGAAAAAATAGAATGGGTTTGCGAAAACTTTGAAGTAACCCAAAAGCAGTTGGAGGAAAAATAAATGCTTGCAGAAGTTAAAGATTTGCAAAATGATGCTGTGGCAAAGCTCATTTCTGCAATAAAAGCAAATAGAAAAGATTCCTATACTTTTAGGGCACCTACTGGTAGTGGAAAGACATTTATGATGGCGGACTTTATGAATCGTATGCTTGAAATAAATGCCGACATAGTTTTTCTTGTTTCCTCACTTTCTAAAAGTGACCTTGCTGGGCAGAACTATGAAAAGTTTTGCGAATACAGAGACAAAAATTACTTTAGCAACTTAAATCCTTATTTGATGACAAGCGATATTGCTGGAGAGGAACGACTTTATATTCCATCAGATTTTAATGTTTATCTTCTTCCGAGGGATTTATACAAAAAAGACTCACGATTAATGCAAGGTCCACTGGCTAATTTCTTGGGAGAAATGCGTTACAACAAATCCAAGGCTATAATTTGGATTAAAGATGAATGTCATATTGCAACTTCAAATTTAGATGCACTTGCTCCTTACTTTTTCGAGGCAACAATTAATTTCTCTGCAACTCCAAAGTTATCGAGAGGACAACACCCTGATGTAGAAATTACAGATAACGAAGCAGAACAATGTGGGCTCATTAAGCGTGTGGTTTGGGGTGATAGTGAAAGTACAGTAAAAGATGCAATAGCTCAATTTAAAGAAATCAAGACAAATTATCGTAATATGTTAGGTGTAAACCCTTGCTTAATAATTCAAATTTCAAACAAAGCAAAAGCTGATGAAGAACTTGAAAACGAAATTCTTCCGGCTCTGAATGAAAATCCTGAACTAAAATGGATGCTAATTGTTAATAACTCCAAAGAGTGTGATACTAACGATGTTTTTAAGGCAAAGAAATTCAAAGTTGAGCGATGGAAAGATTATGCAAAAGGTAATCTAAGCGGTATTGATGTTATCGTATTTAAGTTAGTTATATCGGAAGGCTGGGACATTCCAAGAGCTTGTATGCTTTATCAAGCAAGGAATTCACGTAGTAAACAACTTGACGAACAGGTTATTGGTAGAGTGCGAAGAAATCCGAGATTACTTGATTTTGAAACATTATCTGATGAGGCTAAAAGTTTAGCAACAACTGCTTGGGTTTGGGGTGTTTCAAATAATGATATTGGTAAAAGTTATGGTGTCAAACTTAGAGATGAAAAAGAAGATATAACCAATAATATCCGAATAATGACTACAAAAATCAAGCCATTGTCAGACAAAGAGGATTTTGATTTGGAAACATTCATAGATAATCAAAAGCCGATACTTGCTCATAAAAGTATTTTTGAAATTAATCGTCAACTGAAATCAGTAGATTATACCATTAAAGATTTAGTTTATGATTATTCTGATAGTTACACAAAATGGTGGAAAGTAGCAGAACACGTACAAGAAATTGCAAAGGAAAGTAGCCAATATATGTGTGACTATTCTCAAAGTATGGTTTTGGGTAGTGAGGAATCATTTTCGGATTCAAGTTATTACTCAGTTACAGATAAATATGTGAATATTAGTAATTGGGTGTGGAAACGTAGAGATGGTGCTGAAAAATTTTCGTTTGATAGTGATGCAGAGAAAGATTGGGCAGATATATTAAAAGAAATTTCTGCAAGTTCTATTGACTCAGTTGTTACAGGTAAAAAGAAAAAGAATGCATTTGCTGGTACAGTAGACTTGTTTGGAGAAATTCAAAAAGATACTATTATCGACGAAAAAGAAGTTTTTCTGTGGGGTAAAAATTATGTACCTGAGTCAACTATTAAATTTGAATATTATCTCGGTGCATTACACTCTTCATTCCCGGATTTTATTATGAAAGATAAGTTTGGTAGAATTCACATTTTTGAAGTTAAAAGTGTCAATCAATCTGCATCGTTTGGTTTTGATAATAATATCTATCTTGCAAAGGTAGCAGAATTGAAAAAGTGCTATAAGCACGCATCATTATTAACAGGTCATATTTTTTATCTTCCTATAATGAGGGATGATATATGGAGAATTACAAAATACGAAGCTGGCGAGGAATCAACTCTAACTATTGACCAATTTAGAAACTCGATAATAACAAACAAATAAATGTAATAGAATTATAACTTAGGTCTTAGGGGTTTCCCTAACGAGGTATTTGTGCGATTCGGAGTACAAATACACTGCTCGCTAAGGTTACGCAAGCGAAAGCAGTTTTACCGTTTTACGACCTTGGGAGTATAAATGGTCTGCTCGCTAAGATTACACATACAATTTCATAAAACGAAAAACAGGCACAACTGACGGATTTATTTCTCCATCGGATGTGCCTTTTGCTTTAATATTTGTAATTGTAAATGATTTTCCCTTAAATGAAAATGACTTCACTATTGACGATTTCAGTTGCTCGATTTCTAAAGTTATTTATCTTTTGAACCCACTCCATCATATTCTCTGCTTTTAATTTTTCAGTAACATTTTCTTTTTCGGCAAGTGATTTTACTAGTTTATTAAACATTTCTTTTGCACGATTATCTACTTCAGCAAGATGTTCATATAGTGTTCCTTTCGTCAAATAATTGTAATAAATAATCTTGTGATGCTGCTGCAAGTGCTGACGATAACGCTGTCCCCAGACACCGATGTAATACTCTTTTTCATCATCAACTTTAAGATTTGGTAAAACATAATCCCCATCTTGATGATAATCCACATTCATTTCTTCTAAAACTGTTGTACTCATTTTTCAATTCCTCCGTATACGATTTTGAATTTTTTGATTTTAGCATTTACGATTTTGATTAGTGTTTCATCTACCAAGTCAGTATATCTACCTTGTGCAATTAAGTTATTACGAAGGTCATTTAGACTATGGATGATCATTCTACGCTCATTATCATCTAATGCTATGTAGTATTTGTTATTTCTCATAATAACCACCTCCTGTGATTATTGTATAGAAATTTAAGAGAAATTACGAATGTGCGATTTTATAATTTGTACATTTGAAAAAGCGTACCACTTGTTATCATGATACGCATAAACTTAAATTATTTCAAAATGTTTTAATGCATCCTTAATTGCTTCCACCTTTTCCGGTGTTGGATGCTTTCTTGGATTTTTTAATTCCTCTACCGCATTTGGTGCATCATACATCGGAAGCCCTAAATCTCTTTTCACCTCTGCAATATATGCTGTATGGACTTTAAACCCATATTTATCCTCAATGTATTCTTTTATCATATAAGTCACACGTTCTTTTGGCTTATAATCTTCTGCTCTTTCTGAGATTTTATCTAATGAAATTTGCCCTTCTTCATTACCGAACTCAACTTTTAGGTTGATATGACTGTCCGGCTTTTTGTGGGAAAGAAGTACTACCGTCTCGACATGCATACAAATTCAAATTATATCCCAACAAAACTACGGATATCTGGACAATATTTTTACAGTACTAATACCGTTCGTGCAGCCTTTCCCCACAAAATCATGGATGGTATTAATTTTGCACCATACTAATTGTGCAACAGCCTGTGGCACAATTACTTTTTTCCATTACTTCAGTATCATTATCTTCTTCCATCTTTTCCGCTTCTAACGATTGATACTCCTGTTTCAATCCTCGTAATAATTCTTCCCCACTCGACAAGTACAGCTTATACTTTGACACAAAAATCTGCGTCTTATCAAATGGCTAGTGCTACCGCTTATTGAGAATAATTTCTTGCTTATTAACAAATAACCGAGCGTTTATATTCCAACTGTCTTGATAACCTCCAACAATAATTAATATAGGTTCTGGACATTTTAGTTTTTGGTCTTGAGATAAAACTATCATTTGATTTTTATCAATATTACTTGGTGCCGATGATGCATTTGGATGATAGTGCCACTCTCCTAAATAATACTGACCTTGGTTCCATGCCAAGTCTAAAATTCTTTTCAATCCATCTATACCCCTATGAAAAGTACACTTTGAATGTCTAGAATTTTTGGGTGGTGGTGTTATTTGCAAAATATTAGCTATTGCTTGGTTGGAAGAATAATTTCCAATTAAAATGCCCCCTGTTTCATAAGGATTAGAAATAGCACAATAATAAAGCATTTGTTCATAAGCCTTTGTGTCGAACTTTACACTATATGATTGATTCTTATCTTGAAAAAGCAAATTATCCATCCTCTCTTTTCTCCACCACCTCATAGCTTTCAAATATCCCATCGCTCTCTTTTTGCTCGTAAATGAGTGAAAGCGTCTTTTGAGATTTTGATATAATGTAATTTTCAATTACCTTCACGGAAGTTGCAGCAGCAATCCAAATATCATCACTTCTTCCAGGAAAAGTCGGATGCCAGCAACCAATTCCATTCCTTGGCAAGTCGTAATCATCATATAAGACTTTTTCTGCCTGTAGGTACGGGGAAATCAAATCATAAAAAGCATTAAAATTAAAAGTGTTACCATTCATCAGTGTAACATATAATCGTTTTGCACCCAATCCAACAGAGACTGAAGCTATAATATGGGTTCTCTTAAAATTAGTGCTTTGAAGAATATCAAGTACATTATTTTCCCCAGTACAATCAACAATAACATCATATCTATCCAAATCAATATTTGTTTTAAAAGAGTCATCATTTGAAAGAGTATCATTTATAACTTTAACATTTGCGTGTGGATTTAGGGAGTTAAGATAATTACATACCGATAATTCTTTAAATTCACCAATATTATTTAGATTTAAGATATGGCGGGATAAGTTCCCGACTTCAAATATATCTGAATCTGCAATAGTAATATTATATACTCCTGCTCTTACAAATATTTCTGCGATTGATGCTCCAATGCAACCTGCTCCAATGAGCAATATTCTTTTTCTTAGTAACAGGTCGCTCATTTTACCTCGTTGAGATATTTCGTGTTGGTTCCAATTTTCTGAAACAATCCAATCCAATTTTGCATTTTTAGTGAATACCTCACATTTATCACGCATCCACCATCCCTGTTGATTATTTCTGAATCCTTTTGCTGTCCTTTTGCCATATGATACAGTCGGTAAATACAGAGCTTTCCAAGAAATTATCTCGGGGTCTCCACCAAAAATTCGGGGAACAGGGAAACCAATTAAAAGCAAATGCCGTTTTCCGTCCCGAATTTTTGAGACAATATTTTGAAGGATACACATTATATTAATATGTTGTTTTTCACAGGCAACTAACAATTCGCCAAATGTTTCTGGTGCTTGCCACTCATTAACAACTGGGATCTGATTCATAAGTATCCACGGGGCAATAATTGGAGGTGATATAGTTGTTTTTGAAAGATATTTCCCCCATTCTGTATAATGCTGAATGTTGTTATTTAGCGATTTAAACACCTTAACATAGTATGCAAATGGTTTACTTTTATACACATCTAATTCTGCTATTCCATACCGACATTCGACACTCTCCCATTGCATGAAGGTAACCACATCTTCCGAGAAAGCAAACTGCATTTCTAAAATATTGCTCATAGAAAATTCGGGCAGCTCAAACGGCTCGCTTTCTGTAACTAATTTTCCTTTTGCCGCTAGCTCGAGCCAACAAATTGCTCGTTTTGCATGATACAACAAGCGTTCATCTACACTATATGGTTCCGATTGAAAATTAGGTATTGTATTCACCTCAAGACATAATGCTCCTTTTCTCCACAATCCGTTTCTTTCAATTTTGGAGTTGTTGGCTTGATGATACAATGTAACCGTTATACTGTTTTCGACGTCTGGATATACTTTAATTTTTCCCTTTGGGTATTCGGATCCAACAACGAAAAACCATTGAGATTTCTGAGGGAAATATGGTGTTTCACATTCAATCACTATACTTAAGTGTAAATACCAAACATTTAATTCATTATCAAATTGCCACTCATCCATTATCTCAACTTGCGATAATGAATCTAAAGCCCTTCGAGCCTGATTTAATTTATCAAGGATTTGTTTTGACTCCATCTATGCAAATCTTCCTTCTGGAATGGCTGCTGATTTTTCAGTACGGGTTGTAAATCCCGTTGAAGAATTAGATTTTGATGGCTTTGGAGCTGGTGGGAATTCATTACCAAATAGCTCTCTCCATTTGCAAACACTATCATATAATTCTTCACAATCAAAAGCTTCACGAGCTATTTTAGCAGCATCACAAACCGTATCGTAGAAATCAGAATATTCTTCATCTGTAATTCGTGCAAAAACATCGTGTTCAGGAACGCCTCTATCAGCTAAAAAAGGTTTATTAGTGTATTGGGAAACGATATTTTCAAGAGTTAATACAACACCTTCGGCAACACTTTTAATATCATCTGGACAACAATCACCAATAAAATGTTCCAACGGATAACTCTTGGGATGTTTCATATCTGGATATTGTGTTTTACGCCACCACTTCAATGCCTTAACAACATTTATATAGTGGGTATTGCAATTCTTGTTTTTTTCAACCGTCCATCGAATTTGCTCAAGTGGATGTGTTTTATCCCATTTTTCCGCTTCACGGTCAGGAATTAGCAACGGTTCGGATTTCCATTGAGGTTCGTTATCTGATTTATAAAATATGTTATATGCACTTTCAAGTAAGTCATTATTGAACGATTTTGTAAGTAACTTTTGTTGGAAATCTTCAATTGTATATTCCGAAATAATCGCCTCATCTTGAAGTACTCCTGTTTCGCTTTCACTAGGTGCAGAGGTAGGTACGATATCCAAATCAACATAACTTAAACTTATACCAATTGACCTGCCTTGAATTCTATATTTGTCTTTATAATGTTTTTCTAAAAATGGAACAAATAAATCCAAAGCCTCCTCTGGTGTATACTCTTTAGAGTCTAATTTCGTTACAACAATTACATCGACATCTGATTTATTGCCGTTTTTGGGTTTTACTGCTGTGGAACGTCGGTAACTTCCCTGTAAGAAAGTACTAATAATAATCTTTGATAATGTTTCATCTTCCTCTAATCTCCTTCTTAATGTCGTATGCCCTGTTTTCAAATCCTTCACTTGATTGTCAGACAAACGAATATTAGATAGAAAGTCTTTAAAATATGACGGTACAGTAGACATAAATAATCCTCCTCCTTTAATTAGTAAAACTTATTGATTGTGAATATGTACAAGAATTCCTTTGCTCAAAATCATATTCATATAGAATACATTTGCCAAATCCAACTGAATTTTGACCTAAGAAAAACATAAATGCATTTGGAGCAGCAGCAAAAATATGTAGTGTTGCACGCCGTTCCACAGTGCTTCTTCTGCCAATAGCGTTATAAACTGAATTAGCTAAAGCAGTTGCATGTGTTCCATCTTCTATCGAAAAATTTGTGGCACCAACATCGCTTGGCGTACAATTAATGATACGTCCAATTGATAGATTGTTTTCTTTTATGAATTTTACCACGTCATCGTAAATGTTGCGAGTGACATTTAATACTAATGCAGAATCATATTGATTCTCATTAAACTTTTCGTGTGAAATATCCCAATTAGTATAGTTACTTTTAGATGACAGTTTCACATCCCATAATACAGTGCCATTAGTCGACGATTTTTGTATCGGAAATACGTTGATACCTGATTTACTATCAAGAATTCTTCCTACTGCAAAGGCTATAGACGCATGTGTATCTAAAAATATTTGATAGGCATGCTTGTTGCTTGTATTTGTGAGCAAAAATTCTTCCAAATTTCTATAAATATCTTTGTTCCAATCGTATTCACCCTTTATATTGCGACCATCAAACTTATTAATGAATGATAAACAACTCTCTGTGTCTTCTTCCAAGTTTTCTGCTCCACGGGTAAAGCTTTTCACACCAATAGATATTCTTTTAGGGGAATACTTATCGGCAACAAGAAGAATGCGTTTTTCCATTTCTTCATCAAACTCTTTTCTATCAATACCTTTACCATGTGTTGAAGAAATCATCTGGTCATTTACAGTAGCTGAAGCAATAAACCTAATTTGGTCAAACGCCATCATTTGATTGCTATCTGAAATATACTGATGCAACGAATCTCTTACAATTTTTTCTAAAACTTCTATTTCAAACGGCAAAATAAAAAACCGTATTCTCTTATTATCAAACAAATCTGTATCAAGCCCATTTAGCGACGATTTTGCTTCTTTATCAAGCACTTTCCCATAATACTTTTCGATTGACTTTATAAATGTGTTGGCGGACTTATCACATTGCCCGATTAAAAATAATTCATATTCAGGACTTTCTATATCCTTTATAAGGTCATCTAGCCATGTTTTGATGTCTGATTTGGTAAAAGTATTTATCGTTGATTTTACTTGTATGCATTTAACAATTTGATTTTGCTGCTCTAATGCTATATCAACCTTATCATTTGATGTTGGAAATTCGACATATATCTTATCCCAGTTACCTTTATCAGTTAAGGCCTCTAATACTGAAGCAAACCCCTGATATAAAAATCCCCGTGATGCTTCTTTTCCACCCATAATCCTCACCCTTTCTCATCATTTATTTGCTTTACTAATCCGTGATATTCTATAAACAGGCTACCTATTAAATAACCCCAAAATATTTCAAAGCATCTTTGATTGCTTCCACTTTCTCCGCTGTCGGATGCTTTCTCGGTTGTTTCAATTCCTCTACCGCATTAGGAGCATCATACATTGGCAAGCCTAAATCTCTCTTTACCTCTG
>ERZ791886.1702-NODE-1702-length-10644-cov-1.787799_pt1 | contig 10644 bp, 9 predicted proteins | sample MGYA00510158_ERZ791886 | MGnify/ENA primary metagenome ERZ791886 (study PRJEB30046, sample SAMN00792063) | human gut metagenome | study: EMG produced TPA metagenomics assembly of the A metagenome-wide association study of gut microbiota in type 2... | reverse complement strand
ACGCCTTCAGGAATCACCCCCCCTCCTGAAGAAGAATAAAATAAAGAAGACTACAGTTCCTGCACTGAATGCTGAGTACAATATTCTATGGACAGGATGACATTTTTATAAATAACAAAAACCATTTAATACTGATACATCAATAAAATACTTCTTCCCTGCTGACACAGATAAAATGCACCATTTTTTCTTCAAATACTTCTGTATAATCGCCAGCCAATGATGAAATAACACTTCTTCGACAAACACAAAAACAGCCTTCATTTTACATCATCATCCAGTTTCAGTTAACCCCGGACGAGCGACAGTGTTTCAGTACAGGAATTAAAAGCCAGCTTTTGCTCAGTAAAAACACACTCAACTAATAATATCTCAGCAGATATTATCCTGACCAGGACACCTCACATTACTGAATTCTCTTCCGACAGTATCACTGCACAAATAAAAAAGAACGGGATAAATATTCAGACCGGAAGAATGGTGTCACAAAAGCATTTAATCATTACGCATGACCAGGAAGGGAAACACTTAACCACATGGTATCAACAGATATCATTACGTGTGCACTCTTATAAACAACACACAGAAGAAGTAAGATAATTATAAACGTAAATTTAATATCTCCCACTGACATCTCCCCCACAATACACTGAAAAATACTCACAGCAGTAAACACAGACACACCTGATAATCATGCAGCCGATAAATATTTTCCCCTTTACGGAGAAATCAGCCTGCTGTTTAACAATAACGGCGTATTTTCATGGAAGGAGATCACCCAGTAACGGATAAGTCCTGATCTCCTTCATGTTAATACGCAACAATCCCATCGATTCAAAACAATTTCAGACAGATATTATCTCCGTGAATCCCCCGCCACCTTTCCGGTGCGCGGGGTTTTGTCTTTTTTCACCGGGAATACATGTATGAATCCGTCTGATGCCATTGAGGCAATTGAAAAACCGCTCTCCTCCCTGCCTTACTCACTTTCCCGTCACATCCTGGAACATCTGCGCAAAATCACCAGTCACGAACCCGTGATTGGCATTATGGGTAAAAGCGGGGCCGGTAAATCCTCACTCTGTAATGCACTGTTTCAGGGGGAGGTCACCCCGGTCAGTGATGTTCACGCCGGCACCCGGGAAGTACGGCGCTTCCGTCTGAGTGGCCACGGTCACAGCATGGTTATCACTGACCTGCCCGGGGTGGGCGAGAGCCGGGACAGGGATGCAGAGTATGAGGCCCTGTACCGTGACATTCTGCCTGAACTTGACCTGGTACTGTGGCTGATTAAAGCCGATGACCGTGCCCTGTCTGTGGATGAGTATTTCTGGCGACACATCCTGCAGTGCGGACATCAGCAGGTGCTGTTTGTGGTGACGCAGGCCGACAAAACGGAGCCCTGCCATGAATGGGATATGGCCGGTATTCAGCCTTCTCCTGCACAGGCACAGAATATTCGCGAAAAAACGGAGGCGGTATTCCGTCTGTTCCGGCCCGTACATCCGGTTGTGGCCGTATCGGCCCGCACCGGCTGGGAACTGGATACGCTGGTCAGTGCGCTCATGACAGCGCTTCCCGACCATGCCGCCAGTCCCCTGATGACCCGACTGCAGGACGAGCTGCGCACGGAATCTGTCCGGTCTCAGGCCCGTGAACAGTTTACCGGTGCGGTGGACCGGATATTTGACACGGCGGAGAGCGTCTGTATTGCCTCTGTTGCACGCACGGTTCTGCGTGCCGTCCGTGACACGGTGGTCTCTGTTGCCCGTGCGGTATGGAACTGGATTTTCTTCTGAACCTGTCGTGACTGATGCCCTCCCTGACTCTGAGTCTGCTCACAAAAGCACTGTTTTCGTTACTGTCTCTCTTGTCCGTGCAATAGCTCAATAATAGAATAAAACGATGGATATCTATTTTATCGATCGTTTATATCGATCGATAAGCTAATAATAACCTTTGTCAGTAACATGCACAGATACGTACAGAAAGACATTCAGGGAACAACAGAACCACAATTCAGGAACTCCCACAGCCGGACCTCCGGCACTGTAACCCTTTACCTGCCGGTATCCACGTTTGTGGGTACCGGCTTTTTTATTCACCCTCAATCTAAGGAAAAGCTGATGAAACGACATCTGAATACCTGCTACAGGCTGGTATGGAATCACATGACGGGCGCTTTCGTGGTTGCCTCCGAACTGGCCCGCGCACGGGGTAAACGTGGCGGTGTGGCGGTTGCACTGTCTCTTGCCGCAGTCACGTCACTCCCGGTGCTGGCTGCTGACATCGTTGTGCACCCGGGAGAAACCGTGAACGGCGGAACACTGGCAAATCATGACAACCAGATTGTCTTCGGTACGACCAACGGAATGACCATCAGTACCGGGCTGGAGTATGGGCCGGATAACGAGGCCAATACCGGCGGGCAATGGGTACAGGATGGCGGAACAGCCAACAAAACGACTGTCACCAGTGGTGGTCTTCAGAGAGTGAACCCCGGTGGAAGTGTCTCAGACACGGTTATCAGTGCCGGAGGCGGACAGAGCCTTCAGGGACGGGCAGTGAACACCACGCTGAATGGTGGCGAACAGTGGATGCATGAGGGGGCGATAGCCACAGGAACCGTCATTAATGATAAGGGCTGGCAGGTCGTCAAGCCCGGTACAGTGGCAACGGATACCGTTGTTAATACCGGGGCGGAAGGGGACCGGATGCAGAAAACGGTGATACCGGGCAGTTTGTTCGCGGGGATGCCGTACGCACAACCATCAATAAAAACGGTCGCCAGATTGTGAGAGCTGAAGGAACGGCAAATACCACTGTGGTTTATGCCGGCGGCGACCAGACTGTACATGGTCACGCACTGGATACCACGCTGAATGGGGGATACCAGTATGTGCACAACGGCGGTACAGCGTCTGACACTGTTGTGAACAGTGACGGCTGGCAGATTGTCAAAAACGGGGGTGTGGCCGGGAATACCACCGTTAATCAGAAGGGCAGACTGCAGGTGGACGCCGGTGGTACAGCCACGAATGTCACCCTGAAGCAGGGCGGCGCACTGGTTACCAGTACGGCTGCAACCGTTACCGGCATAAACCGCCTGGGAGCATTCTCTGTTGTGGAGGGTAAAGCTGATAATGTCGTACTGGAAAATGGCGGACGCCTGGATGTGCTGACCGGACACACAGCCACTAATACCCGCGTGGATGATGGCGGAACGCTGGATGTCCGCAACGGTGGCACCGCCACCACCGTATCCATGGGAAATGGCGGTGTACTGCTGGCCGATTCCGGTGCCGCTGTCAGTGGTACCCGGAGCGACGGAAAGGCATTCAGTATCGGAGGCGGTCAGGCGGATGCCCTGATGCTGGAAAAAGGCAGTTCATTCACGCTGAACGCCGGTGATACGGCCACGGATACCACGGTAAATGGCGGACTGTTCACCGCCAGGGGCGGCACACTGGCGGGCACCACCACGCTGAATAACGGCGCCACTTACCCTTTCCGGGAAGACGGTGAACAACGATACCCTGACCATCCGTGAAGGCGATGCACTCCTGCAGGGAGGCTCTCTCACCGGTAACGGCAGCGTGGAAAAATCAGGAAGTGGCACACTCACTGTCAGCAACACCACACTCACCCAGAAAGCCGTCAACCTGAATGAAGGCACGCTGACGCTGAACGACAGTACCGTCACCACGGATGTCATTGCTCAGCGCGGTACAGCCCTGAAGCTGACCGGCAGCACTGTGCTGAACGGTGCCATTGACCCCACGAATGTCACTCTCGCCTCCGGTGCCACCTGGAATATCCCTGATAACGCCACGGTGCAGTCGGTGGTGGATGACCTCAGCCATGCCGGACAGATTCATTTCACCTCCACCCGCACAGGGAAGTTCGTACCGGCAACCCTGCAGGTGAAAAACCTGAACGGGCAGAGTGGCATCATCAGCCTCCGTGTACGCCCGGATATGGCGCAGAACAATGCTGACAGACTGGTCATTGACGGTGGCAGGGCAACCGGAAAAACCATCCTGAACCTGGTGAACGCCGGCAACAGTGGTACGGGGCTGGCGACCACCGGTAAGGGTATTCAGGTGGTTGAGGCCATTAACGGTGCCACCACGGAGGAAGGGGCTTTTGTCCAGGGGAATATGCTGCAGGCCGGGGCCTTTAACTACACCCTCAACCGGGACAGTGATGAGAGCTGGTATCTGCGCAGTGAAGAACGTTATCGTGCTGAAGTCCCCCTGTACGCCTCCATGCTGACACAGGCAATGGACTATGACCGGATTCTGGCAGGCTCCCGCAGCCATCAGACCGGTGTAAACGGTGAAAATAACAGCGTCCGTCTCAGCATTCAGGGCGGTCATCTCGGTCACGATAACAACGGCGGTATTGCCCGTGGGGCCACGCCGGAAAGCAGCGGCAGCTATGGCTTCGTCCGTCTGGAGGGTGACCTGCTCAGAACAGAGGTCGCCGGTATGTCACTGACGACAGGAGTGTATGGTGCTGCAGGCCATTCTTCCGTTGATGTTAAGGATGATGACGGCTCCCGCGCCGGCACGGTCCGGGATGATGCCGGCAGCCTGGGCGGATATATGAACCTGACACACACCTCCTCCGGCCTGTGGGCTGACATTGTGGCACAGGGAACCCGCCACAGCATGAAAGCGTCATCGGACAATAACGACTTCCGCGCACGGGGCCGGGGCTGGCTGGGCTCACTGGAAACCGGTCTGCCCTTCAGTATCACTGACAACCTGATGCTGGAGCCACGGCTGCAGTACACCTGGCAGGGGCTTTCGCTGGATGACGGTAAGGACAACGCCGGTTATGTGAAGTTCGGGCATGGCAGTGCACAGAATGTGCGTGCCGGTTTCCGTCTGGGCAGCCACAACGATATGACCTTTGGTGAAGGCACCTCATCCCGTGCCCCCCTGCGTGACAGTGCAAAACACAGTGTGCGTGAACTGCCGGTGAACTGGTGGGTACAGCCTTCCGTTATCCGCACCTTCAGCTCCCGGGGTGATATGCGTGTGGGGACCTCCACCGCAGGCAGCGGGATGACGTTCTCTCCCTCACAGAATGGCACTTCACTGGATCTGCAGGCCGGACTGGAAGCCCGTGTCCGGGAAAATATCACCCTGGGCGTTCAGGCCGGTTATGCCCACAGCATCAACGGCAGCAGCGCTGAAGGTTATAACAGTCAGGCCACACTGAATGTGACCTTCTGATAATTCTGCATTGCCTCTCTGTGGTCCCGGTCATCATGACCGGGACCCGGACGGGGGAAAACGTTTCAGTGCCACATTCACTGGCATTCACAATAACATGATATTCATCACGGAGTGACTATGTTACAGATAGTCGGCGCGCTGATTCTGCTGATCGCAGGATTTGCCATTCTTCGCCTTTTGTTCAGAGCATTAACCAGCACAGCGTCTGCGCTGGCAGGGTTCATATTGCTGTGTCTGTTCGGTCCGGCTTTACTGGCTGGCTATATCACTGAACGCATAACCCGGTTATTCCATATTCGCTGGCTGGCAGGCGTATTTCTGACGATTGCCGTAATGATCATCAGCTTCATGTGGGGACTTGATGGTAAACATATCGCACTGGAGGCTCATACTTTTGACTCTGTAAAATTTATTCTGACCACCGCTCTCGCCGCTGGTCTGCTGGCTCTTCCCGTGCAGATAAGAACCATTCAGCAGAACGGGCTCACACCTGAAGATATCAGCAAGGAAATTAACGGGTATTACTGCTGTTTTTATACTGCTTTTTTCCTTATGGCGTGTTCTGCATACGCACCATTGATCGCATTGCAGTTCGATATTTCACCCTCACTGATGTGGTGGGGCGGGTTGTTGTACTGGCTGGCTGCATTAGTGACGCTGCTATGGGCGGCCAGCCAGATCCAGGCGCTGAAAAGACTGACCAGTGCCATCAGCCAGACACTGGAAGAACAACCGGTGCTCAACAGTAAATCGTGGCTGAGCAGTTTGCAAAACGATTACAGCCTTCCTGAAACGCTGACGGAGCGCATCTGGCTGACACTCATTTCACAACGGATTTCCCGGGGAGAACTGAGGGAATTTGAACTGGCAGACGGAAACTGGCTACTGGACAATGCCTGGTATGAAAGAAACATGGCGGGTTTCAACGAAAAGCTGAGAGAGAGCCTGTCATTTACCCCTGATGAACTGAAAACCCTCTTCCGGAACCGCCTGAATTTATCACCGGAAGCGAATGACGATTTTCTCGATCGTTGCCTGGACGGCGGTGACTGGTACCCCTTTTCAGAAGGCCGCCGTTTTGTATCATTCCACCACGTGGATGAGCTTCGTATCTGTGCCTCCTGCGGGCTGACAGAAGTACATCATGCCCCGGAAAATCATAAGCCGGATCCGGAATGGTACTGCTCCTCTCTTTGTCGCGAAACAGAAACACTGTGTCAGGACATTTATGAACGTTCTCACACCGGTTTTATTTCCGATGCAACGGCGAATGGTCTGATTCTCATGAAACTGCCGGAAACCTGGAGTACAAATGAGAAAATGTTTGCTTCCGGAGGGCAGGGACATGGGTTTGCCGCTGAACGGGGAAACCATATTGTCGACAGAGTCCGTCTGAAAAACGCACGGATCCTCGGTGATAATAATGCCAGAAATGGAGCAGACAGACTGGTCAGCGGAACAGAAATCCAGACGAAATATTGTTCAACTGCAGTCCGTAGCGTCGGTGCGGCATTCGACGGACAAAACGGACAGTATCGTTACATGGGAAATCATGGTCCCATGCAACTGGAAGTCCCCCGTGATCAGTATGCCGGCGCTGTGGAAACCATGAAGAATAAGATCCGCGAAGGTAAAGTACCCGGTGTAACCGATCCCGCAGAAGCGTCCCGGCTGATTCGTCGGGGACATCTGACTTATACCCAGGCCCGTAATATCACCCGGTTCGGGACCATCGAATCGGTCACTTATGATATTGCCGAGGGGTCGGTTGTCAGTCTGGCGGCCGGAGGGATCAGTTTTGCCCTGACGGCATCGGTCTTCTGGCTCAGCACCGGCGATCGCGATGCTGCCCTGCAGACAGCTGCTGTCCAGGCAGGAAAAACCTTCACCCGCACACTGGCTGTCTACGTCACAACCCAGCAACTTCACCGGCTCAGTGTTGTTCAGGGTATGCTGAAGCATATTGATTTTTCGACGGCCAGCCCGACTGTCCGGCAGGCGCTTCAGAAGGGGACCGGTGCAGGAAATATCAGTGCCCTGAACAAAGTGATGAAGGGTACGCTGGTGACATCTCTGGCACTGGTAGCTGTCACAACCGGCCCTGACATGATCAAAATGTTGCGGGGACGGATCTCCGGTGCGCAGTTCATCAGGAATCTTGCCGTGGCATCTTCCGGTGTGGCAGGTGGAGCTGTCGGGTCAGTGGCGGGCGGGATACTGTTCAGTCCACTGGGACCATTTGGTGCCCTGACAGGGCGGGTGGTTGGCGGTGTTCTGGGGGGAATGATTGCCTCCGCTGTATCAGGAAAAATTGCCGGAGCGCTGGTTGAAGAAGATCGCGTCAAAATTCTGGCAATGATTCAGGAGCAGGTGACATGGCTTGCCGGCAGTTTCCTGCTGACCGGACATGAGATTGAAAATCTGAACGAGAATCTGGCCCGTGTTATCGATCAGAATGCTCTGGAGATCATTTTCGCCGCCGGTATACAACAACGGGCCGCGACCAATATGTTAATCAAACCACTGGTGGTCAGTATCATCAGGCAACGCCCCGTCATGGAATATGATGCATCCCATCTCGGCAAGATGGTTAACCGGCTGGAAGAAGCATTACCCCCGGAGTTACCGGCATAACGGCTATTCTGCGCCTTTTACGCTTTATCACCTGATTTGTCAGTGTCATCGTCATGACTCAGAGAGGTAAATACCATGATTCACCTGTTCAAAACCTGCATGATTACCGCCTTCATTCTGGGGTTAACGTGGTCTGCCCCACTCCGGGCACAGGATCAACGTTACATCAGTATACGCAATACAGATACGATATGGCTCCCGGGAAATATTTGTGCTTACCAGTTCCGGCTGGATAATGGCGGAAACGATAAAGGATTTGGCCCCCTCACCATCACTCTGCAACTCAAAGACAAATATGGTCAGACGCTGGTGACCAGAAAAATGGAAACGGAAGCTTTTGGTGACAGTAATGCCACGCGAACCACAGACGCATTTCTGGAAACGGAGTGCGTGGAAAATGTCGCCACAACCGAAATCATTAAAGCAACTGAAGAAAGTAACGGCCATCGTGTCAGTCTGCCGTTATCGGTTTTCAATCCCCAGGACTACCATCCACTGCTGATTACCGTTTCCGGAAAAAACGTTAACTGATCCCTGAAGTCAGTTTCATGCTTCAGCCTCTGTCACAACGCGTGGCAGAGGCTTTTTATTTATCAGGAGAAAACAGATATGCCGGGTTACACAGAGTATGTCCTGGCTGAAGGATCTTTCTCATACGGGCAGGCGGTTGCTGTCATAACCGCTTACCGCAATGTGTTTATCCAGGATGACCCGGGAATGCATTTCCGTCGGGTTATCCGCAACGCGGAAGGTCAGCGACGCTGGCGCTGCCGGAATTCTGAACCCGATGCCGGAAAGGTGCTTAATACGCGGCTCGCCAGTGACGGTCTTCTCAGACAATAAACGTCATTCATTTCACCCATCAGGCCGCGTCTTCTCCGGGAGACGTGGCTTTTTCATTTATTACACCAGTAAATCTTAACCACCGATAAGGAGCAAATTATGCGACTAGCCAGTCGTTTTGGTTATGCGAACCAGATACGCCGTGACCGTCCGCTGACACACGAAGAACTGATGCACTATGTGCCGGGGATTTTCGGGGAAGATAAACACACGTCCCGAAGCCAGAACTATACGTACATCCCCACCATCACCGTACTGGAAAGCCTGCAGCGGGAAGGCTTTCAGCCATTCTTCGCCTGCCAGACCCGTGTGCGCGACCCGGGCCGCCGGGGATACACAAAACACATGCTGCGTCTGCGGCGGGCCGGAGAGATAAACGGAGAACATGTCCCTGAAATCATTCTGCTCAACTCCCATGACGGTACCTCCAGCTACCAGATGCTGCCGGGGTACTTCAGGTTCGTCTGCCAGAACGGCTGCGTCTGTGGTCAGTCTCTGGGGGAAGTACGTGTTCCGCACCGGGGAAATGTGGTGGACAGAGTCATTGAAGGGGCTTACGAGGTGGTGGGCGTGTTTGACCGGATAGAGGAGAAGCGTGATGCCATGCAGTCGCTGGTCCTGCCGCCACCGGCACGCCAGGCGCTGGCACAGGCGGCACTGACTTACCGTTATGGTGACGAACATCAGCCCGTCACCACCGCCGACATTCTGACGCCGCGACGCCGGGAGGATTACGGTAAGGACCTGTGGAGCGCATATCAGACCATCCAGGAGAATATGCTGAAAGGCGGGATTTCCGGTCGCAGTGCAAAAGGAAAACGTATCCATACCCGGGCCATTCACAGCATTGATACCGATATTAAACTCAACCGCGCATTGTGGGTGATGGCAGAAACGATGCTGGAGAGCCTGCGCTGATGCCGTTTCCCTGAGTGAGGGAATCATTCAGCTTTCGTTCCTGAAAAACACACATTTATTTGTTATTTAAGGAGTTATCTCATGAAAACCGTTTCTCAGAATACCCCCACAATTTATTCAGCTACAACACCAGAGAATAATCCGCCTCAGTTGGTTGCCAGCCTCGTCCCTGATGAACAGCGCATCAGCTTCTGGCCGCAGCATTTTGGCCTCATTCCACAGTGGGTGACCCTGGAGCCCCGTGTCTTCGGCTGGATGGACCGTCTGTGCGAAGACTACTGCGGTGGTATCTGGAATCTGTACACCCTGAACAACGGCGGGGCATTTATGGCACCCGAACCGGATGACGATGATGACGAAACATGGGTACTGTTCAATGCCATGAACGGTAACCGCGCAGAAATGAGCCCGGAAGCCGCCGGTATTGCCGCCTGTCTGATGACGTACAGTCATCATGCCTGTCGTACGGAGAATTATGCCATGACGGTCCATTATTACCGGTTGCGGGATTACGCCCTGCAGCATCCGGAATGCAGCGCCATTATGCGCATCATCGACTGAATGGAGAGAAGCACAATGCAACAACTTTCCTTTCTGCCCGGAGAGATGACGCCCGGCGAGCGCAGCCTCATTCAACGGGCCCTGAAAACCCTGGACCGCCATCTTCATGAACCCGGCGTGGCCTTCACCTCCACCCGTGCAGCACGGGAATGGCTGATTCTGAACATGGCGGGACTGGAGCGTGAAGAATTCCGGGTGCTGTATCTGAACAACCAGAATCAGCTGATTGCCGGTGAAACCCTCTTCACCGGCACCATCAACCGCACGGAAGTCCATCCCCGGGAAGTGATTAAACGCGCCCTGTACCACAATGCCGCTGCCGTGGTACTGGCACACAATCCCCCGTCCGGTGAAGTCACACCCAGTAAGGCAGACCGGCTTATCACCGAACGTCTGGTACAGGCACTGGGCCTGGTGGATATCCGGGTGCCGGACCATCTGA
>ERZ791886.1701-NODE-1701-length-10648-cov-2.268196_pt1 | contig 10648 bp, 11 predicted proteins | sample MGYA00510158_ERZ791886 | MGnify/ENA primary metagenome ERZ791886 (study PRJEB30046, sample SAMN00792063) | human gut metagenome | study: EMG produced TPA metagenomics assembly of the A metagenome-wide association study of gut microbiota in type 2... | reverse complement strand
GCTCATCTCGCTAACGATATCGTCAACGTCGAGTACCATCTCCATCATGCTTACCTGCTCATCATAAACAGCTTCGTCAAACTCTGCCTTCATTTCAGGCTCGCAAACGTGATATACTGTGAGTCCAAGCTGGACCCCTGTCAATGGACCTGCGAATGTCGGATCTCCTGCTGTTACAGTCTCAGCTGCAAGACCTGCAGCTTCACCTTCTGCAGCACCAAGAACTACTACTAAGTTCTCTGCGCCGTATTCATCAGCGAAATCCTTTACTCTTTTCTGATTCTCTAAGTCCATTGCGCCTGCGCTCGTTCAGACGAAACACTCCGTAGATGAAAATACTACTTCAGCACCAGCAGTTTTTACGCACTCTGCGATAGCTGGTCCCGGAATTCCATCACGGTCTCCGATAATTATTGCTTTTTTCCCTTCAAGAATAGCCATAATTATTCTTCTCCTTTCTCTTTATTAAATATTATTAAGGTGTATATGATAAAGAATTACCTCTAAAATCTTAGATGTATTTCTTGATCATCGCTTCGATTGTCTCCGGTGTACAATCATCCTTCACAAGCTCATCTACTTTCTCTCCATCTTTGTAGATAGCCATAACCGGAAGGCCAAGAATCTTCTGACCAATTGCCAGACGACGTGCTTTTGTTGTGTTAAGAGATGTAAATTTTAATTTGTCACCATATGTATCAGCGAACTCGTGTACCTTTGGCATAAGTGCTGCACACGGAACACATCCATCTCCAAAAAAGTCTACAAATACATAACCATCTGCCTCCAGAACCTCTGTCTGGAATGTATTCTTATCTACTTCTAACATTTTAAAAATCCTCCTGAATCGAACCATACTTTGCTTTGAACATTTTTCTATGGTTCTTTTATTACAAATAATTTCATTCAAGTAAACCGACGGAATGCCTGATTAAGCCATGCTTCTTTCTACCTGAACTGCTGCAATTGCTCCGTCAGCGGCTGCTGTAACAACCTGTCTTAAGCTCTTCACACGCACATCACCGGCTGCGTATACACCCGGGATATTGGTGTGCATATCTGCATCTGTTGGGATGTATCCTCTCTCATCCATCTCGACGCTGCCTTTGAAGATGTCTGAATTAGGAATTGTGCCGATAAATCCGAATACTCCGAACATTCCATCGTCTTCATCTGCTTCAATCTTAGTAACTTCACCGGTTTTTACGTTCTTAACTGTCATCCAGGAAAGAATTCCATCTCCTCCAACTTCCTCAACAACTGTATCCCACATAAAGTGAAGTTTGTCGTTCTTAAAAGCTTTCTCCTGAATGGATTTCGCTGCACGTAACTCATCACGTCTGTGAATGATTGTAACTTTTCTTGCAAATTTTGTAAGATACATAGCTTCCTCAACCGCGGAATCTCCACCGCCAACTACATATACTTCAAAATCTTCAAAGAAGTTCGCGTCACAAGTTGCACAGTAAGAAACTCCTCTTCCAAGGAACTCTGCCTCGCCTTTGCAACCGATCGGTCTTGCATGAGCACCTGTAGCAATGATGATATTCTTTGCCTGGTACTCACCTTTCTCACCTTTGAGCACCTTTACCTCTCCCTCAAGTGATACTTCTTTAATTGTGTCAGATACTCGCTCAGCTCCGAACTTCTTAGCCTGCTCTGTCATACGTGCGATCAGAGACGGACCAGATTCTGGCTGATCCACAACCTGTCCTGGATAATTCTCAATCTCGTCTGTGATTGAGATCTGTCCACCGTCCTGTCCTTTCTCAACAATCAAAACAGACAGGCGGCTTCTGCCTGCATAGAGACCTGCTGCTAATCCTGCAGGACCTGCCCCCAGAACAATTACGTCATAAATCTTGCTCATCTTTTTTATTCCTCTTTTCTCTTTTTACATGGTTCCCCTATAATAAGCGCGCTTGTACTTATTGCCATGCATTTATAGTAACAACACATATTTCGCTTGTCAATATCTTTCAAATATTTTTCAATATGAATTTTTATTGGAAATTTTATTTATACAATTTTTTATATATTTCAATTTTTATTTTTCACTTATCATCAAAATATGCTATGATAGAGACATCGTTTAAAAAGATTTTTCAGGAAAAGGATTATATAATTATGAGCGGAAATAATAAAGAAGCATTACAGCGTGAGAATACGATTCGTTTCATCGAGGCCGCAGAAGAACTTATTGATGAACATGGCATTGATAACGTATCTGTTCGTAAGATTGCCGAGAAAGCCGGCTTTCATAATTCCACTATTTATCTCTATTTTAAAGATGTAAACGAATTGATTCTTCTCGCTTCCATGAAGCATTTTAATGAATATAGCAAAGCGCTTGCAAGGCTGAGCAGTAAGAACTGGGATTCAACTGAGAATTTTTACTTTGTATGGAGATTCTTCGTAGAATCTATGTTAAAGAATCCGAAGATTTATTATAATTTTTTCTTCGGGAAACATGGACAGGATTTTGGCAGTCTGTTTAAGCGGTATTACGAATTATTTCCGGAGGAAGCTGACAAACTCTCACCGGACCTCATGGACATGTATTATGGAAAGAATATCCAGGAACGCTGCATGAAGCTTCTTCTCACGATCAAAGATAAGGATAACCAAATTACTTCTAAGAATATCAATATGATCAACACTATCATTGTAGCCAGTGTCAAATATATACTGGAACAAAAATGTATGGAACCCGAGCTGGATTCCGATATTCTGACCCGTGATCTGATGAATATAATCGAATATACAATTTCCAAATAGTCACATCGGAAATACAATTTTCTATTATAAGAAAAAGCTGCTGTAAATTCATGACCTATGATATGCCATGAATTTACAGCAGCTTTTATTTTGTCTTCATTTTCACTGCGGATTCTTTTTCTGACCGCTGCTATCGAATGTATCCTTCATTATACGCCTGAACTTTATTAAATGCATATAATTCTGTATTTGTTGCATTTACATATGGTGCCACATAGAATACACCTGCGATTCCACACGTAATACCTGCCACGAGCGCCCAGCCAATAAATGAAAGGTCCAATATAAATGTCTCCATCTTCTGTCCATTCATCATTCGCTTGCTGATTTCAAATACCTGTTTAGAATCCATGCCCGGATTTTCAGCCAGTATATATGGAACCATCCGATATTCATAGGATTTGATAATTCCAGGCACCACCAATAACAATGACCACAATGCTATATACAAATCATAAAAAAACATGGTCTTTACAACATTTCCGTAATGTCCGGACTTGAATCCATCTAATAGATTTCCAAATGTTCCTGTCATGGTACGATTTTTAATAAAGAAACTGCATCCGCCAATTTTAAATACATTTCCTGCAAAAATTGTAAATGCAATAGCTGCAAGTATTACGATCAGCGTAACTGCCACCACGACCATAGAAATCACAAAACCTCTGGCAGAATCTCCATAGTAATAATCACTTCCATAATGATGATAAGAAACACTGGTGTTGTTTCCTCCGATTCTTCCGATAACAGAACTTCCGCCTCCGGTCAACGCTGCAAGTACAAGTGACACACCAACACAAGTCCAGTAATTTCTTTTAAATATTTCTTTTGCATTACGTTTCAATAGTTCCCTTGTCCACATATCTGTTCCTCCTTTATTCACCATTCAAGATTCGTTCATTCAGATCATTCAGATAAACCCATCGGTCCATCTTCTCTTCCAACGCTTTTTCTGTCTCGTCTTTCTTCACCATAAGCTCACCAAGTTTCACAGAATTCGTTGCACTTTTCATCATCTCGCTATCTAGATCTGCAATCTTTTGTTCCAGTACTTCAATTTCTTCATCAATTGTATCAAACTCGCGCTGTTCTTTAAAGGAAAACTTCAGCTTTTTCTCTCTACGTTTCCATGCGTCCTGCGAATTTGCAGAATTATTGTCATTTTCATCTGATTCTGAATTATCTTTTCCACTTGAAGCGTTCTGTGCTTTCAGACTGGCAGAAACATTCCCGCTTTCTGGACTTTCCAGTTCTTTGCGGATCAGGTAATCTGAATATCCTCCTTCAAACTGACGGATCACTCCATTTCCTTCGAAAGAAAAAATGCGGTTCACAGTACGATCCAGGAAATAACGGTCATGGGATACGATGATAATGATTCCATCAAATCGATCCAGATAATCTTCCAGAATGGTCAGTGTCTGAATATCCAGGTCATTGGTCGGCTCATCCAGGATCAAAACGTTCGGCGAACTCATCAACACACGCAGAAGAAACAGTCTTCTCCGCTCACCACCAGATAATTTTTCAATAGGTGACCACTGCATTGCCCCATCAAACAAGAAATTTTCAAGCATCTGGGAAGCTGTGATCCTGCCATCTGAAGTCTGGATATACTCTCCTACTTCCTTAACATAATCGATGACACGCATCTTACCATCCATCTCTTCATTTTCCTGCGAGAAATACCCCATGCGGATCGTCTGGCCAATTTCTATCGTGCCGGCATCCGGTTCCACATTTCCATAAATCATTTTCAAAAGTGTGGACTTTCCACAACCATTCGGTCCGATAATTCCAATCCTGTCATTTTTCAGGAAAATATACTCATAATTATCAATCAGTTTTTTACCCCCATAGGATTTGCACAGTCCGGACACTTCAATCGTCTTATTTCCCATTCGGGATGCCACCGAATCCATAGCAACACGGCGTTCTTCCTGGATATCTTTCATCTCCTGCATGGCTTTGATCCTGTCAATGTGCGCTTTCTGCTTGGTACTTCTCGCTCTCGCACCGCGGCTCAGCCACTCAAGCTCTGTACGCAACAGACTCTTTCGTTTTCTCTGAGTAGCAAGTGCCATATTCTGGCGTTCCTCTTTGAGTTTTACAAACTCCGAATAACTTCCCGGGTAATTATAAAGATTTCCATGATCTACCTCCACGATCCGATTTGCAACGCGGTCCAGAAAATAACGGTCATGCGTCACCATGAGAATTGCTCCCCTAAACCTGATCAGATACTCCTCCAGCCACTCAGACATCGCGTTGTCCAAATGGTTCGTCGGCTCGTCCAGTACCAAAATATCTGCCGGTGTCAAAAGAGCGTTCACAAGTGCCACTCTTTTCTTCTGTCCTCCGGACATATGCGACATCTTTTCTTCATAGTCTGAAAATCCAAGCTGATTCAGCATAGATTTTGCCTCTGCTTCCATCGTCCACTGATCTGTATCACTGATGATTCCACGCACTGCTGCCTGAAGTACCGTCTCTTCCTCTCCAAACACCGGTGTCTGTGGCAGATAACATATCTTTACCGTATTTCCCATACTGAGCTTTCCGGAATCGTATTCCTCCACACCAGCCACAATTTTCAAAAGTGTAGATTTTCCCATACCATTGATTCCGATGACTCCGATTTTTTCATTTTCATTTATTCCAAAAGCCACATCATCTAAAAGCACACGGTCTGTATATGCTTTTGTGACGTGTTCCATCGTCAGTAAATTCATATTGTTTCATACTCCTTCGCTTTCTTCGCGTTTTATCATTATACTACAGAAATATAAAAGATACCAGTAGCAAAAGGCAGAAGTACACTGCATAAAAAGGCGAAAAAAAGACTACTATTTTACGAATTGGGGGTTCGTAAAATAGCAGTCTTTCATTTTACATATCCTATTTCTACTCTGCTTCCCGGATTTTCTGTCTGACTTTCAAAATCATTCCCGGAGCTACTGATAATTCATCAATACCCATTTTCAAAAATGTCTCTGTCAGAGTCACATCTGCTCCGAGTTCTCCGCAGATACCGATCCATTTTCCTTCTGCATGAGCGCTCTCTGCTGCCATACGGATCATAGCAAGTACTGCCGGGTGATGAGAATCATAAAAATCCTCCAGCTTCTGATTCTGCCTGTCAATAGCCAGTGTATACTGTGTCAGATCATTGGTTCCGACACTGAAGAAATCAACTTCTTTCGCCAGTTCACGGCTTACCATAACTGCTGCCGGTGTCTCAATCATAATTCCAAGTTCTACATCTTCCCGAAAAGCTGCTCCTTCTGTGCGAAGTTCTGCTTTGACTTCCTTGATGATTTCTTTGATTTTCTTTACTTCTGCTACCGAAATAATCATCGGGAACATAATAGATATCTGTCCATAAGCGGATGCACGATAAAGTGCACGAAGCTGTGTCTTAAAAATCTCAGGTCTTGTCAGGCAAATTCGGATTGCACGATATCCAAGTGCCGGATTATCCTCTTTATCAAGTTTAAAATAATCTACCTGCTTGTCAGCTCCGATATCTAAAGTACGGATAATGACCTTTTTCCCGGCCATCGTCTCAGCAACCTTTTTGTATACTGCAAACTGCTGCTCTTCTGTTGGATAAGTATCACTTTCCAGATACAAAAATTCACTTCGGAATAATCCGATACCGCCGGCATCATTTTTAAGAACCGCTCCTACATCTGCCAGGTTTCCAATATTTGCGTAGACATTCACTTTCTGGCCACTCTTTGTCACATTCTCTTTGCCTTTGAGCTGATTCAGAAGTTCTTTCTGTTCCTGATCTTTCTTCTGCTTTTTCTGCATGGAAACCATAGTCTCTTCATCCGGATCAATATAGACTTTTCCATCTACTCCATCTACAATTGCGACCTTACCATCATATTCTTCTTTCAATGCTTCACCAAGACCGATCACTGCCGGAATATTCATGGTTCTTGCAAGAATCGCCGTATGAGAATTAGCAGAGCCATACATGGTCACGAAAGACAACACCTTCTCTTTGTCAAGCTGAACCGTTTCACTTGGCACCAAATCATCTGCTGCAATGATCACAGGTTCATCCATCACCATAACAGTTTCATTCTGACTGGATAATGCCTGAAGGAGCCGCTCTGAGACATCTCTGACATCTGCTGCTCTTCCCTGCATATAAGCATCGTCCATAGCTTCAAAAATTGCTGCAAAGTTGTCCGCTGTCGCACCGATTGCATTCACATCCTGGGTGCGAATAATATTTTCAATTGACTCTACATAGTCCGGATCCTCCAGCATTAACTGATGCGCCTCAAAAATCATGGCATTTGCCTCTCCCACATCTTCCAATGCTTTCTCATATAATCCTTTTAACAGTTCTAACGTCTTTGCTTTTGCATTCTGAAAGCGTTCTACTTCCGCCTCCACATCTTCCACACGGGTTCTCTTTATCGTAATCTCATTTCTCTTATAGAACTGGATTTTGCCAATTGCAACCCCGCCAAATACACTTTTACCTTCTAAAGTAATCATCATGATCCGACTCTCCTGTTTTCAAGATTCTCTTAATAATTCATTTCTCTGTGCTTTTCAAAAGAAATGCTTCTTACAGGTTCTCTTTTAAAAATGTTTCAAGCTCTGCTGCTGCGATTTCTTCGTCTTCTCCATCTACAGTTACTGTAATCTCTGCTCCCTTTTTAGCGCCGAGTCCCATAACACCAAGAACTCCTTTCGCATTCACTTTTTTTCCTTCTGCCTCAATATTAATATCGGACTTAAATCCTGCTGCTTTCTTTACTAACATAGTTGCCGGTCTTGCGTGAATCCCTTCTGCATCTGTAATTACATATTTAAATTCTTTCATTATTTTAATCTCCTTTTCTCATCTTTGACTTGATTACATCTATTCAAGAATGCCTCAGCATTCTTACTTCCAACAGCTCATTTATTTTTCTGTATTTAATGGTTTTTTCAGAAGTACGATTCCTGCCATTGTGATGACTGCTCCGATAACAAGTGCCACAAGGAACATCGGTGCATTTTCAATAATACCGATTACAAACAGTCCACCGTGAGGTGCTCTGGATCCACAGCCAAATGCCATGGATAATGCTCCTGCTACTGCTGAGCCAACGACACAAGGTGGAATGATGCGGAGTGGATCAGATGCCGCAAACGGAATCGCTCCCTCTGTAATAAATGACATTCCCATAATGAAGTTCGTGACCGTTGTCTGCTGTTCGCTCTTTGTAAAACGATTCTTAAAAAGCAGTGTTGAAAGTGCAATTCCGATTGGAGGTGTCATACCGCCGATCATAACTGCTGCCATAATATCTATCTGTCCGCTGGCGATTGCCGCTGTACCAAATACATAAGCTGCTTTGTTAAATGGACCTCCGAAGTCGATAGACATCATACCTCCAAGTACTGCACCAAGAAGGATTTTACTGGACTCTCCCATACTTGCAAGGCAGTTATTCAGCCATGTGTTAAATGCTCCGATCGGTGGATTTACAAGGAAGATCATAATCACACCCATCAATAAAATTCCAAAGAATGGATATAACAGTACCGGTTTTGTTCCTTCTAATGATTTTGGAAGTTTCTCAAGCAACTTCTTTAACAGTAACATCAGATATCCAGCTACAAATCCGGCAATCAGTGCTCCAAAGAATCCTGATGAAACCCACTGTTCTTCCGGAAGGAAAATGGAAGTTCCTGCTTTTGCAAGAAGTCCACCGACGATACCAGGCATGAGTGCCGGTCTGTCTCCGATCGCCATGGCAATGTATCCTGCCAGAATCGGGAACATCATACCAAATGCTGTATTACCTACTTTGTTAAAGAATGCTGCCAATGGTGTTCCACTACCAAAGCTTGAAGTTCCTGCATTCGCTCCATCTACAAGGAAGGATAATGCAATCAAAATTCCTCCACCAATGACAAATGGAAGCATGTGGGATACTCCGTTCATCAGACTCTTATAAATCTTACGGCCCAGGCTCTCATCTGCTACTTGGCCCTCTTCATCTTCACCGCCTGCGTGGTGGTATATCTTTACATTTCCACTGGTGGCTTCATTAAGAAGTTCCTCAGCCTTGCTGATTCCATTTGCCACCTTTGTCATGATGACTGGTTTGCCATCGAATCTTGCCATCTTTACATCTTTATCTGCTGCAATAATAATACAATCACAAGCTTCTATTTCCTGAGCTGTCAGCACATTTTTCGCACCACCGGAACCATTGGTCTCAACTTTAATCGTGATGCCCATTTCTTTCGCTTTATTTTCCAGACTTTCTGCCGCCATGTAAGTATGTGCGATTCCAGTCGGACATGCGGTAACTGCCAGCACCCGATATCCTGACTTTTCCGGCACTGTATGCATTACCTGTGTTTCATCTGATGTATTTTCTGAACTTTTTTCTTCCGTCTCATACTCTTCCGGGAATCTCTTTCTCTCTGCCTCATCAATACATTTGAAAAATGCGTCTACATTTTCCGCTTCCATAAGTCCGGTTCTGAAATCCGGATCCATAAGAAGCATGGACAGACGGCTTAACACTTCCAGATGCACATTGTCTTCTGTATCCGGTGCCGCAATCAGAAAAATGAGCTTCGCCGGCTCTCCATCCAGTGAATCATAATCTACCCCGTCTTTTACGACCATAGCTGCAAGTCCCGGTGCTTTTACTGCCGCTGTCTTGGCATGTGGAATCGCAATTCCTTCTCCGATTCCTGTTGTACTTTCCTCTTCTCTTGCAAATACGCCTTTCTTATAGGCTTCCACGTCTGCCAGGTTCCCTCCGGCAGCCATAAGTGCGACCATCTTCTCGATCGCCTCCGGCTTTGATGTAACTTTGCCGTTCAGTTCTACACTTTCCCGTTTTAACAGATCTACAATCTTCATTTCCTTTCCTCCTACAATCCGTATAACTCAGGTTCTTTCTTCAACAGTTTCACTACATCTTCTTTTTCTGCCAGCCAATACTCAAATGCGCTGGCACTTCCAGTTGCAATTCCAAGTTCAAATGCTTTCTCATAATCTCCGGTATTGAGATAACCGGTGACAAATCCTGCTACCATGGAATCTCCCGCTCCGACAGAATTGAGCACCTCTCCCTTCGGTGGTCTTCCCTGGTAGACTTTTCCATGTTCATCTAAAAGAATGGCTCCATCGCCTGCCATGGAAATCAATACATTTTTTGCCCCCATTTCTTTTAATTTTCCTGCATATTCTATGATTTCTTCAGCTGTTTTAAGCTGAACCCCGAACATATCTCCCAACTCATGGTTGTTCGGCTTAATAAGAAATGGATGGTATTTCAGGACATTCATCAAGAGATCTTTTGTTGCGTCTACCACGATCCTGATCCCACGTCCGTCAAGTCTTGCCATGATGCGTTCGTAAATATCTTCCGGTAAGGTATTCGGAATACTTCCCGCAAGTACAAGTACATCTCCTTTGGTCAGTACATCCAGTTTTTCCGATGGCCTCTTCACTGATCTTTGGTCCCTGACCGTTGATTTCCGTCTCTTCACCGGCGTTGATTTTTACATTGATTCTGGTAAATCCGTTATCCAACTGGATAAAATCGGTATAACAGCCAAAATCGTCCAACATCTTCTCCAATGCCTCTCCGGTAAATCCTGATACAAATCCGAGTGCTTTACTCTTATGTCCCAGATTTGAAAGTACCACAGAAACATTATTCCCCTTACCTCCAGGGTAAATGTTTTCTCTCGTTGTCCGGTTGATTTTTCCAGGTTCCAATTTTTCCGCCCCGATGACATAATCCAGAGACGGGTTAAATGTCACTGTGTAAATCATCTACTTAACCTCCACGATATTTTTATATTTTTTATAAGAAGAATCTTTAAGCTC
>ERZ791886.1681-NODE-1681-length-10744-cov-4.719057_pt1 | contig 10744 bp, 19 predicted proteins | sample MGYA00510158_ERZ791886 | MGnify/ENA primary metagenome ERZ791886 (study PRJEB30046, sample SAMN00792063) | human gut metagenome | study: EMG produced TPA metagenomics assembly of the A metagenome-wide association study of gut microbiota in type 2... | reverse complement strand
AAACTCAACAGATGATGGGGGCTGAAAACCAGAGAGAGGAGAAAGCAGGATGAGTACCCGAAATATCCACGTTAACACCGCGTCGTACACGCTTCTTGTTGCCGGGAAGAAAAAAAACACCGGGGAAGAGTGGGACGTCCTGGAATTCAGCAGCCTGACTGAGCTGAAAAAATATCGCAAAAGCCACCCGGAAAAGATGGCCTTCAGTTATAGCTACGCGCTCAGTCAGGGTGTGGATAAGCAGTTCCGCCATATCAACATTGCGGAAGCCGATCACTTCAAACAGTTCCTGCGTCAGATTAAGCGTGCCGGCCTCGATATCCGGGCGATCTGCTGACCGGATGTGATGAATATCCCTCCTGATTGTTGCAATCTTGTTAATGGAGATCGGGGGGGGATGATATTAAGCGGAAAAATTTTTTATTAAATTTATTCTTTCATAAAGGAGTAGCTGTTATGCGATTAGCTTCCCGTTTTGGTCGGTATAATTCCATCCGCCGTGAACGTCCTTTAACGGATGATGAATTAATGCAGTTCGTGCCTTCGGTATTTTCCGGTGATAAACATGAGTCCCGGAGTGAACGTTATACGTATATTCCAACAATCAATATCATCAATAAGTTACGTGATGAAGGTTTCCAGCCATTCTTTGCCTGTCAGAGTCGGGTTCGTGATTTGGGACGTCGCGAATACAGTAAACATATGTTACGTCTTCGCAGGGAAGGGCATATTAACGGACAGGAAGTTCCTGAAATTATCCTGCTTAATTCACATGATGGTTCATCCAGTTATCAGATGATCCCCGGAATTTTTCGTTTTGTCTGCACAAATGGCCTGGTGTGCGGAAATAATTTTGGCGAAATCCGCGTTCCACATAAAGGTGATATTGTCGGGCAGGTTATCGAGGGAGCGTATGAAGTGCTCGGTGTCTTTGATAAGGTCACTGATAATATGGAGGCGATGAAAGAAATTCATCTTAACAGTGACGAGCAACATTTATTTGGCAGAGCTGCACTGATGGTCAGGTATGAAGATGAAAATAAAACGCCAGTGACACCTGAACAGATAATTACTCCCCGTCGTCGGGAAGACAAACAGAACGATCTCTGGACAACCTGGCAGCGGGTTCAGGAGAATATGATAAAAGGTGGATTATCGGGGCGAAGTGCCTCCGGGAAAAATACCAGGACAAGAGCCATTACAGGTATTGATGGTGATATAAGAATCAACAAGGCGTTATGGGTGATTGCCGAACAGTTCAGAAAGTGGAAGTCATGATAATATAAGTAAAGCCCCGAAAATTTTTCGGGGCTTTACTTATATTATCATTCTTCGGCATCGCTGTGTCGTCTGATATACCTCAATTCCATCAACCGGCTTTCCGGTTGTCTGTAAATATTGTGCCCGCGAAAAATGGTCTGGCAGGAGGCTGCGCAGTTACCGGGTATATATAAGATGGGTTCCCGCTTCGCGGGGCTTCGGCCAGTCAGCATTGTCACTCATATGATATTTTTGTGTGTGGCCTTCATGCCGCTTTTGCGGCATAACCGGTATCTGACAATGTCTGTAAGATTAATTGTTCTGCACGCTGTTGATTTCCGGAAGTGATTTCTTCGTGACCGGAATCCGGATACCTTTACTGCTTTTTATCCCGGTATAAATCCGGTAAACCTCTGATGCGTAGGCAAGACGTCTCTGGTTCTGGCGTTCGGTCTTCCTGAATCCGGCATTGTATGCACCAACGGCCTCCCAGGAGACGCCCCATTTTTTAAAGGCTATTGCCAGATAATAAGCACCGGTATAAATGTTCATGCAGGGATCTGTTGTCAGATGTTCCGGCTTAATTCCATAGCGGGCCAGTTCGTTAAAATGCTGGGAATCTACCTGCATCAGTCCGCTGCCATATCCCGTTACCGGATTAATACCGATGGCATTAACCCGGTAACGGGATTCTTTCCATGATATTGCTCTCAGTAAATCAGGATCTATTTTGTAATCCCGGCCTGCAAGATCAAAGCAATCAGTGGCCTGGCAGATCTCATTTATAAACATCAGGCAGATGGCTAACATCCATTTTTTCATTTTCCCACCTCTGGTGACTTTATCCGTAAATAATTTAACCCACTCCACAAAAAGGCTCAACAGGTTGGTGGTTCTCACCACCAAAAGCACCACACACTACGCAAAAACAAGTTTTTGCTGATTTACGTTTTAAATCATGTAATTAACAAACGCTATTTATATTTAATAATTCTGAATTATTAAATAGAGAGTCGTTGGCGATCCTGTTACGACCCTGTAGCGACTCTTATTAGGATCAGTACTGACAATTTTCATGAAAAACATTGATATATATTAGGGACGCCCCTAGCGCCGGATCGCATTTTTTTATAGGATGATCCTAGAGGCGCTGCTAGGAGTGTCTTTCTTACTTGTAAACACTATATGCATATTTATAGTGAAAAGTTCATTGCTTAATAATGAAAGGTTTTATCTTATGGCCAGAGTAATTTTGTATATCAGTAATGATGTCTATGATAAAGTAAATGCGATAGTTGAACAGCGTCGTCAGGAGGGGGCAAGAGATAAAGATATAAGTGTTTCGGGAACAGCTTCAATGCTTCTTGAACTGGGGCTTCGTGTATATGAGGCTCAGATGGAGCGTAAAGAGTCTGCGTTTAATCAGACAGAGTTTAATAAACTTCTTCTTGAATGTGTTGTAAAAACACAGTCATCAGTAGCGAAAATTTTGGGTATTGAGTCTCTAAGTCCCCATGTCTCCGGGAATCCAAAGTTTGAATATGCCAATATGGTTGAAGATATTCGTGAGAAGGTGTCATCTGAGATGGAACGATTTTTTCCAAAAAATGATGAGGAATAAAAAAGAATTAAAAGTTGATTTACTTCAAATAACAGGATTTTGATCTGGTTCAATTTGATGACAATTAACCACATAAAGGGTATATTAATTATGTGGTTAATGCCACGTTAAAACAGATATTAAAAATCGCCGATGCAGGGAGAGCGACCTCCCCGCATCGACTGTCCATAGAATCCTTTGAGAGGAGGTTCCTATGTATCCGACGGATCCTAGACAACTTAATACTGAACGTCAAATATATTTGGATAAACAGTTTTTTGTCGATGTTTTTTCAATCCCTGCTTGTGTTCGAAATACTAATGGAGATTTTATCGGCTACAATGAAAAATTCTCTAAAGAATTTATAGGTAGTCTTGATATCAAAGAGTGGTTTTACTCCCTTCCTGTACAAGTAGCTACATCGTTCTTAAGAGAAGAACTGGATGCTATGTCTTTGCCTTCGTCCATGAATAAAATACAGAGCGTGGCTATAGGTGATAAACTCTGGCTGGTACAATTTATACCATTAATATATGGGGAGGTGGTTAATGTTTTATGGCTTTTTTTCTGCAAAAATTCTAATGTGATAGTGAATTATTGTAGAGGATTACGTACAAATATAACAAATGACAGAATGCTTGAATTTAAAAACAAATCAACGGAAATCCAATGGAAAGTTTTTATTCTTTATTCATTTGGTTTTTGTCATGAATCGATAGCATCTCTTTTGTCTATTACTAATGGTTCTTCCCGGAATGCAATTTCAGAAGTGTATAAGTTTTTCGGTATACATTCAAAACATGATTTGTTAATGATTTTTCATACAAGCAGGATGCATAGTTTATTCTTTGATGAATTGTTTTTTATTTTAAAATGTGCTGAATAGTTGATGTTTCGTTTTTGTTAAAAACAAGGTGACATTATGTCACCTTGTTTTGTTAATGTAATTTACTCTATTTTCGTTTCTATTTTTATGGATTCGTATAATTATATTTAATTATCTAAGTGGCTGAGGAGGAGACTTGAGCAGAAATATAATAAGGCCTGCTCCGGGCAATAAAGTTTTACTGGTATTGGACGATGCTACTAATCACAAGCTCTTAGGTGCCCGGGAACGTAGTGGGAGAACAAAAACTAATGAGGTGCTAGTCAGGTTACGTGATCATCTGAACCGTTTTCCTGACTTTTATAATCTGGATGCAATAAAGGAGGGAGCAGAGGAAACTGATTCGATAATTAAAGATCTTTAGGTTTATTAATCTATCCACAATAGAGGTAACTTATGAATACTGTTTTAAGTGTTCAGGGTGCTTCTGCGCCCGTTGAAAAGAAATCGTTTTTTTCTAAATTCACTCGTCTGAATATGCTTCGCCTGGTTCGTGCAGTGATCCCGGTTGCTGTTCTGATGATGTTGTTCCCTGAGTTAGCTATGGCTGCTGGTAAAGGCGACCTGATGGCTAAAGGTAACGATACGGTTAAGGCGACCTTCGGTAAGGACTCCAGTATCGTTAAATGGGTTGTTCTGGCTGAGGTGCTGGTCGGTGCGGTCATGTACATGATGACCAAAAACGTCAAGTTCCTGGTCGGCTTTGCCATACTCTCTGTATTTATTGCAGTAGGTATGTCTGTTGCCGGATTCTGACAGGAAATAAAACGATGTCGGGAGACGAGAATAAACTTAAGAAATATCGTTTCCCGGAAACACTGACCAACCAGAGCCGCTGGTTTGGCCTGCCACTGGATGAACTGATCCCCGCAGCAATCTGTGTTGGCTGGGGTATCACAACATCGAAATATCTGTTCGGTATTGGTGCAGCGGTTCTGGTTTATTTCGGGATTAAAAAACTGAAAAAAGGGCGAGGCAGTTCCTGGTTACGTGACCTGATTTACTGGTATATGCCAACAGCCCTGCTGCGCGGTATTTTTCATAATGTTCCCGATTCGTGTTTCCGGCAGTGGATTAAATAGAACTGATACCAGGATTGTTATATGGAACACGGTGCCCGTTTAAGTACCAGTCGTGTAATGGCCATCGCCTTTATATTTATGTCAGTGCTTATTGTTCTCAGCCTCTCTGTTAACGTCATTCAGGGGGTGAATAACTACCGCCTTCAGAATGAGCAACGCACTGCCGTGACGCCAATGGGATTTAATGTGCCCTTTGCCGTGTCACAGAACAGTGCCGATGCCTCTTATTTGCAGCAGATGGCGCTGTCATTTATTGCCCTCCGTCTGAATGTCTCACCGGAAATCGTCGATGCCTCACATCAGGCGCTTCTGCAATATATCCGCCCGGGCGCACAGAACCAGATGAAAGTTATTCTGGCTGAAGAAGCGAAACTCATTAAAAAAGATAACGTGAATTCTGCTTTTTTCCAGACCAGTGTCCGTGTCTGGCCTCAGTATGGTCGTGTGGAAATCCGTGGAATTCGGAAAACATGGATTGGTAACTCCGAACCTTTTATTGATATCAAACATTACATCCTTATTCTGAAGCGGGAAAACGGGGTGACCTGGCTGGATAATTTCGGGGAAACAGACGATGAGAAAAAATAATACGGCAATAATATTCGGCAGCCTGTTTTTTTCCTGCAGCGTGATGGCCGCAAACGGTACGCTGGCCCCCACCGTGGTGCCAATGGTGAACGGTGGTCAGGCCAGTATTGCCATCAGCAATACCAGCCCGAATCTGTTTACCGTTCCCGGTGACCGGATTATCGCCGTGAACAGTCTGGATGGTGCCCTGACCAATAATGAGCAGACCGCCTCCGGCGGTGTGGTGGTGGCCACCGTCAACAAAAAGCCCTTTACGTTCATTCTGGAAACAGAACGTGGTCTGAATCTTTCCATTCAGGCTGTTCCCCGTGAAGGCGCGGGGCGTACCATTCAGCTGGTCAGTGACCTGCGCGGAACCGGAGAAGAAGCCGGCGCGTGGGAAACGTCCACGCCTTACGAATCCCTGCTTGTGACCATCAGCCAGGCTGTCCGTGGCGGAAAATTACCCGCCGGCTGGTATCAGGTTCCTGTGACAAAGGAAACCCTGCAGGCCCCGGCGGGGCTGTCTTCAGTGGCAGATGCCGTATGGACGGGGAATCACCTGAAGATGGTCCGCTTTGCCGTGGAAAATAAAACGCTGTCTGCCCTGAATATCCGGGAAAGTGATTTCTGGCAGCCGGGAACCCGTGCCGTGATGTTCAGCCAGCCTGCCAGCCAGTTACTGGCAGGTGCGCGCATGGATGTGTATGTCATCCGTGACGGGGAGGGCAACTGATGGCCAGTATCAATACCATTGTGAAACGCAAGCAGTACCTGTGGCTGGGGATTGTGGTTGTCGGTGCAGCCTCCGCGATTGGTGGTGCACTGTATCTGTCTGATGTGGACATGTCCGGTAACGGTGAGGCGGTGGCTGAACAGGAGCCTGTGCCGGATATGACCGGTGTGGTGGATACGACCTTTGATGACAAGGTGCGTCAGCATGCCACCACAGAGATGCAGGTGACGGCAGCGCAGATGCAGAAGCAGTATGAGGAAATCCGTCGTGAACTGGATGTCCTGAACAAACAGCGCGGTGATGACCAGCGTCGTATTGAAAAGCTGGGACAGGACAATGCCGCCCTGGCAGAGCAGGTAAAAGCCCTGGGTGCTAATCCCGTCACGGCGACCGGTGAGCCTGTACCGCAGATGCCTGCCCCACCGCCCGGCCCGGAAGGCGAACCACAGCCAGGAAACACCCCCGTATCCTTCCCGCCGCAGGGCAGCGTTGCTGTTCCACCGCCGACGGCGTTTTATCCCGGGAATGGTGTCACGCCACCACCACAGGTGACGTACCAGTCTGTGCCGGTGCCTAACCGGATACAGCGTAAGGTGTTTACCCGTAATGAGGGAAAACAGGGACCATCGCTGCCGTACATTCCGTCAGGAAGTTTTGCGAAAGCCATGCTGATTGAAGGGGCGGATGCCAATGCCTCAGTCACCGGTAATGAATCCACGGTGCCGATGCAGTTGCGTATCACCGGCCTGGTGGAAATGCCGAACAGCAAGACGTATGACGCAACGGGATGTTTTGTGGGGCTGGAAGCCTGGGGGGATGTGTCCAGTGAACGTGCCATTGTACGCACCCGCAATATCAGTTGCCTGAAGGACGGCAAAACTATTGATATGCCGATTAAGGGGCATGTCAGCTTCCGGGGTAAAAACGGTATCAAGGGCGAAGTGGTGATGCGTAACGGCAAAATCCTCGGCTGGGCATGGGGCGCGGGATTTGTTGACGGTATCGGTCAGGGAATGGAGCGCGCCTCCCAACCGGCTGTCGGGCTGGGTGCCACAGCCGCTTACGGGGCTGGTGATGTCCTGAAAATGGGTATCGGTGGCGGCGCATCGAAAGCCGCACAGACGCTCAGTGACTACTACATCAAACGTGCCGAACAGTATCACCCGGTGATACCGATTGGTGCGGGCAACGAAGTGACCGTGGTGTTCCAGGACGGCTTCCAGCTGAAAACCGTGGAGGAAATGGCGCTGGAGCAGTCACAGAGTACAGCGGAAGAGGGTAACCCGGAAAGCCCTGTGCCGAATCCTCCCTCGGCAGAAAGCCACCTGAACGGTTTTAACACCGACCAGATGCTGAAACAGCTGGGCAATCTGAATCCGCAGCAGTTTATGTCCGGAGACAAGAACCCGCTGGGCGGGGATGCCGGCAAGGAGGGCGGAAATGGCGGGTGATGCACTGACATTCCGTGTGGCGTTTGTCGTTCGCTGGCTGCTGTGGGTCGTCAGGTTTGTGGTTATCTGGCCGCTGGCCACAATGGCCCTGATGGCTCTGTTTGTTTTATGGAAGGACAACACCACGCCGGGGAAATTACTGGTTAAGGAGATTAACTTCGTAAGACAAACAGCACCTGCCGGACAGTTCCCGGTCAGTGAATGCTGGTTTTCTTCCTCTGATTCTTCAGGCAGATCAGAAATACAGGATATCTGCCATTACCGCGCGGCTGATGCTGCAGATTATGTCAGGGAGACTGACCGGTCACTGATGCAACTGGTCACCGCATTCTGGGCAACACTGGCACTGATGTATGTCTCGCTGGCAGCGATCACCGGGAAATATCCGGTGCGACCCGGAAAAATGAAATGTGTCCGGGTGGGAACCGCAGATGAACATCTGAAGGAAGTTTATACGGAAGATACTTCTCTGTCGGAAAAAATCAGGAAATGCCATGTTTATTTCCCTGATGACCGAACAAACAGAAGCAACGGAGATAAAAATGAACATGCGTAATATTAATGTTATTACAGCCCGCGTTGTGCCGGATAAAAACGTATCAGATGATTTTATGCATGCTGTTCTCAGTAACTGCACCACAAAAATAGTTCTTCCTGCTCCGAAGGTGTTCAGTTCTGAATCATTGCCGCACAATTTTAATATGGCTGCTGTCGGTGTGATGAAGAAGGGAATGTCGATGAGCTTATTTTCTTCTCCGGGGCATATTGTGGTTGCCGGACAATCCGGTGGCGGAAAATCTGTTCCGGCGAAAGAACTAATCGACAGAATTATTCAGAAATATAAGGAACCCTTCGATGAATAATCTGGTTTCTGATGGCAGCGTCAAAAAAATAAATTATCCGGTTCTGTATGAGTCCGGAATAACACCTCCGTTATGTGAAGTCAGTGCACCAGAACCTGATGCGGGTGGAAAACGCATTGTGGCATATGTTTATAAATCATCACGGAATACGGTTTTTGAAAATCCTGACATTGTAAAAACCTGTACGGTCAGGGATTTGAAGAATGATTTTATGAACTGCGATGAGAAAGGTGAGGGACAATGAAACAGATTTCTTTATTTATTCCTCTGCTGGGGACCTTATTACTTTCCGGCTGTGCCGGAACCAGTACGGAATTTGAGTGTAACGCCACCACATCCGATACCTGTATGACGATGGAGCAGGCTAATGAGAAGGCCAAAAAACTGGAGCAGTCCTCAGAAGCAAAGCCGGTTGCGGCATCACTGCCGCGCCTGGCTGAAGGGAACTTCCGGACCACGTCGGTGCAGGCTGTTGCGGCGACAACGCCGTCCCGCAGCAGGCCTGCGGTGACAGCACATCCGGAGCAGAAACTGCTGGCACCACGCCCGCTGTTTACCGCTGCCCGGGAAGTGAAAACGGTTGTTCCGGTCAGTTCAGTTGTGCCGGTAACACCTCCCCGTCCGCTAAGAACGGGTGAGCAGACGGCTGCATTATGGATAGCGCCTTATATTGATAATCAGGATGTTTATCATCAGCCATCCAGTGTGTTTTTTGTTATTAAACCGTCTGCGTGGGGAAAACCACGTATTAATTAACTGGCCCTGAAGTTGTATATCAGCCGGCAATGCCGGCGGGCTTTCTGTATTCAAAATCTGCCTGTAAAACGAGTGCCCTGTGCGTGAAAAGGGATGGGCGGTAGCGTGTCAGAACATGTCGGGAGGAATATTCCGTGAGTGATGAAGCCGATGAAGCATATTCAGTGACAGAACAACTGACCATGACAGGAATAAACCGGATACGCCAGAAAATAAATGTTCATGGTATTCCTGTTTATCTCTGTGAAGCATGCGGAAATCCTATTCCGGAAGCCCGGCGGAAAATATTTCCCGGTGTGACGTTGTGCGTTGAATGTCAGGCGTATCAGGAAAGGCAGAGGAAACACTATGCATAAATCAGAAAATGAAAAAATAGATTTTATTCTGGATGAGCATGAGCGGATATTCAGAAAACAGGGTTCTTTGTGTATGGCACTGGGTAAGGGCTTTTTAGTTATAGCTATTCTTTGTGGTGTTGCCACATTCTGTGTTTCTGGCCTGTATCTGAAATCCCTGTGCCTGTCCGTTGCCTGCTGTTGTGGGGTATTCAGCCGTATTTTTAATTATTACAGCGTACCGGAGGAATCACGCAGGGTACTCAGTCGTCAGGAATTGCTCTGGCTTATGAGTCTGACTGAAGACTGTCCGGATATGCACCAGGAACTGCTTAACTGCCTGCTGTCCGGTAAAAAACTGACCGGTCTGGACAAGAGGGAAATCAGGAGTCTCTGGTGGGAAAAGATGGATGCAATGCAGGAGTCTGCCACCCGTCAGCGTGAACAGGATACTATTCGGAAGTTTACTGAAGGGAATAAATCCGAATGAGAATCTGCAGTGTTTTATGACCTCATAAGTTAACTGAAAGGATATTCAGTGATTAATATATAAGCGGAGGTAATAAAGAATGCATACCTTTATTTTTCTTGTGCTGATAAAAAATATTAACGGTGGCGGAAGCTGGAATGTTACCCCATGCCAAATACGGATGTATGCGTGCAGGTTCTTCGGACAATCGAAGCACACGGAGGCAGGGGCTTTGGAAATACAGGGGAGTGTATTGAAGTTAAAACAAATGAACCTTTGAACAGCGTGATGGAAACACTAAATGGTGGTGGGCAATGAGTGCTTACTGCTTCGGAGGAAAATGAAATGAAGTCGATATATTTAAAATCTGTTCTGGCTTTTATATTTGTTGGCGTTATGGCTATGATTGTATGTATTCCTTTTTACATCGTTTACCTTGCGCAACAACCTGCAACACCAGAACAACTGACAGAGATTTTACAGGAAACTCCCTGTGCAGCAGAAGCATTTCAGGAGACACTTAATTATCAGTCTGAACCTTTAACACTTGGTAAGGCAAATAAAATCGCATCAGAATGCAGAAAAAGAAACGAAATGGCAGAGGTGAAACGGGTAAGAGAAAATGAGCGCAATAAGATTCGCGAAAAACAAATTCAGGCATTAAATGATGCTCATTCAGTAAAGGATGAACCGCCCCGGGTTTCCTGGAGAGTATTTTATCTGTGAACTCAGGCTGCCA
>ERZ791886.1676-NODE-1676-length-10769-cov-6.092496_pt1 | contig 10769 bp, 12 predicted proteins | sample MGYA00510158_ERZ791886 | MGnify/ENA primary metagenome ERZ791886 (study PRJEB30046, sample SAMN00792063) | human gut metagenome | study: EMG produced TPA metagenomics assembly of the A metagenome-wide association study of gut microbiota in type 2... | reverse complement strand
GCTGCTCTGAGAAGCTCGATGGGTTGTCTCGCTAGGTAAATAATTGTGCGCGGTGGTATTGTTGCTGTGGGTTTAATTCGATGTGAAAGGGTGACTTTGGTGTCCAAGATGGATTCTACGCTCTCCTATATTACTGACCAGTTGAAGGCGCTTACCTCGATTGCTTCGCCTACGGGCTATACCCGTGCGGCGACTGATTATCTAATGGAAACGTTGCGTGATATGGGCTTTGGCCCCGAGCGCTCCAATAAGGGCAACGTGCTGGTCGAGCTTGGCGGCGAGGGCGAGCCGCTTGTGTTGGCGAGCCATGTCGACACCTTGGGCGCCATGGTGCGCTCCATTAAGGACAATGGTCGCCTGCGCCCCACGACCCTCGGCGGGCACCAGTGGTCTACAGCCGATGGCGAGAACTGCACCGTTTATACGCGTGATGGCAACGTCTACACGGGTGTGGTCCTCAATACCGAGCCTTCGGCGCATGTGGCCGATGAGCCGGTCAAGACCATCGAGAAGAACATGGAAATCCTGCTCGACGAGAACGTTGACAGCAAGGACGATGTGCTCGAGCTAGGCATTCAGACCGGTGACATCATCGCTATGGATCCGCGTACCACGGTGACGGAGAGCGGCTACATTAAGAGCCGCTTCTTGGACGACAAGCTGTCGGCCTCCATTTTGCTGGGCTTGGCGCGTGCCATCGCCGCTGGCGAGGTGACGCTCTCGCGCAAGGTGTCGCTGCTCTTTACCGTGTACGAGGAGGTCGGTCACGGCGGTGCCTTTGTGCCAGCCGACACGCGCGAGATGATCAGCGTGGACATGGGCTGCGTGGGCGACGACCTGGGCTGCACCGAGCGCATGGTTTCGATTTGCGCCAAGGATTCGGGTGGTCCGTACAACTACGACCTGGTAACCACGCTGTCCAATATCGCGCGCGAGCTGGAGCTCGATTACGCCATCGATGTGTACCCGCACTACGGTTCGGACGTCGAGGCCACGCTCTCGGCCGGCTATGACATTCGCCACGGTCTGATCGGCCCCGGCGTGTATGCGAGCCACAACTACGAGCGCAGCCACATCGACGGCGTGCGCAATACCTACGAGCTGGTTCGCGCCTACGTTCAGCGCTAGGGGAGCAGCTTGCGACTCGGCTGACCAATCGCTAAGGCCCGATTTCTCGGGCCTTTTTTCGCTTTTGGTCGTTTAGTATTATGATGTCTGTAATCTATTAACTAAACATGTAAATTACTTAACGAGGTGATGCGGTGTATGGATACGTCTGAGTACTTGTCTATGGGTGATGCCGCCCGCCTGTTGGGCGTTACGAAAGCCCGCATATCTCAACTTGCCGCATCGGGAACGCTCGCGTGCGATATTGTGGGCGGCCGGAAGATGATCGAGTACAATTCTGCGATCGCCTATCAAAAGGTCCGCAAACGAGGGCGCCGTTCTGCAGCCGATGTGGGACGCAAGTTTACGCTGATGTCGGCCGACCATGAGGTCGCGCATGTCTCATTTGATCCGACGCGCGAGTTTCCCTTCGAAATCGCCGAGGTCCTCGATGCGCAACGAATGCCGTTTGGCACATGCTCGAGCTCTTCTCCAACGGTGAATAAGCGGGAGCTCAACGCGTGGTGGGAGCATCGGTCGGTACCCGATGTTCGCCCCGGGCTTATCTCGCGCTACCGCGAGCTGGGGATTGCCAACGGCGCTGAGGTGCCGGTTCAGTGCCTGGGCCTCTCGCTTTCGGATTGCTATTGGCTGCGGCCGGCAGAATGCGATGGGCTCGAATGGCGAAACATCAATTACTTTGAGAACGAATTTGAGCGATCGGCGCCCGAGGGGCGTTCGGGTTGGCTGGAAGGCATCGGTCTTAAAAATCCCGACAACACATCCGAGGGCGAGCTTCCTAAATCGTGGATGATTCGCAACGGTGTTCGCGTCCTGGTCAAGGGGTGCGGCATGGACGATCAACGTCCCTTTAACGAGGCGGTTGCAACGGCTCTACATCGTCGCTTGCTGTCAGAGGGTGAGTTTGTTCCCTATGCGGTTGAGCGGATGTTCGATGGCCCTGTGTGTTTGTGCGACGACTTTCTTGACTGCCGCGAGGAATATGTTCCGGCTGTTTACGTTAAGAACGCTCTTGGCGGTCAGCGAGGAAACTCGGCGTACGACCGGTACTGCCGCTTCCTTGGTAAGCATGGAGCAGACGAGGCTGCCGTGAGAAGGTCTATGTCGCAGATGATCGTTTGCGATGCCCTTTTGGCCAACAGCGATCGCCATTGGCGAAACTTCGGCATCATCCGCAATGTCGACACCCTGGAGATAAAACCTGCACCGCTGTTCGATAGCGGCAACTGTCTGTGGTATAACGTGCCAACTGCCGTGCTCTCAGCTGGGGAGTTTGGGTTTTCCGCTAAGCCGTTTGGGCCCGACCCTTTCGTCCAGCTGGCGCTTGCGGACTCGCTCGATTGGTTCGATTCATCGCGGCTCAACGGATTTGTTGATGAGGCAATCGAGATTCTTTCGCAGAGCGAATGGGCGACGGCGGAGGATCGACTCGAGGCCATTTGCCGCGGCCTCGAGCGTCGCGTAATCGAGGTTGGTGCCGCTGTTGAGGTACTTCGACACGTGCGGCGATAAACCAGCGACTACTTAAGTGCGCCGGTTACGGTACCACCGCCCAGGACGATGTCGCCGCGATAGACTACAACGGCCTGGCCGGGGGCGATGGCTCGCTGCGGCTCGTCAAAAGTTAGCAGTATTTGCCCGTCTTCGTCACGCGTGAGGGTCGCTGCCTGGTCTTTCTGACGGTAGCGGTACTTGGCACCTACACGAATGCCGCCGGCGTCGAGCTCAGCCTCCATGCGCGTGTCCGGCGCGCTCCAGATCCACTCATCGGCAGTTAGCGCCGAGGCGGTTAGGTCCTCGGCTTCGCCCAGATGCACGGTGTTGCTGGCGGCGTCGACGCCCGTTACATACACCGGATGCGCCATCGCGACACCCAGGCCTTTGCGCTGGCCGATGGTGTAGCGCAGCGCGCCGTTATGGCGTCCGACCACGCTGCCGTCGCGCCACACAATGTCGCCCGGTGCAGCGGCATGTCCGCAGCGGCGCTCGATATAGCCCGCGTAGTCGCCGTCCGGGATAAAGCAGATGTCCTCGCTCTCGGCCTTCTTGGCGTTGATGAAGCCCTGCTCGGCGGCAATGCGGCGTACGTCGCGCTCCTTGTCCAGCCCTGCCAGCGGAAAGATGGTGCGTGCCAGGCGTTCTTGCGTGAGCGAATATAAAAAGTAGCTCTGATCCTTTTTGGGGTCCTCGCCGCGATGCAGCTGCCAGGTGCCGTCGGGCGCCTGGCTCGTTTTGGCATAGTGGCCTGTGGCGATGTGGTCGCAGCCCATGTCGAGTGCCGCATCGAGCAGCGCGCCAAACTTAATATGGCGGTTGCAGATGATGCATGGGTTGGGCGTCAGCCCCTCCTGATAGGCGGTCACGAAGCGCTCGATAACATTGCGGTCGAAGGTCTGCTGCAGGTTGAGCACATGGTGGGGTATCCCCAGGCGCTCGGCGACGGCCTTCGCGTCAGCGATGTCGCGGTCGACTTTGCTCATGCCTGTTGCGGGATCGGGTGCGGGGCAGGTGAGGCGCATGGTGGCACCGATGCATTCGTAGCCCTGGCTCTTGAGCAGATAGGCAGTCACGCTGGAATCGACGCCGCCGCTCATGGCGACGAGCACGCGCTTATTGTGCATGGGGAGGTTCTCCTTGGTGGCATGTGGCCAAAAAAGAAAAGCGGCGCGGGAGGCTGGTTCCGCGCCGCAGACATTGTAGCAAGTTCGGGCGTCCTGTGGGACACCCTGTTGGGATGAGCTCAGGCCGCCAGAAGAGAGGGGAGACCGGCGTGCCTTGGACTCGTTCTAAGAACGAGAAGCTCTAGCCCTGGAAGAGCGCCGTGGACAGGTAGCGCTCACCGGTGTCGGCAAGCAGCGCCACGATGGTCTTGCCTTCGTTCTCGGGGCGCTTGGCCAGCTGCAGCGCGGCCCACACGGCGGCGCCGGACGAAATGCCCACGAGCACGCCCTCCTTGTGGCCCACGGCGCGGCCGGTGGCAAAGGCGTCGTCGTTCTCGACGGGGATGATCTCGTCGTAGACCTGGGTGTCGAGGACGTCGGGCACAAAGCCGGCGCCGATGCCCTGGATCTTGTGCGGGCCTGCCTGGCCCTTAGAGAGCACCGGGGAAGTGACGGGCTCGACGGCGACGATCTTAATCTCGGGGTTCTGCTTCTTGAGGAACTCGCCTACGCCGGTCACGGTGCCGCCGGTGCCAACGCCGGCGACGAAGATGTCGATCTTGCCGTCGGTGTCGTCCCAGATCTCGGGGCCGGTCGTGGCCTTGTGGATGGCAGGGTTGGCGGGGTTCACAAACTGGCCGGCGAGTATGCTGTTGGGGGTCTCCTTCTGCAGCTCCTCGGCTTTGGCGATGGCGCCCTTCATGCCCTTGGATCCGTCGGTGAGCACGAGCTTTGCGCCGTATGCCTGCATAAGCTTGCGACGCTCGACGGACATGGTCTCGGGCATGGTGATGATCACCTTGTAGCCGCGGGCCGCCGCCACCGAGGCGATGCCGACGCCGGTGTTACCGCTCGTGGGCTCGATGATGGTGTAGTCGCCGCCGCGCACGAGCTTGCCGGCCTTCTCGGCCTCGTCAATCATGTTTTTGGCGACACGGTCTTTGACGGAGCCGGCGGGGTTGAAGTACTCGAGCTTGACGAGCACGCGGGCCTTGAGGTCCTCGTCGGCCTCAAAGTGGGTAAGCTCCAAAAGCGGGGTGTGGCCGATAAGCTGATCGATGGACGTGTAAACCTTGCTCATGGTGAACCTCCAAAGTGTTCAAATGACTGGATACCGTGTGGTTTTACGGTGTATGTAACAGTAAAACCTATAAACCCAATAGGTTGTTCGTTTAGCTGTTGGGAAGCATAGTAGACAGCAAAGCCTAGTAATGCAATAGGAATTTATGAATTATTGCGAGTCAATAAACGCGGCTCTGTAATTTTAAGCGCCTGACCTGCTGGCGAACGGTCGGGGACGTTGGCGGTGCAACCTCTCGGCAACCATACCGCTCTTATCGCCCTGATAAACGCAACTCTATCCGAAAAATATTCAAGATGATGCTTGCGTAACTCGAATGACGGTGTAATATAAGTGATGTAAGGAATAGCAGCGTTGCTATTCGACCACAAACCTTGAGAGAGGTATTGAAATGGCTATTACGTTTTATCCCGTCCCAGATGGAATCGAACCCTTCCAGCGCGGAATACTTGAGGACGGTAAGGGCGGTGGCGTGCTTATCGACTGCTACCAGCTCGGTTCCGTCATTGTTGCTTTCGCCCACGGGAACCGCCTGCTTAGGCTGGAAGTCAAGACCGTTGAGCTGGACGGTCGTGCGCTCACCGCGAACCTTCTCGGCTTTGCCGCGACAGACGGCTGTTGCTGGACCTCGCTCTTGGTAGATTCTGACCAGTATTCGGGTCGTTCTCCTAAGGAGCTTAACCTTGAGTTTCTGGCGATAGAGGACGATGACGAGTAATCGAGTTGTAGCCCCTGACCCTGACGGGTTGGGGGCTTTCCTTTGTGCAACCTATCTGCCGCTATCGTGCGGATAACCTAGCGTTTTCAATGCCGCCGCTTTCAATGCCCCGTAGTCCACCAGAACAACGTAGGGGTGTTGGAAGGGGCGGTGTTGTAAACGCGGCTCTGGCATGGATGGCTCCCGAAAAGTTTCCTAGATTGATACTTGCCGTCACGCGAATGACGGCGTAATATAAGTGATGTAAGGAATAGCAGCCGTATTGCTGCTTAGTATCTAGGAGGTTCAATATGAGCAACACCGTTAAAATTCCCCGCGTCAACAAGACAATGCGCTTGCGTAGAGAGGTATCTTTTACTCTCCTTAGGGTGTTCCAGCTTACCGTGGGGGACAATAGCACCGCCGCTGCTACGATGTGTCCCGCTATTAAATATGCGCTCGGTGCCGTGGCAAATCGTGTCAAGGTTATTGATTGGGTCGCGCTTGCGGGCATGCAACCTCACGAGCTTGATATTCCCGACTGGCTCCCTTGCGGTTCTCGATACGCAACTAATGTCTCTCTTGACCTTTCGACTGCGGACGCTCTTGAATCTTTCCGCTCCGCGATTGCTACCGAGTTCGTTCAACTTCAAGCTCGCGGGGTTTATTCCAATTTCGCTATTGCCGTTCTTTTTCGAGCGGTTATTGCTGACGAGCTGGGTAAGCTGCCCTATAAGGTTGCCGATGATGCCGAGCTATCCGAGGACGCTCCCGCCGCGTTCAATCCGTCTGAACTTCTCTCGGCTGACGCGTCCCGCGCCGCCGACCCCGCCCGCAAAAAGCATATGACCTTCGCCCGCATCGACCCTTCGATATTCGACCAGTCCGACCTGTTTCCGAACGGCAAAGTAGATGCCGAGGGCTATGCTGACGCTTCGGAGCTGTTCTGATGCACACCGCCGATGTAGACATAACGGTTGCCCGCCAATGGGGTTTCGCTGACACGCGGCGGGAGTGTCTGTCGGGTGAACGTGAGCCGTTCCCCGCCGACTTTGATGCAGATATAGAGCCGGGCTGGGAGATGTTCGCCCTCTCTTTTCGCCGCTCGACCAGCACGTTCCGCGGTTTACCGCCTGTCTTGGTCGGGCGCACCGTTCATTTCCTTCATAAACCTAAGAAGCGTAGGGGTGTGTTCGTTCGTGAGGGCGGGTGCGTTAGGCTTGCCTTTGTAGACTTACCGGGAGAACTGCTTGGCTCCCCAGTGCGAGTGCTCCACCTTCGCCGCTGGCTGCTCCTGCTGCCCCTGCTCCTTGCCGCCCTTCTCCTGTCCCTGTCCCTGTCGCTATGCTCGCCGTCTAGCTCGCCCGACTTCCTATCAGGCATGACGGGCACGGCTGGCGCTACGTCTAAGCCCGTTGTCTCGGTCGATTACGCCGCGTATGATGCCACGGTCGATAGCCGCTGGGTTGCAGATTCCATGACCCAAGATTTCCGTCTTTCGCTCCCTTCGACCTGCAAGTATGCCAAGGGCAAAACGGGCGGGAACCCCATTTTGAGTAGTCCGAGTATCTGGGTGGATATGGACGGCAATAATCAGTTTTCCGACAACGAATGTGTTTACAACGCCCCTGATAAAACGGGGTACGGTGCCTTTATTCGCCCTGGGTGTGAGGTAAACCATATCAAGCTCACGCAGTCCGTCCCAGCTGGCACCTATAGCGCCCGCACCGTCTGGAACTCCGTGCTAGCCCGTGACGGGAAAACGCCCGCTGGCTCGACCTCGTTCGATTTCACCCTGACCGTTGTGTAGGTGAAAACGTCTCGATCATTTTCAATGCCCGAGACGTGTTCATATCCAAGGGTCGCGTGAGGTGCGCGACCGAAACCCCTCCCGAAAGGAGACTGTCATGTTAAACCCCAAGACCGCCGTAAAGCTCATGCCCGCCCTCGCGCTCGCAGCTGTTATCGGTTCCCCGCTGTCGGCTTTCGCCGCACCCGCCGTCAATCTCGGCGCTGACAACGCTATCGAAAGCTCCGAGCAGGGTACCGCTACCGCCAACGTCCCCGTTACCCTCACGGCTGACGGCACGTGGAAGGATAAGAACGGCACCGACCATGACCTCGGCAAATATGTCGTTACCGTCCCGACCTCGATTTCCGTTACTGGTATCGGAGCTGGCTCCAACTCCATCAGCGCAAAGTATCGCGTCAATGTCGCTGGCATCATTGGCAAGGGTAAGAAGGTCACCGCTCGCGCCGATACCGACCGCCACCAAGCGCCGTATATGCTGACCGTCTCGCAGGGCAAGACCGAGTTCACCGCCGCCGACATTTCCAACGGTACGACCGATGTTAAGGGCGTGCTGCATATCAACGGCTCCGATTCCGAGGATACCCTTAGCACCCAGCAGGATGTTTGGTACTCCGATTCCGTCACTGGCAACGTTACGTATAGCTTCGCTATCGCCTAGAAAGGGCTTTTTATCATGGCTTATAAGCTCGACCTGAACGGTCACCGTTTCTTCCTCGCTGGCAACTCGATTGCCTACGAGTACGACCGCGCCACTAATCAGCGCACCGATAACATCAGCGGTACCCGCTTCGATGTGGTTGACCTCGCCAACGGCTATGAGCATTTAAACGTGCTGGTCGAGGGCGCTCCCGCGCTCCTGTTCGACCCCGAGGACGAGATTCCCACGGGTACCGAGGTGGTCTTTACGAACCTCAACGCCCGCCCCTATGTCGGTCGTAACGGTCGTATCGCCGTCACCGCGTCCGCTGATGCCTGCCGACTGGCGAACCAGCAGCGCGGCAAGGAGTAACGACCCCCTGACCGCTGCCGATTCCAGCTGCCGCCCCGCGTCTCAAAACGCCAATCCCGAGCGCGGGGCGGCTCTCTTTCAACTGAACCCGTTCACGATTAAGGAGCCGTTACTATGGCTTATTTTATCGCCCTAATTAAGGGAATAGTTGCAACGCTCTCGAATGTCTGGTTTTTCCTCCCTGACTGGCTCGCTAGCCACCGTATGCCCTCGCTCGCTCGCGGTGTCCAGACTACCCAGCTGATTCTGCTGCTCGCCCTCGTCCTCTGGGTTCTGTCGGCTATGGCTGGCAACCCCGTCTCGTTCTACCACTAGGGGGCGGTTCCCGTGTGCAAGACGCTCCGCGCCCTGTTCTGCTTCGTCTTGGTTCTCTATGCCCTCGTCCTCGGCTGGCTCGTCTCCGAGACTGCCCGCATTAGCGCCGCCGTCCCGCCCGCGACCCTCCCGCCCTTCGAGTGCTGTGCGCCCTGGGTTCGGGGTAGCGCCGCCGTACCCGTCAACGCCCGCGAGTTCGATAGGTTCGAGTCCTCGGACGGCTCCGCTCTCTCGCTGCGCCTAGTCCCTTCTGACGGCAAGACCCCCGCCCTGCTTTTCGCGGTGTCCTCGTCCGATGCCGCGTCAATCTCCGTCACCTCCGCTTCGGTCGGCGGTCGCTCTGTCCTCGGCTCCTTTGTCGGTCACGGTGTCGAGGTCGGTTCGGACGGCGAACCCGTAGCCCTCTGGTGCGCCTACGAGGTCGCGCCCCCGCTGCGTGACGGTACGGCGCTCTCCCTCTCCGTTACTTCCGTTTACCCTGACGGCTCCCGTGCCGTCTTTAGCCGATTCGGGGGTGTCTCCCGTGCTGTATGACTTCCTGACCTCTAACCGCTGGGTGTCGCGGTTCTTCCTGCCCCTCGCCGCCCGTCTCGATGCCCGTGACGATAGGCGTTTGGAGCGCGGCGTTCTGGTGAGCGCCCGCAAGCCCCTAGTCCCCGCCCTGCTCCCCGCCCTCCTGCTCGGCATAAGCTCCTTCCTGCCGTTCTTCATCGCCTATCTGCTGCTCTCGTTCGCGTGCAGGAGCTTTATCTTCCTGCCGCTGCTCGTCCCCGCCGCGCTCTCGATCGCCCTCGGCGCGTGGTTCCTTCTGGTGGCTGTCGGCTTCAATGTCAGGCTCTACCCCTGCGCTTGGGCTGTGATTCCCGTCTCGGCTTTCCTCAACGATGCCAAGCTCTACCGCGAGAAACCAGTGGACAAAAAGAGCGACAAGACTGTTCGCGTCTCGGGTATGCGCGTCCGCGTCTACTCCCGCGGTTCGACCCTCACCGTTCGCGCCCTCGATGATGCCGAGTGGTGCAGGCAGACGGGGGAGCTGGATAAGCTCGGTCTGGGTGCCGCCTTGGGCTGTAGGCTGGAATCCAAGACGCATGGCATATCTTCTTGGGACTACGTGTACCGCGTTGTCGAGGATACCCGTATCCAAGCCGTTCCCCGCCTGCTGTCCTCCGAGCCTACGGGTCGGCTCGATGCGATACCGCTGACGGGTGAGCTGTCGTGGAACTTCGCACACCTGCCCCATATGCTCATAGCTGGTGGCACTGGCGGCGGCAAGTCAACGTTCATCTACTACCTGATAGCCGAGTTCCTGCGGCTGGGTAACTCACGCGGCTTTGCGGGTGAGGTGTATATCTGCGACCCCAAGAACGCCGAGCTGGCTTCGCTGTCGCATGTCATAGGCTCCGACCGTGTTGGTGTCTCACCCGCCCAGATTGCCAAGGTCGTGCGCCTTTGCAGGGAGGAAATGGATAGGCGCTACGAGTACATGCAGGACCCCGAGCGTTTCCGTTTCGGTGCCAACGCCTTTACCTACGGGCTTAACCCCGTGTTCCTGATATTCGATGAGGTCGCGGCTTTCAAGGCTGGCGCGGACAAAAAGACGTTCGCCGAGGTTTGGGACAACCTGACCCAGCTGGTTCTGAAAGCTCGCGCCGCTAACGTGTTCGTGATTCTGGCGATGCAGCAGCCCCGCGCCGATACCATATCGACCGACATACGCGACAACTTGGGCGCTCGCGTATCCCTCGGCACGCTGTCCCGCGAGGGCTACCAGATGGCTTTCGGCTGCTCGGTCGATGCCGCGCCCATCGAGGAAAAGGGCACGGGCTATATCATGCTTGACGGCTGGGACGCTCCAAGACCTTTTAAAGCCCCGTTTGCGGACTACTCGAAGGTCGACTACCCGAAAGAGCTGAAACGGCTTTATATCGCCGCTCAGCGCCGTAACGGGGTATCTCCCGTGAACCCCGAGGGCGAAACCGCCGAGAAGCCCGCAGATATTCAAGACGCATAGGGTATAGCGCCACGGGGGCGGGGTCGGCGGCGCGGGACGCGTCAGCCGAGCGGAG
>ERZ791886.1675-NODE-1675-length-10777-cov-2.459802_pt1 | contig 10777 bp, 9 predicted proteins | sample MGYA00510158_ERZ791886 | MGnify/ENA primary metagenome ERZ791886 (study PRJEB30046, sample SAMN00792063) | human gut metagenome | study: EMG produced TPA metagenomics assembly of the A metagenome-wide association study of gut microbiota in type 2... | reverse complement strand
CGAATGATATCTTGAGATTGATAAGCCATATGTCGTCTCCGTTACACCTTTTCCACATTCACAAGGAAGGACTTAAACTCCGGCGTCTGCGTGTTCGCATCACCAACGAATGGCGTTAAAGTATTGGCAATAAAGCCTTTTTTAGCTACGCCTTCATAGCCCCAGTGAATCGGAATACCGATGGTATCGATATCTTTGCCGTTCGCTTTCAGCGTGCGAATACGTTTGGTCACCACCGCTTTGGCTTTGATATAGCCACGGTTGGAGGAGACTTTCACGGTATCGCCCTGGGCAATGCCAAGTTTATTCGCCAGCGACTCCCCGATTTCCACAAACTGCTCTGGCTGCAAAATCGCGTTCAACAGCGCGTGTTTGGTCCAGTAGTGGAAGTGCTCGGTCAGACGATAGGTGGTTCCGACATACGGGAACTTATCGGCTTTACCCAATGCTTCGGCGTCGTCTTTAAAGATACGTGCAGCCGGGTTCGAGATAACGTTTGGATGCAGCGGGTTAGTTCCCAGCGGCGTTTCAAACGGCTCGTAGTGTTCCGGGAACGGACCTTCCGCCATCTTATCGAGGGCAAACAGACGCCCCATGCCTTCCTGCTGCATGATAAACGGCCCGACGCCGCTACCCGGAGGCGCTGCGCTGTAGTCCGGAATATCCCAGCCGGTCCACTTAGTGCCGTCCCATTTCAGCAACTGACGCTTCGGATCCCACGGGTTACCCTGCGGATCTGCGGAGGCGCGGTTATACAGAATGCGGCGGTTAAGCGGCCATGCCCATGCCCAGCCCAGCGTGTTACCGAGGCCAGACGGATCGGCGTTATCACGGCGTGCCATCTGGTTGCCTTCCGGCGTCCAGCTACCGGCGAAAATCCAGCAGCCACAGGAGGTTGTACCGTCATCGCGCAATTGGGCGAACGAACTAAGTTGTTGGCCTTTCTTGACGATAACCGCACCGGTTGCCGGATCGGTAATATCGGCCAGCGCCTTACCGTTGCTCTCCATCGCCACTTCTTCTGAAGATGGCTCATGCGGAATGGCGTAGTTCCATGTCATGTTCAGCACCTGGTCCGGGTTCGCGCCACCCTGTTCGGCATACATCTTGCGCAAGCGCAGGAAGATACCGGAGAGGATCTCGCCGTCAGTCAGCGCAATCCCCGGGGCGTCCGCACCTTTCCAGTGCCACTGTAACCAGCGACCTGAGTTAACGATAGAACCGTTCTCTTCCGCGAAGCAGGTCGATGGCAGACGGAACACTTCGGTCTGGATCTTCGACGAGTCAACTTCGTTCAGCTCACCGTGGTTCTGCCAGAAGTTAGAGGTTTCAGTGTTCAGTGGGTCGATGGTGACGAGGAACTTCAGTTTCGACAGACAACCGATCACTTTGTTTTTGTTCGGGAATGAGGCAACAGGGTTAAAGCCCTGGCAGATATAGCCATTGACCTTGCCCTCTTTCATCATCTCGAAGTATTGCAGGACGTCGTAGCCTTTATCCCACTTCGGCAACCAGTCAAAGCCCCAGCTATTTTCCGCCGTCGCTTTATCACCAAAGAAGGCCTTCATCATAGAGACGAAGAATTTCGGGTAGTTGCCCCAGTAGTTTACCTGGCCTTCCAGCAGCGGTTTTGGCGTGTTGGCGGTAAGGTAGGTTTGCAGATCGGTCTGCTTCTCGCTTGGCAGCGTCATGTAACCTGGCAGGCTCTGCGACAGCAGCCCCAGGTCCGTCAGCCCCTGAATATTGGAGTGACCGCGCAGGGCGTTAACGCCGCCGCCTGCCATCCCCATATTGCCGAGCAGCAGCTGGATCATCGCCATCGTACGAATGTTTTGCGCACCAACGGAGTGTTGCGTCCAGCCGAGGGCATACAGGAACGAGGCAGTTTTATCGTGAGCACTGGTTTCTGCGATGTATTCGCAGACTTTCAGGAACGCGTCTTTTGGCGTACCACAGATGTTTTCAACCACATCTGGCGTGTAGCGGGAAACGTGCTGTTTCAGCAAGTTCCACACGCAGCGCGGATGTTGCAGCGTGGTATCGCGTTTGGCGAAGCCGTTTTCGTCCAGTTCATAAGTCCAGGAGGATTTATCGTACTTGCGTTTTTCCGCGTCGTAGCCGGTGAACAGGCCATCTTCAAAGCCGTAATCCTCACGCACGATCAGGCTGGCGTTGGTATAGGCTTCGGTGTATTCGCGGTTGAATTTTTCATTGTTCAGCAGGTACAGCAATACGCCTGACAGGAAAGCAATGTCAGTACCGGAACGAATAGGGGCATAGTAGTCAGCTACCGCCGCCGTACGCGTAAAGCGAGGATCGATCACAATCAGCTTCGCGCCGTTGTGAATTTTGGCTTCCATCGCCCAGCGGAACCCGACCGGGTGAGCTTCAGCGGCGTTACCGCCCATCACCACGACGAGGTTGGCGTTCTTGATGTCGACCCAGTGGTTGGTCATCGCACCGCGACCAAATGTTGGAGCAAGACTTGCTACCGTTGGTCCGTGTCAGACACGCGCCTGGTTGTCGACCGCGAGCATACCCAGCGCGCGGGAGAATTTTTGCGTTAAATAGCCGGTTTCGTTACTCGACGCGGAAGCACACAGCATCCCGGTGGAGAGCCAGCGGTTAACAGTCACGCCTTCGGCGTTTTGCGCAATGTAGTTAGCATCGCGGTCTTCTTTCATCAGTTTGGCGATGCGATCAAACGCCTCTTCCCAACTGATTTGCTGCCATTTATCAGAACCTGGCGCACGGTATTCCGGAAACTTCAGACGGCTTTCGGAGTGGATGAAATCCACCAGGCCAGCGCCTTTCGGACAAAGTGCACCGCGGTTGACCGGGTGATCCGGATCGCCTTCGATATGGAAGATAGATGCTTTGGCGTTTTTTGCTCCGTCACCGAGGCTGTACATCAACAGCCCACAGCCTACGGAACAATAGGTGCAGGTATTACGGGTTTCGCGGGTGCGCAGCAGTTTATACTGCCGGGTTTCCGCGAGTGCTACGCTGGGTGCAAAACCCAGTGCCGCTGCCGTGGTGCCTGCCATACCGCCAGCGCAGATCTTAAAGAACTGCCTTCTGCTGACCTGCATGGATTGCTCCTTGTTTCGACATTGTCACGTCCCATTTACATTCGCTTGCTGCGTGTGCAGGGAGTGGGAGTTATTTTTCTTTGCGGAAGGGGCCGCAAAGGTCCAGAATTGGCTCAATTTCCCTCCATCCAGGAAGGGTTTGTAACAGAATACCATAATGTTGGTGTGTGTGTTCTTATCTGGTTAAGAGAAAGTGAAAAAAACACAGCGAAAAGAAATCGAAAATGTGACAAATATCACAGGTGTTCGTCAAATTGAGTTATGGCGGCGTGATGATTTACAACACCCACGGTTAGATGAGGTCGCGGAAGAAGTTCCCGTTGCGCTGGTCTACAACGGCATTTCGCATGTGGTGATGATGGCGTCGCCCAAAGACCTTGAGTACTTTGCGCTCGGTTTTTCGCTTTCCGAGGGGATTATCGAAAGTCCGCGCGATATCTTCGGCATGGATGTCGTTCCTTCCTGTAATGGTCTTGAAGTACAAATTGAGCTTTCCAGCCGCCGCTTTATGGGGTTGAAGGAGCGCCGCCGGGCGCTGGCGGGACGTACGGGCTGTGGCGTATGCGGCGTGGAGCAACTTAATGACATCGGAAAACCGGTGCAGCCGCTACCGTTCACCCAGACGTTTGATCTCAACAAACTGGATGATGCATTACGTCATCTCAACGATTTTCAGCCAGTGGGGCAACTGACTGGTTGTACTCACGCCGCTGCCTGGATGTTGCCATCTGGCGAACTGGTCGGCGGGCATGAAGACGTGGGTCGCCATGTGGCGCTGGACAAACTGTTAGGCCGCCGGTCACAAGAAGGGGAAAGCTGGCAGCAAGGTGCGGTACTGGTTTCCAGTCGTGCCAGTTATGAAATGGTGCAAAAGTCGGCGATGTGCGGCGTAGAGATTTTGTTTGCGGTGTCTGCCGCGACCACGCTTGCTGTAGAAGTGGCTGAGCGCTGTAATCTGACACTGGTAGGTTTTTGTAAACCGGGTCGGGCAACGGTTTATACCCATCCGCAGCGTTTGAGCAATTAATTAAAATAAGTCCTGCGAAATATATTAAATTGCAGGACTTATTCATTTCGTGAATTTTATTATTTTATTTATAAACAAAATGCGTGTAGTGGCGTTTTCTTTTTTCATTTATTATGTTCACTCTCTTATCTATATATTTATAAGGCAATTAAATGAAAAGGAATTTATTATCTTCCGCTATTATAGTCGCCATCATGTCCCTCGGTCTGACGGGTTGTGATGATAAAAAAGCCGAAACAGAAACGCTCCCGCCTGCCAATAGTCAACCTGCCGCACCAGCTCCTGAAGCGAAACCTACTGAAGCTCCCGTTGCAAAAGCAGAAGCTAAACCTGAAACACCTGCGCAACCGGTGGTCGATGAACAAGCGGTTTTCGACGAAAAAATGGATGTCTATATCAAGTGCTACAACAAGTTACAGATCCCGGTACAGCGCAGTCTGGCGCGTTATGCTGACTGGCTGAAAGATTTTAAACAGGGGCCTACCGGTGAAGAGCGTACTGTTTATGGCATCTACGGCATTAGTGAATCCAACCTCGCTGAGTGTGAAAAAGGCGTAAAAAGTGCTGTGGCGTTAACGCCTGCGCTGCAACCAATTGATGGCGTGGCGGTGAGTTATATCGATGCTGCCGTGGCGTTGGGTAATACCATTAACGAAATGGATAAATATTACACCCAGGAAAATTATAAAGACGATGCGTTTGCGAAAGGGAAAACGCTGCACCAGACATTCTTAAAAAATCTGGAAGCCTTTGAACCTGTAGCCGAATCTTATCATGCGGCGATTCAGGAAATTAATGATAAGCGTCAGCTTGCGGAACTGAAAAATATTGAAGAAAGAGAAGGGAAAACATTCCACTACTACTCTCTGGCAGTCATGATTTCAGCGAAACAAATTAATAACCTGATATCGCAAGATAAGTTTGATGCAGAAGCGGCAATGAAGAAAGTGTCTGAACTGGAAACGCTAGTGGCGCAGGCCAAAGAAGCGGATAAAGGCGGCATGAATTTCTCGTTTATTAATTCGGCAGGCCAGTATCAACTCGAGGCTAAAAAATACGTTCGCCGCATCAGAGATAAAGTCCCGTACTCTGACTGGGATAAAGAGCAACTTCAGGACGCAAACTCAAGCTGGATGGTCGAAGACTCTTTCCCGAGAGCATTACGCGAGTACAACGAAATGGTTGATGACTATAATAGCCTGCGTTAAACGTTTTTGATGATAAATGCAGTGTCGGATGCGGCGCATCCGACACAGTTCACCCCTTGTGAAGTAACTCCATAAATGCCTCATATCCTGTTAACCCGGCAATAATCTCCGCCGGATGCTGACACAATATGCTTGCCAGATAGCTAAATATTTTTAGCTCATGACGCGCATCGGCGGCGGCGCAGGCGATCAAGACATGGTTAATGACTTCGTTATTCACCTCAACTGGTTGGGCGAGGGTAATAAAAAATCCACGAAAACGTCGCTCCTGTTCGCTCCAGCAATGTGGGATGGCGAGGCGATTAACAATCAGGTTTTCACCTTCGCCTTCGCGGGCGATGATGCGTTGTGCTTCATCGGCGGTAATATGGTGTTGTGCGACTAATTGCGCACAAATTTGCCGGGTAATATGTTGCCAGCTTTCACCGCGTACATTCGAATAATGAAAACTTCCGGGGGCAGAGAAAAAACGCTCCGGCTGTTGGCGAATAAATGCCGTCGCCAGAAAATGTTTTATTTGTTCGATACCGGCAGCCGTAATGATATTTTTTACGGTGATGTAATTATTTACCGCGTCATCCAGTAAATAATGGCTGTTGTTAATGATCAATAACGGCTCAATCTCTTCGCGAATGGCAACAAGTTCGCTTAAGCTACGGGCAATAATTACCCGACAATTTAAAACATCGCGCTCAATGGCGAGCTGATTAATAGTGGCAATCGCGTTCTGGTCCGAGAGCAAAATGATCGGCTGGCGTTCGTTTTGATGCCGCTCCAGCGCACAGGCAAAATACAAACCGATCAGATCGCTGTCGAAAAGGGGAATATCGAGCTGTTCACGCAGTAGCGTAATAAAGTGCAGACTCATATCAAAGGCCGCAGGCCAGGCGGCTTTCAGGTTATTCATGCTGCTCTGGCGGTGCTCAGCAATCCACACTGGTGCGGCAAGGCAACGTAATAAATGCCCGGTAATATTCTCAACCAGCTGCGCATCAATAATATTCAATGACGCGATGCCCGGCACCCTTTGCAGCAACCCCTGCACATTATCGGCTGAAATTACCTGCGCTTGCTGATGCTGTTTCTCTATCAAACCCGTCAGGGTTCTTACAGCGTTATCACCAAGAAACAGACCGCTATGTTCAACGATTTGTTTTATCTCGTCACCGGGATATTGCGGCCACTCATCGGTCAGTTGATTACGCAGGGCGTAAATCGCCAGAATCAGGCTGGAGAGATAATCACCCTGCATGAGCGGCCAGCGGTGTTGGTTGTCGCAGGCCGTGGATAAATGCTGAAGGTTGTCTCGTGTTATGCCCGCCAGCGGAATTAAAAACGGATCTTTGCGCAGCAAGTTCGCCAGCAAGATAACGCGTTTCTCTTCTGTCTCATCAATGAAATGGCCCAAACCAGGGCGGCTGGCCAGGCAACAAGTGCGTTCATAACGCTGTTTTAACCGGGGCAGACGCTCTGCTACCCACGTTTCTGGCAAATTAAGCGCCGAGGCGAGTTGCGCACGGGGAGTGAAAGTATTCAGTAATAACAGCGCCAGCAGCCGATCGTCGTTATCGTGCTTTTGCAGCAACTGAAAAAAGCTGCGGCGCTCGAAGATTTCCAGCTGATAGCCCGCACTGCCACTGGCGAAAATGCGGGCTTTGCCGTTAAGGGTGAAGTTGAGATAGTCAATATCACGCAGGATGGTCCTGCCTGAAACGCCAGTCTGTTGCGCCAGCTCGCCAGGCGTGCGCGGCTGTTGCTCCAGCAGATCGACAATCTTTAACTGGCGTTCGTTTAGCATTAATCCACCTGACGGAACTGGCTAAACGCGTTGACTTTCTCCGCAGTTAAGGTCGTCAGAAAACCCCGTATCAGCGTGAGCAGAGCTTCGTAATCGGCTTTTGAAATCATACCGCTGTTGGCGTGCAGATAACGAGTTGGCAGACACAGCGCGACAACCGGACGCCCGCCGCCCATCACGTTGTAGCGCCCGCCATCCGTCGCACCGGTTTTCATGGTGGAAAATTGCAGCGGTAAATCGTTATGTGCGGCACAGCTTTTTAACGCTGCTACCAGTTTCTGGTTGGGGAAGTAGCGCTTGTCAAACAGCATCAGCCCCGGCCCCTGGCCCAGTTTCAGCGGGTATTTAATGTTATCAATGCCCGGAACATCGCCCGCTACGGCGGTATCCAACACGATCACGACGTCCGGTTTAATGTGTTCCGCCGAGGTTTGCGCCCCGCGTAGCCCAACTTCTTCTTCCACACTCCCAACGCCATACAGCGTAATTTCGGGATTATTCACCGTCTGCAATAGTTCAGCCATCATTGCGCAGCCGATGCGGTTATCCAACGCCTTGCCGACCACTTTATCTTCGCCCCAGCAGGCAAAATTGGCTTCCGGGCTAATAAAATTACCAATTTCCACGCCGCGCTTTTCCACCTCTTCGCGACTGTTCGCGCCAATATCAATGAACATCTCATCAAATGACAGCGGTTGTTGCTTTTGCTTTTCCGTTAACGCATGAGGCGCGACGGAACCAATCACACCAGGGATTTTCACTCCCTTGTGTGTGCGTATGGTTACCCGGTGGTTGAGCATCGACTGATTCCACCAGCCGCCAATGGTGGTAAAACGCAGAAAACCGCTCTCGTCGATGTGGGTGACCATAAAGCCGACTTCATCCATATGTCCGACAACGGCAACTTTTGGACCTTTATTCCCCTTACGGGCAACAAAGCTGCCCAGACCATCGAAGGTGATTTCATTCACGCAAGGTTCCAGCGTGTTTATCAGAATGTCGCGAACTTCCTGTTCATCGCCGCTGACGGCGCTGGCTTCGCACAACTGTTGCAGTAACTCAATGTTCATGGACAAGCTCCTGTTGCGCGGCTTTCGCTTTGCGGCGTAACCACAATCCTTTCAGGACGATAATGAATGAAATGTTCAGCGCGAGGCCAATCGCCAGCACCAGATAAAACGAACCCACCGGCGACATCAGGCCGATCAGCGGGTCAAAGATACCCAAACCAGGTGCCAGACGTTTGATTCCGAAAGCGATCACCAGCACGCCGGTAATGCCGCCCGCCAGCGTATTGGCGGTAATCATCGGCAACGGAGCTGCCAGAGCGTAAGGAATAGCCGGTTCGGTTGCGACTGTGGCACCGACCACAATGGCACTACTGGCAGCCTCTTTTTCCTGTCGGGTAAACAGTTTGGGCGCAATGAACGTCGCAAGACCCGCCGCGACGGGCGGCATCAGCGCGACAACGCCGACGATGGCGTACCAGTCATAAATGTGTTTTTCCAGCAGTGAGAAGCAGAAGAACCAGGCGGTTTTATTGATGGGGCCGCCCATATCGAACGCCAGCATCGCACCGACCAGAAACGCTGCCGCAAACTTCATTGATGGAGGAATGGTATTCAGGAAGTGGAGCAGCCCGCCCATGAGGTCGGACATCACCGGCCCGATAACGTAGTAAGTGAGCACGCCGAAAACCAGCAGAGTAACGAACGGGATCAGCATTGAACCGAGCAGCGGTTGTAATGCTTTGCCAAGGCGCACTTTGCGGAACCAGAAGACGAAATAGCCAATCGCCAGCCCCAGCCCCCCCGCGCCGAGGAATCCCGCACCCGACTGGGTGCCGAGCAGCGCTTTGTCGTTCGCCAGATAGTAAACCAGAAACGCCGGAGCGAAAGCCGGTTTATCGGCAATCGACGAGGCAATATAAGCGCCCATGATGGGGATCATAAAGGTGAAGCCAAGGTAACCGATGGATTCAACTACCCAGGTAAACGACGGCGCGCCTTTCGACATATCGGTATACGGCAAACCGAACTGCACCAGCATGTTGGCAAGCGCCACCAGGATACCACCGCCGATGACAAACGGCAGCGCCGCAGAGACGCCCGCTATCAGGTGGCTCATCACGCTACCGCTTTGCACTTCCTGTTTGCCAAGCTTCACGCCGCTATCTGCGGCAAAAAGCTGCGAGTTTGTCGGTAATTCGCTGAAAATCTGGTCGATATTTTTCAACGCCTGGGAGATGGCAATCTCATAAACTTTCTTCCCGGCAAACCGCGCGCGATCATCACCGCTCAGGCCACGCCCGGTAGCGAGAATGACGTAATCGGCAGCGGCAATCTCTTCGCTGGATAAGCGGTTTTCAACGCCACTGGACCCTTGAGTTTCCACTTTTATGGTATGACCGAGAGAACGGGCTTTCTGTTCCAGGGCTTCCGCCACCATGTAGGTGTGAGCGATCCCGGCGGGGCAGTTGGTGATCGCGACAATACGTAAGGATGACTCCATCGCCACTTCCTTATGAGCTGAGGGTTTGATTTAACAAGGCAAGCACCTGGTCGGTATCGCCCTGTTGCAGTTGATGAATAAATTCCTTGTGAATAATTTTGCGACACAGTGTGCCGATGATTTTGACCTGATCCTCTTCGCCGCTTTGCGGCACGCCGAGGCAGATCCAGCAATTGACGTCTTCGCCATCGCTGGCTTTCCAGTCAATAGCCTGCGCTTTGCGGGCGAATAATACGAACGGTTGTTTAACGCAGGCGCTTTTACCGTGCGGCACGGCGACACCGGAACCAAATCCAGTAGAGTGCATTTTTTCGCGCAGCAGCAGGGTTTGCAGGAACTGGTGTGAGTCGGTGATAAAACCGTTTTGTAACGCTATTGTCGCCAACTGCTTCAGAACGGAATAAGCGCCATTGCCCTGAATATTCAGGTCAATACAGCTTGCAGTAAGAGCTGCCATTAATCGGACTCCATAAAATATATTTTAATCAATTGTAATGGTGGAGCGATTAAGTGATGAGAGGCGATATGTCGGTAAACAATGACAATTTGAGACAGAGTGAAAGGTCAGATTTGCGGAGTAATGCACATAATGGTTATTTAAATAAACCACATGAATCATTAATGGGTTATTCATTATTTTTGTGATTTACTCACAATGTATCAGGGAAATATAACTTACCGGGAGATGTAATATGTTTAATTTTTCAAATCGAAATTTAAAATATTGTGCCGGAGGCATCTCTGGCACATTGGGCAATTACGGCAGGTAAAACACTTCTTGCAGCTCGCTACTCACCGGGCTGTTATCCGGGTTAGCGGGCATAACATCGGTCATATATTTCCACCAACGTTGGCAAACATCAGTGCTGGCAACCGCATTCCAGCGTTCTTCAGATTCAATCTCTACCATGGCAAACAGCAGATTACGCGCTTTGTCGAGATAGATGGCGTAGTTATGCGCACCGTGAGATTTCAGCACTGCTTCCAGTTCTGGCCAGATGGGATTATGCCGACGCTGATACTCTTCGTGGGCGTCGGGGTTTACCTGCATGACAAAGGCTTTGCGGATCATGTTTGCGCCTTACAGCGCCAGCGCACTGGCTAGTGGTGTAACGCCGAAGCGCTTGCAGAGCGCTATCAA
>ERZ791886.1673-NODE-1673-length-10785-cov-2.185089_pt1 | contig 10785 bp, 8 predicted proteins | sample MGYA00510158_ERZ791886 | MGnify/ENA primary metagenome ERZ791886 (study PRJEB30046, sample SAMN00792063) | human gut metagenome | study: EMG produced TPA metagenomics assembly of the A metagenome-wide association study of gut microbiota in type 2... | reverse complement strand
AACCGGCGACCTACGCATTACGAATGCGTTGCTCTACCAACTGAGCCAAGGAAGCATTTTAATTTGAAAAATGCTCTGGAAAACCCAAAGCAACTTTCGATGACCTGTCCGGGAATCGAACCCGGGTTTACGCCGTGAGAGGGCGTCGTCTTGACCGCTTGACCAACAGGCCGTATGTTTTATAATAGAATCGAGGCGACGTGATTCGAACACGCGACCTCTGCGTCCCGAACGCAGCGCTCTACCAAACTGAGCCACGCCTCGATTACATGACGTAGTATAATATAAATCCAGGAAAATGTCAACACCTTTTTTGAAGAATTTTTAAAAATATTTATTATGTTTAATATTTCGCTATAGTTGCTTGTGTTTGCTCAATTCAATAAATTTATATTTACTTCATCAGCTTCTGAATCGTCTTGCACAGCTCCTCAACCGCTTCTTCCCCATTTCCCGCCTCTATATCATCGACCACACAGGTTTTGATATGGTTGGACAGCAGGACTTTGGAAAAACTGTTCAGCGCCGCCTGAACCGCTGATACCTGGTTTAATATATCGACGCAGTATCGCTCGTCTTCCACCATCGCCTTCACACCGCGCACCTGTCCCTCGATCCGGTTTAAACGTTTCAGCAGATCTTTTTCTTCGGTCAGGTTTCTGTGTTTGTGGCGTTCCGTCTCTCCTCCCTGACAGACCTGCGCTTGTGATTCACATTTACAACAGCCCATGCTTTTCTCCTATCTTTTATCAAAATGCTGCGAAATGGCATATTAATTCCACCATTTCGCAGCTTTTTTCATCCTACTGAATCGAGTCCACCTTATAATCCTGTGCCTCAACCGCCTCTTTCAACGTATCGTCCGCCACATCCGCACTCATGCTTACGACCGCGGTTCCTTTCTCATGGCTGACCTCTGCGCTCTCCACGCCTGCCAGTGCCTCCAACGCCTTCTTTACGCGTGCCTCACAGTGTCCACACATCATTCCTTCGATATTCATTGTCTTTGTCATCGTTATTCCCTCCATATTTATATGATTTTTTTGATTCTCACTTTTTTGCATTTCTTTTGAAACAGTTTCATTTCCATTTGCTGTTTGCCCAATTGACCGGGTGTCTTCTGCCCCCATCCTAACTGCACCTGCGTTTTCTGCCTTTTCTCCACCTTTATTAGCAGCCTTCTCAGCCTTCTTCCGCATCGGATGATCCTTCGATGCATCGTGCATCTTAAACAGATTCAGCCGCAGCGCGTTCGTCACTACGCAGAAGCTGGATAAGCTCATCGCTGCAGCGCCGAACATCGGATTTAATTTCCATCCAAAGATAGGATACCACAAACCGGCTGCAAGTGGAATACCCACAACATTGTAAAAGAATGCCCAGAACAGGTTTTCGTGAATATTTCGAAGCGTCGCACGGCTTAGACGGATTGCCGCCGGAACATCACTCAAACGGCTCTTCATCAGCACCACATCCGCGGCATCAATCGCGATATCTGTACCGGCTCCGATCGCGATACCTATATCGGCACGCGTGAGCGCCGGGGCATCATTGATACCATCACCGACCATTGCCACCTTACCCTGTTCTTTCAGGCTGCGGATGACACTCTCTTTCCCATCCGGAAGTACTCCGGCAATGACTTCATCCACACCAGCCTGTGCCCCAATCGCACGGGCGGTCCGCTCATTATCCCCGGTCAGCATGACCACACGGATTCCCATGTTCTGCAGTTCCTTGACCGCCTGCGGGCTGTCTTCCTTGATGACATCTGCCACGGCAATCATACCAGCCAGACGACCATTTTTCATAAAGCACAGCGGCGTCTTGCCTTCCGATGCCAGACGCTCAAAGGATGCCTGTTCCTGTGCGGACACCGTCGTATGTCCGCTGATATAGGAAAACCTTCCGCCTGCCAGTGAAGCGCCGTCTAACGTACCGGAAAGTCCATTACCCGGCAGCGCCTGGAAATCAGCCGCCTCCGGCGCATCAATCTGCTGTTCTTTTGCATAGAGAAGAACAGCTTTCGCCAATGGGTGCTCACTCTTCTTTTCCAGGGAAAGCGCCAGGCTTACCAGCTCCTTCTCAGTCACACCTCCAGACGGGATGACGTCGGTCACACGCGGCTCGCCGCTGGTGATCGTACCCGTCTTATCAAGCGCTACAATGTCCATTTTTCCGGTTTCTTCCAGCGAAACAGCTGTCTTGAACAAGATTCCGTTTTTCGCGCCCATGCCGTTGCCGACCATGATCGCAACCGGCGTAGCCAGTCCCAGTGCACACGGGCAGCTGATAACTAGTACGGAAATACCTCGCGCCAGTGCGAATCCAAACGTCTGTCCTGCCAGCAGCCAGATAATCGTTGTCACCACTGCGATCATGATAACCGCCGGGACAAACACGCCGGAAACCCGATCTGCAATCTTGGCGATCGGCGCTTTCGTCGCCGCCGCGTCGCTGACCATGCGGATGATCTGCGACAGGGAGGTATCTTCACCGACTCTGGTCGCCTCACAGCGCAGATAACCAGACTGGTTGACCGTTGCCGCCGAAACCGGGTCACCCTGTGCCTTATCCACCGGAATACTCTCGCCGGTCAGTGCTGCCTCGTTGACCGCGCTTGTTCCTTCCAGGACCACACCGTCCACCGGGATATTTTCACCTGGGCGTACAACAAATACATCACCCTTCTTTACCTCTTCAATCGGAACCTTTGTTTCCACTCCATCCCGGATGATAACAGCTGTCTTCGGTGCCAGTTTCATCAGTCCCTTTAAGGCATCCGTCGTTTTTCCCTTGGAACGCGCCTCCAGCATTTTTCCGACTGTGATCAGCGCCAGAATCATTGCCGCCGACTCAAAGTAAAATTCATGCATGTAGGACATAACTGCCGTGTCGTTGCCCTTTAACTGGGCGTCCGTCATCGCAAACAACGCATATGTGCTGTAGATAAACGACGCGCCGGAACCAAGTGCTACCAGCGTGTCCATGTTCGGGGCGCGGTGTAAAAGTCCCTTGAAACCGCTGATAAAGAATTTCTGGTTAATCACCATGATAATTCCGGTCAAAAGGAGCTGCAAAAGTCCCATCGCCACATGGTTGCCATCCATAAAGTGCGGCAGCGGCCAGCCCCACATCATATGTCCCATCGACATATACATAAGGACTGCTAAGAATCCCAGCGATGCGATCAGACGGTGTTTTAAAACCGGCGTCTCCCGATCTTTTAAGGCGTCCTCTGCCTCCGACGCGCTCTGCGCCTGCGCTGCAGTGCCCTGTCCTTTCAGGGATGCGCCATATCCGGCATCTTCCACCGCATGAATCACGGTCTCCGGGGGCACATCGCCCTCGACGCCCATCGAATTTGTCAGCAGGCTGACCGAGCATGCCGTGACACCCGGCACTTTCGATACTGCCTTTTCAACCCGGCTGCTGCATGCCGCGCAGCTCATGCCGGTTACTGTATATTGCTTCATGGTCTCCTCCTATCTCTTAACTGTCCTTATAATATACCCCCACAGGGTATATGTCAACCCCAATTTCATTTATGATCTCTTTTTCTCAACAAAATAATAATGGACGCAAAAAGACTCTGTCCGGAGAATTTCCCCTTACAGAGTCTTTTATACATTCGCATCCATGCCGCCCTTTTGCGGGCATAGACATTATTCCATTTTTATCTGCGCATCATCCAAACAGCACGCCCAGCACGCCGTAGGACAGAATCGACATAATCACCGTCGCCAGCGCGATACCGACTAAAATCGCGCCAAATGCCTTGCCAAATTTCATGTGGAGCAGGGATGCCACCAGCGCGCCTGTCCATGCGCCGGTTCCCGGAAGCGGGATGCCGACAAAGAGCATCAGCCCCCAGAACTCATATTTCTCGATCTGCCCTTTTTTGCTCATCGCTTTGCGTTCCAGCCACAGCGCAATACCACGGAAACACGGGACCTTCTTCATCCACTCCAGCACATGGCGGATCAGAAGCAGGATAAACGGGATCGGCAGGATATTTCCCACGATACAGATCGGGATCGCCCGCAGGATCGGCACGTTTAAGAGTGCCGGTGACGCAGCCAGAAGCCCGCCTCGAAGTTCCAGAATCGGAATCATCGAGATAATGAAGATAATTGCCTCCTTCGATATGACTCCGGATAAATTAGCTGTAAACCATTGTACCAGTGAATCCATAAATTATGCCTGCTCCCCGCTGTTATTTTCATTCTGTGCCGCAGTATCGGTGGTGTTCTCCGAAACAGAGTCCGAAGCATCCGCGGAATCCGCGTCTGGACCAGCCGCGCCTTCTGTTTCTGCGTTGTCAACCGCCTTATCTGCTGCGGCTTCATCCTTCTCTTCAAAGATAGTCTCCTGCATCTCCTCCGGTTCTTCCGGCTCATGCACATCTGCAGATGTCGTCGAATCCATCGGCGCACCGCACCGGCTGCAGAATGCCGCATTTTTCTCCACCTTTGCGCCGCACTCCGCGCAGACTCTTGTGCCCTCTAACTCGGCAATCTCATCCTCCAGGGACGCAATCTTCACAAGCCCTGCCTGGATAGTGTGGAACTCATCTGCAAATTTCCCTTCCAGCTCGCCCTCATGTCTGTCATAGTATGCTTTTCCCAGTGTGATATATGCCTTATTAATCTTATCTTTCTCGGCGGACAACTTCGATTTCAGCTGTAATACGCCTGTAATGTCCTTTACCCGGTTCGCAGCTTCCTTGCTCTTATCGCTGATCACCTTTCCAAGTTCATCGAAAAATGCCATATTTCTTCCTCCTCTGCGGGATATGTACGCCTCAAATTTCGTTCTGCCTGATGTGACAGCGCATCGCTGTTCTAAATCTAACGGCAGGTTCATGCAAAACCAAGGCATCTGATATTTTCTCATAACGATTCAGCCGGTTTTTGCATCAAATACATAAACCGGCTGAACCGCTACGTTTCCCCCTATTTTAGCCCCTACAGGGGAGAAAGTCAATCTTTTGCATCCCTAAATCAACTCTAGGCAACTTTTTTAATACGCAAACACCCGGTTCAGCCGCATCAATTCCGGTGTCAGGCCGAAGGTCGATTTCACAAACTCCGGAACCTTGCCATAGCGGAACGAGCGCTGGTAGATGCCATACTGACCCGATTCATCCATTTCATAGTCCGCCGCATATTCCCCATCATACAGGACATTCTGACCGGCATCCACCGTATATGTCTGACCTATCTCATTTTCCTCCATTGAATTTACCGAATCCCTCAAATCATCCTCTGAAACTGCCCCTGTGTCCTCTGTACCGGACACATATACTGCAATATTGATCCCCTGATATGCCTCCGCCATTTGATTGATCTGCACCATATCATCCGAAGCGGAGTTTGCAAGAATTTCTGCAATCTGTTCCGGATCTGTAATCGTTACCTCACGTCTGCTGTTATTCTGAAGATACTCCCGCTGGCGTTTTCCAAGCTCTGTATCTGCCGGTGCCAGCTGATCCTCCGGAATCTTGCCGCCCTGATACTGAAGCACGATTTTTTCTGTATTTTCCGGCGTCACCTTGCTGCCGACCTCGGTACCACACTGTTTCAGAATCGCGATCGTCTCCTGGAAGGACGGATAAATCGGGTAATAATCAAACTGGTTAAATGTGTCATAATAGCCGCCATTTTTACGAATCACATCAATCATCGCCTGCATCTCATTTGTCTTAAACTGAATCTCCGCGATCGGCATCTCCTCCCGGCGCATATCCGGCGTCAGAGCCATCAGCTCTTTCTGGTATGCAGCAAGAAGCGCCGCCTTCGTCTGCTCATCCGGAAGCTTCACATGGCTGCAGTCCTCTTCCTCTTTGTAATTGATGCCTGCGGCATCGTCTGCCTGTAGGGACAGCACCGGGTACATTCCCAGTTTATAGCTCTGATTTTCATAAATGGAATCTAGCTGTTCCCGCAGCTCCGATACATTGATCGTGCGGTAATTACGGTAAACGGTTTTTCCATTGTTCAGATGCCAGGACAGCACGATCGAATCATAGCGTGAATCCAGATCCGCCTCACTCATCCAATCCTGTCCGCCGTTCAAATGCTTCCGCTGTCTGGAAGCTGTCTCGATGCCCTGCGCGCCAATTTCCCGCAGGACACGGATTCCATCCTCATCCGAGATCTGCATTTTATCTGCCACATCTCCCTGGGACGCCCATTCCATTCCAACACTGTAGCCATCCCTATACATTCTCGGAGTCACATGGTAAGCCCCTGCCGCATTGTTGTCCAGCGCATCACAGTAAATACCCGCGTATGCAACCTTGTCAGCATCCGGCAGATAGCTGTCATATCCTGCCACATCCAGGCGGAACCCTAAGAAAATGGCTGCCACTGCCACCGCACTGATAACAAGCTGTCTCTTATGCGCAAACAAGCTCTTGAAATCGAAATGATAGATAATTTCGATCAGGCAGCTGGTGATGAGCAGTCCGCAGATCAAGCCAAACACGGTCCAGATATCATCATTCAGGATTGACCGGAAAATCATTCCGGAAAACAGCGTGATCGGTACAACCAGAAGGAAACGGATCACTGGCTCACTTACCTTAAATGCCATCGCTCTTCCAGCCGCCTCAGACGGGCGTCTCCGGTAAAGGAACATTCCCAGACCAAAGAGCAGAACCGCCACTGCCAACGCGATAACCGCCATCCGGGTGGGATGATCCGAACCAGTTGCCGTGCCGTACCAGAAAACCGGTGAGGTCCGCTCGCACCAGCGCAGCAGGAAATTGCCATTGTCATAAAACGTCATGAAGTATTCGGAAAAATACGTCGATACCACTGCAGCCACACCCGGTCCCCAGCTAAAAAGCACGCCGGTTCCCAGTAAACCCACGATCAGATTGCCTGTCAGAATCACTGCCAGCACCACCGTCATGTACACCAGTGTAAAAAAGCACATATGCTGTACATACCCAATCAGCAGGGTTCCCCATGAAAATGGTGCGCCCTTTACCTGCAGCATCACTCCTGCCACCAGCAAAAATACCAGATACGGAACCGCCAGATACAGGATACCGTCCAGACAGGTTACGGTATAAAGCATTTCACGGCTGATCGGGAGGCTGTGAAAAAAATCCGTTTTCTTTTTCGAATGGAGATACGAAAAACCGGACGCTGCCAGCACCACCGCCGTCACAATCAGGATAAATACCAGCATTGCATTCTGGATCGAATACATATGCAGCATCTCATTGGTCAGCTTTAATTTTGCTTCTGCTAACGCCGCTTCGACGCTCAGATCTTTAGACAAGTTATCCGGACGCAGCATTATGCTGGTTTCCAGCGCTGTCAGGACTGGAAACAGAAAGAAGCACAAAAGTGCGGTAAGCGCCACGCTCCAGAGACGCTGCTTCGTATTTTCTCTCATATATTTAAAAAACAAGCCTTTTGATGTCATAACCAGCCACCTCCGTTTCACTGATAAAGATCTCTTCCAGGGAAAGCGGTATCATTTCAAAAAACACCGGATGATACGCCTGTAAAATTGTCTGAATCTCTTCCCGTTTTCCGCGCACAGTAAGCGTCAGGAGACTTCCCCTCTGTTCCGTCTTTATAATATCGATTCCCTGCAAATCGCTGCTCCCCACTCCCGCCGGAAGCACACACTGAATCTTGTGAATATTTAACTTCATATCGTCCAGATCCTTTGAGAGAAGCATTCCTCCCTTGTGAAGCAGACCTACATGGTCGCAGATATCTTCCAGCTCCCGCAGATTATGGGAGGCGATGACCGGCGTGAGGTTCCGCTCCTCGATATCATTGGCAAAAAGACTCTTGACCGTCTGCCGCATGACCGGATCCAGCCCGTCAAACGTCTCGTCGCAGAACAGATAATCGGTTCCCGCGCAGATGCCCAGCAGCACAGCGAGCTGTTTTTTCATCCCCTTCGAAAAGGTCTGCACCTTCCGCCGGCTTTCCAGTTCAAAATTCTTTAGCAGTTTATCAAACCGGGCTGCATCAAACTTCGGATAAATTCCCTGATAAAACACCTTCATATCTTCCGCCGTTCCATTGCTTAAGAAATACGGCTCATCCGGGATATAAAAGCACCGTGCCTTTACCTTTGTATTCTCAAATACCGTCTCATCATCAACCGTAACGCTTCCTTCGTCCGGCTTTAAAATACCGGCTGCCATCCGCAAAAAAGTACTTTTCCCGGCTCCGTTGGTTCCAATCAGACCAAAGACACTTCCATTGTGAATCTCCGCATGGATATGATCGACTGCCACTGTATCATAAAAACGCTTCGTCAGATTCTCAGCCTTTATCATTCCTGTTTCCTCCTTCCTCACTTCCATAGCTCTGGATGACCTGCTCCTGGAACTCCAGCATCGTGATGCCGGTTCCTTTTGCATCCCGGATCAGAAGTTCCAGCTGATCCCAGATCTCCTGCCGCTTCCTCTCCCGAATCTGCCGGTTATCCGCCACAAAACTGCCCCTGCCCTTAACCGAATAAATATATCCCTGGCGTTCCAGCTCTGCATACGCCCGCTGGATCGTATTCGGATTCATCGACAGCTCCGTTGCCAGACTCCGCACGGATGGAAGCTGACTGTCCTGCTCCAAAATCCCCCGGACCATCAGATCCGACAGCTTCTCAACAATCTGCTCATAGAGAGGTCGTCGATCTTTATAATCAATCAGAATCATGCTCACATTCTCCTTTCCTCCATTCTGCCCTGTATCAAAAATCATAAGTGTATTAGTTCATTTAATACAGTTATAGTATACAAAAAGGGCAGCCGATTGTCAACCGACTGCCCTCTTACGATTTTCTTAACAACCTTTTTGGTTATATCCGAATAGAAACAAACTTCTACAATCAAAGATTGATTACTGAGCCTGTGTCTCCTCAGCTGCCTCAGTCTCTTCTGCTTCAGCCTCAGTCTCCTCAGCTGCCTCAGTCTCTTCCTCAGATGCCTCTTCGGTCTCTTCCTCGGAAACTTCCTCAGTCTCTTCTGTTTCAGCCTCAGTCTCCTCAACTGCCTCAGTCTCTTCTGCCTCTACAGTCTCCTCTGCTGCTGCAGTTGTCTCCTCTGCTTTGCTGCCGCAAGCGGTCAGAGCAGATGCTGCTACCATTGCACTCATAACTAAGATTGCTGCTGTTTTTGTAAGATTCTTTCTCATAATTATTCTCTCCTCTTTAAAACATACGATTTATGTTTTCTTGTACCTCATCGGTACGTGACCTATAATAAAAACAAATTATGTCCAAAATATGAACAGATAATTAACATTCACTAAATAAATCCCGTATTTCTTACAAAAATCGAAAGTTTTCGTAAGAAAAATCCTTGTTTCTGTTGACTTTACATTGTTTTTTAAGGTCTTTAAATCTTAATATATATGCAGCAGTTTTCTCGTTTCAATGCTGTTTTTTCCCGATTTCCGGCTTATTTTTATTCTTTTTTCGTTTCTTTATGAACAAGGTTCTCGATTTTGTGTTTACGATTTGTTCACAATTTAGCCAAATTTGAACGGTTGGAACCGAACTGAAATTCCGTCATATATTTCCGGTAGCGAAGCGGCAGGTGCATCCGCTGACAGACTGGATTTTCCCGCTCCTTAATTCCTATCTGATGAAAAAATGCACTCCAGAGCTCCGCATATTCGCTCTGATCGGTTCTCCCGGAAAGCGCCTGCAGGGGTTCTGTCTCAGCCCCACGCATCATATACCACCGCCCCTTTCCTGTCCAGACTCCCGCTTCCTGGTGATTTTTATCATAGATAATAAATGGTTCCGAGGGCAGGCGATCTGTAAAATACGGCATCAGCAATGCCGTCACCCGGTTTTTCGGACCAATCTCAGAAAATAGTACATGATCGGAATATTCTGCAAACCGCAGAAATTCTGTCTGCAAATGCGCTTCATTGGCAACCGCACGGTTGATCTGAAAGACTGTCTGCACCGCCGGTATCTGTAAATTTTCCGTGATACGCCTCCCTGCTGCCCCTGCGCTAAACCCACAGACCAGAAAGCGGTAGACCGCCTCTGCCCGATCCTCCCGCTCACTCAGCGCCGTGCGGTAAATCCAGCTGTACGCCAGTTCTGACAGGGATCGGCGCACCGAGCGCACGACTTTCTGTGCCTTGAGCCGATCCACCGCCACCTCTCGATACTCCGAAAACAGGCTGTAATTATATTCGCCCTGTACTTCCAGCCGCACGTTCTCATGCCCTAAGCGGCTGTTCCAGGCATCATATACTCCTGTGAATATACCTTCCGGACTGTCTTCGCATACAAATACAACCATTGTTCTCTCCTCCGTCTGCTTCATGCCTGCGCCATATGAAAATCATCAAACAGCGACATCTGGCGGTACAGCCCGCTCTGTGACAACTGCCACTGCTTCCGCTTCTCTTCACTGATTAGCTGTGCCGCGATCGCATCCTCATGGATCTGCACCGGGTACATCATCCGCCCTGAACAGGTAATGAAGTATACTGCCCGCTTCAGCACAACTCCCATCTTCTTCAAATCTTCAAACCGAAGCGCCACCTGTTTTCTCGCTGCGACAATCCGCATGCGCGGAACCCGCAGAAGTGTCTCATACGGTGCCCGGTTTATCTCCACCGGAAACTCACCCAGATTCTGCAGCGCCCAGTCGCACTTCGGATCCAGAAACACATTAAAATTAGGGTGCTTTTCACTCAGAAGTTCCGATGCCCGGAAGCCGTAGTAGCGCATCAGCCAGTCCGCCTGGTACAGACGGTGTTCCCGCAGAAGCGGCGGTCCGTCCGG
>ERZ791886.1660-NODE-1660-length-10825-cov-2.191365_pt1 | contig 10825 bp, 9 predicted proteins | sample MGYA00510158_ERZ791886 | MGnify/ENA primary metagenome ERZ791886 (study PRJEB30046, sample SAMN00792063) | human gut metagenome | study: EMG produced TPA metagenomics assembly of the A metagenome-wide association study of gut microbiota in type 2... | reverse complement strand
TATCGGTGCCGCTTCTCCACTCAGAACAGCAACTGCCAGAAGCAGAGCCATCCACAGACCGCATCCCCAGCCGGTTTCCGCATGAATACCGCCCGCATGGATCCGCAGGCATCCGAATATCAGTAAAAATACAACACACTCCCACCCTTTTCCAAGAGCAAAGCTAATGAGAAGCAGCAAACTCATTCTGGCTGTATTTTCTGCCAGCAGCTCTGCTCCGTACTGAATCATAAGCTGTTCGCCCTCAGTTGTAGGGCTTATTTTCCCGCACCAGGCTACAAACTGTTTTATCATTTGCCCGTCCTCATTTCTTTCTCTTATGTTAATCATATCACAAATTCTTCCTTCTGAATGTTTTCGCAATATTCGCGTGTTTTTTACTCCTAACTGCAAATTTTATCCAGATAATACACAATTTTTCTCTTTTGGAATCTGATTATCCCCTGAAACGAATATGCAGACACCGGGAAAAGCCACTTGACGAACCACTGATTATTCAGTAAAATAGCACCATTGTTTTTAGACTTTATCTGGATTTTTCTGATTGAAAAAGGAGTGTTCCGTTCCATGTTTTACTTTGTCTATACGATGCTCGGCTCTCTCTGTATATTTTTTTCCTGCATCAACCTTCTTCCTGAAAGGCTTTCCCTTTCCTGCAGACTGACTCTGGACGCTTCTTTCATCCCAGCTTCTGAATCAGATTCTGGGACAGTACTTTGTTTTCATCACAGTTCCTGTGATTCTGCTTATTCTTTACCACCGCACCACTGCCAGATGGCTCTGCCTTTCATGCTCCATATTTGGATATCTTTTTGCCGTCACCTTCAACTATCTGTGCATCTGTGCTCTTCAGAAGGTTACCGGCATGAACCTGGGACAGATACAGACTGCTCCCGACATTGTACTTCCGTTTTCTCTCCTGTACTGTGTGCTGTGCTGGACTCTTACCAAAACTGCCGGAGCTGTTTTAAACAGAAAAATCGGAATTTCCCGCATTTTCTCCAATTCCCGGCTCTGTATGACCATATTCCTTACCCTTTCCATTCTGGGAATCCTGTTTGTATTTAATTTTTCCTATGGAGAATCCATTGGCTATGGATACGGCGCGATTGCATTTAATGGATGTCTCTTTCTTGCCGCCTTCATCGCCATTACCATTCTGCTGAGGACTCTTTACCAGGCTATCCGTCGTCAGGAGGAAAACAACAGCATGGCAGAGCAATATGAAAATCTTCAGACCTATACCAGAAAGCTGGAGGAGCTGTACAATTCCATGCGAAGCTTTAAACACGACTATGTGAATCTTCTGGCTACCATGTCCGGCTATATGGAGGACAATAACATGGACGAGCTGAAATCCTATTTTTACCAGGAAATTCTCCCTGTCAGCCGTTCTTTTTCCGAAAACAATTCCCGGCTGAGTTCCCTTTCCCATATCGAAAATCCAGAGTTAAAGGGACTTCTCTCCTCCAAGCTGATCCGGGCCATGGAGCTGGGTCTTCATGTTGAACTGGAAATCTCTGAGCCGGTATCCGATTTTTCTGTGCGTCCTGTAGATCTGGCGCTTGTTATGGGGATTTTTTTCGATAATGCCATAGAAGCCGCTGAAAACACAGAGGAAAAGCTGATTCGCTTCGGCGTGATCTCTTCTCCGGATTCTCTCCGCATTCTTCTGCAGAACTCTGCAAAAATGCTGGAATGTCCTGTCAGCAGACTGACAGAATGGGGTGTTTCCAGCAAGGGAAAACACCGTGGAATCGGACTTTACAATGCCCGCAGGATTCTTGATGCATATCCTCAGGTGCAGTGGGACTTTCAGTACGAAAACTCCCTTTTCATACAGTCGCTGACAATCTTCAGAAACCGGAAGGAGGACCTATGATATCCGTTTATCTATGTGAGGATGATAAAAGACAATTAGAACAGTATTCCCGTCTGATTCACAGATTTCTTGATTTTGAGGGATATGAAGAAATGCCCGTATACGAGTTCCGGGATCCTCATGCCCTTTTAAATGCAGCAGAAAAAAACGGAGGCACCGGACTTTATTTTCTTGATATTCAGTTAAACTCCGACATCAACGGACTGGAACTGGCCCGGCAGATCCGCCTCCTGGATCCTTCGGGCTATATTATTTTTCTTACAACCCACAGTGAAATGATGGCCCTGACCTTCCAATATCATGTAGAGGCCCTGGATTTTATCACAAAAGACGATCCCAAACTTCTGGAGCAGCGGCTCAGAGACTGTCTTCGTACCGCTATTTCCTATGAAAACACCGCCAGAAAACATCAGTGTCCATCTGTCGGAATCAAAACAGAAAACAGAATCCTCTATATGAATCCGGACGACATTCTGTATATCCGCTCCGATTCTTCGCCCCACAAGGTCACCATCTGCAGCAAAAACGGCGTACACCGGGTTACCGGCTCACTCAAGGAATTTCAGACTCTCCTTGGTCCCCATTTCATCCGGTGCCACACCTCGTTTCTGGTAAACATGGATCATGTTTCCTCTTTCTCCGCAAAGCTGAGACAGCTTGTTATGGACAATCAGGATGTCTGCCCGGTGGCTCTCCGCTCCCTGCCGCAGATTACCAGACTCTCTGCCGGAAAGCTTCCGCCCTCAAGGACGGAATAATTCAGACTCCGGCTTCCTCCTCACCCCTGTAAGGAGTATTCTCCAGCCCGCGCTTTTCCAGATGTCTCACCAGTCCGTCCAGAAAACGCCTTCCGTTTTTTCTAAGCAGCCGGTTTCTTCCAAAGTACACGGACATACCCGGGCTGACTGCGTAATAAAACCGGATAAACCCTCTTCCCCAGGCGTGCTTTGCCAGAATCTGATCCCGAAACCGTCTCAGCACCCACACCTGCGGACAGTCATAGGAGCCATACACAGCTGTGGCAATGTAGCAGCCTCTCCGCTTCTTCTCCGGAAAAAAGTGGTGAATCCTCTCTGCAGGAAGAGATGCCAGCGTCTCCATGATTCTCCTCTCAATATAATCCGGCTGAACGCCGTAGCTGGTCCAGAAGGTAATCAGGGGAATCCCCGCCTCCTCGCAGATATCCGCCACCTTTCTGTCCCGCTCTCTCCGGTCCTGAGCCAAATGGGTCTGATCGTTAATTTCAATCAGAAAAACAGGACAGTAATCCAGATCTGTAACGATAAAATCAATGTTTCGAAACAGCTCTCCCCGGTACCTGGCCTGATCCGTCCTTGTAATAAAAGCCGCCAGATTTGCCTGGGGAAGCACCAGATATCCTTCCGGAAGAATATTCTCAATACATTCCAGATATTCCATTTCCGTATCTGTTACCAGAGATTCCTTTAATTCATAAAGAAAAGGGATCTCTTTTTTCTTTTTTCCAAAAATCATATGTGTTTCTCTCCCAATCTTTTTTTCAGTCAGCGTCCCTTTCCAATGCAGACAGACATTACATACACCTGCTTCACGCCTGCCTCTTTCAAAACCCGGGTACATGCCTCCATGGTGCTTCCTGTCGTATAAATATCATCAGCCAGAACCACCCTCTCAGGAAGCTGGTCCGGATGAATTTTGTAAAAATCTGACACTGCAAAGGCTAAGCGGAGATTGTTCAGCCGTTCCGCAGGATTCAGTTCTTTTTGGGGAAGTGTTTTTCGGATGCGGATAAGAAGATCCGCCCTGACTGGGATTCCGGTAAGTAAGCTGATTCGTTCTGCCAGCTCCTCCGCCTGATTAAAGCCCCGCTTTCTTCGCCGGGCCGGATGAACCGGAACAGGAACCAGGGCATCAGGCCGAATGTGAGACAGCCATTTTCCATAGCGGGAAACCATTGCCTGACTGTAAAAATCAAGGTATTCCCGCCTGTTTTTATATTTTACTGCCGCCATAGACCGGCGGGCCGCTTCATTATAATGAAACAACGCTGCGCCCCCGTCGAAGCTGCGGGGATGCCGCATACAATCCGGGCAGTATTCTGTCCGGCTTCCTGTCACCTCTTTTCCGCAGCGCATGCAGACCGGCTGGCGGACAGGCGACAGACTGTCAATGCACTCCGGGCAAATGAGATTTTCCAGGGGAGGCAAGGCCCCGCCCCGGACTCCGGATATGCCCGGCACAATCTCTCCGCACACAGGACATCTCCTGGGAAATAAAAGAGTAATCAGCATTTCCTTCAATCCATATCCTCCTCCATTACCTCCTTCAGCCGCGCCTTCAGTCCCGTATACCTGCGCTGCTCCATTTCATTATTGACCATAGCCTGAAAGGTTTCCGGAATTCCTACCAGGCAGACGCAGGAACGGGCCCTGGTCACTGCCGTATAAATCAGATTTCTCGTCATCAGCATCCGCGGGCCGGAATGGATTGGCACGATCACAGCCGGATATTCGCTTCCCTGGGATTTGTGAATGGTAATGGCATAGGCCAGCTCCAGCTCCTCCGACTGCCGGAAGCTGTAATCCACCATCTTTCCTTCGTCAAACTCCACCGTCAGCTGCTCTGCAAAAGCATTAATCGACCGGATTTTTCCAATGTCTCCATTAAACACGCCGGTTCCCCCGTCTACGGGAATCCCGTACCGGTTCCGGATCTCCCACTCAATCTGATAATTGTTTTTAATCTGCATAACCTTATCCCCGACCCGGTATATCACGCCTCCGGCTTCCCGCTCCGCCTTGTCCGGGGATTTGGGATTTAAATATTCCTGAAGAATGGAATTCAGCCGTTCCACCCCCAGAGCCCCCTTCCGCATCGGTGTCATAATCTGGATCTCAAAGGGATCTGCATGGACATACCCCGGCAGCTTCTCCCGAATCAGGGTGATCATTGCACTGATAATTGCATCCGGATGCTCCCGCCGGATAAAAAGGAAATCCCGGCTTGGCTTTCCCAGAGGAATCTGCTCGCCTCCATTGATCCGGTGGGCATTTACAATAATATCACTTTCCGCCGCCTGACGGAAAATGCGGGTCAGCCGCACTACGTTAAAGCAGCCGGAATCAATCAGATCCCGCAGAACATTTCCAGGTCCCACGCTGGGAAGCTGATTGACATCTCCCACCAGAATCAGGCGCGTTCCCGGATTCACTGCCCGTAAAAGCGCATGCATCAGATAAATATCCACCATGGACGTCTCATCAATAATAATTGCATCTGCATCCAGCGGATTCTCCTCATTCCGCTCAAAATGCATACCTGCAGAGGAGGTGCTGTCATCAGGAATTCCCGTCAGCTCCAGCAGCCGGTGCACCGTCCGGGCCTCGTATCCTGTGGCCTCTGTCATCCGCTTTGCCGCTCTGCCTGTAGGCGCCGCCAGGAGGATTTCCATTTCCTCCTGCTCAAAATACCGGATAATCGTGTTGATCGTCGTGGTTTTTCCCGTTCCCGGTCCTCCGGTAATAATCAGCAGTCCGCTGTTAACCGCCTCAATCACCGCCTGTATCTGAAGTTCATCCGGTTCAATCTGCTCTTCCGCACAGATTCTCTCCAGCTTTTTTCTGATTTCCCCTTCCGGCTCCGAACCTCTCAGATTCAAATCGTGAAGCATTCTGGCTGCATTCAGCTCCATGTAATAATACTGGGCTGCATAGATTTCCTGCCCCTTCACCACGATTTTCTTTTCCATCTGCAGATCCACCAGATGCTTTTCCATAATTTCCGGATCTACATGAAGCAGCTCGGCAGCACCTGCAAAAAGCTCTTCTCTGGGAAGGTATGTATGTCCGTTTGCCATAGACTGAAGCAGAGTATAAAAAATACCGCTGCGGATCCGGAAATCCGAATCTGTAAAAATCCCTACCCGCTGGGCAATCTCATCTGCCATCTTAAATCCCACACCCTGAATATCATCTGCCAGCTTATAGGGATTTTCCCTGATAATGCCGTACAGGCGGGGACCGTACTCGTTGTAGATTTTCAGAGCCAGATTCATGGAAATTCCATATTCCTGCAAAAACATCATCGCCTGGCGCAAATCCTTTTTTGCTTCCATCTGATCCGAAATCGACATGGCCATTTTCTCACTGATTCCCTTTACCTCAGCCAGCCGCTCCGGCTCCTCCTCGATAATGCGAAAGGTATCTGCCTTAAACCGGCGGACAATCCGGGCCGCTAAAGCTGTTCCCACGCCTTTGACAGCGCCGGAGCCCAGATAACGCTCCATCGATGCCGAATCCTCCGGCGCCTTCAGCTCATAGGTCTCCACCTGAATCTGATCACCGTATACCGGATGCTCCACACTGCGTCCGCTGGCTTCTCCCTCGCTGATATAGGGAAAGGTTCCTACCAGCACATACTCCTCTCCGTCACTGTTGACCGAGAGAATGGAATAACCGTTCTCCTCGTTCCGAAATTTAATTTTCTCTACATATCCATTTACTGTTGCCATAGACCTGCTCCCGTAAAGACAGAAAAAGCCCCGCGCCAAAAAACGGGCCGCGAGACTTTCTTACTGCCATATCTGATTCTGCATCTGCGGAATCCTCAGAAGCCTAAAACTCCTGATTCTTTCCGTCTCCATGCTCAAACTCAATGAACTTGCCGGTTCCAATCGCCACAGCAGTCAGAGGATCCTCTGCCACCATGGTGGTAATACCGGTCTTCTCCTCAATCAGCTGATCCAGTCCGTTTAACAGAGAACCGCCGCCGGTCATTACAATACCCCGGTCGAAAATATCAGCTGCCAGCTCCGGTGGTGTCCGCTCCAGCACATTGTGTACTGCGTCCACAATCTGCATTGCCGGCTCGCGAAGAGCCTCCAGAGTCTCCTCAGAGGTCACTACAATGGTTTTGGGAAGTCCCGTTACCAGGTTCCGTCCGCGAACCTCCATAGTCAGCACCTCCGGACGGCGGTAAGCGGAACCGATATTGATCTTGATCTCCTCAGCCGTTCTCTCACCAATCAGAAGATTGTGCTTCTTTCTCATATAGCGCACCAGAGCCTCATCGAAGTCATCACCTGCGACCTTGATAGAGGTGCTTACTACAGTACCGCCCAGAGAAATCACGGCAATATCTGCAGTACCTCCTCCGATATCTACGATCATATTTCCGCATGCCTTGGAAATATCAATTCCTGCTCCGATAGCCGCTGCAACCGGCTCCTCGATAATCGTTACCTCTCTGGCTCCTGCCTGATAAGTAGCGTCCTCAACAGCCTTCTTCTCTACCTCTGTCGCGCCGCTGGGAATGCAGACCGCAATGCGCGGCTTGCGCAGAGTTCTCTTTCCCACAGCTTTATTAATAAAATACTTTAACATCTTCTCCGTCACAGTGTAATCAGAAATCACACCCTGACGCAGCGGACGAACTGCAATAATGTTGCCCGGAGTTCTTCCTATCATCAGGCGGGCCTCCTCGCCAATGGCCTTGATCCGATTAGTGTCGCGATCAATAGCAACCACGGACGGCTCCTTCAGCACCACGCCTTTTCCCTTGATGTATACTAATATGCTCGCAGTACCTAAATCGATACCGATGTCATTGGATACTAACATTCATTCTTCCTCCTGCCTGTTCCTTGCGTTCCCAATTCTTTCCAAAAAAGAGCAATCTATCCCTGTAAAATAACTTCAATCCCTCTTATTATATACAAACATTGCCTATTTTGAAAGGGTTTTTTTATTTTTTATTTTGTTTATATTTTTTTTATGACAGAGACACATTTTTGACACAATTGTTTTTTATACTGTAGTTACATTACTTGAAAGAGTAATGAATCTTATTTCAAGGACCCACTTGAAATAACAAAGCTTTTTCATACTCATACCGGGCAATGAAGATTGCCCGGCCCCCCTAAAAACCATTTTCTTTAATTTGTATACCTACCATTCCCAAGCTGACGCGGTGAAAAAGGACTCCCATCCTTTTTCGCCGCGTCAGTCATTTTTATCCTCTCAGACAGAATTCACTGCAGTCCACAACTCTGGTGGCAAAATCCGCATAAAAATCAGGCTCATGACAAATCAGCAGAATGCTTCCCTTATATGCCTTCAGCGCCCGCTTCAGCTCCTCCTTGGCATCCACGTCAAGATGGTTCGTCGGCTCGTCTAAAAGCAGAACATTGGTTTCCCGGTTCATCAGCTTGCAAAGACGTACCTTGGCCTGCTCACCGCCGGAAAGAACCCGCACCTGGCTTTCAATATGTTTCGTGGTCAGTCCGCATTTTGCAAGGGCAGAACGAACCTGATACTGAGTATAGGACGGAAATTCCTGCCAGAGCTCCTCAATACAGGTATTGGTATTGCCCGGCGCCATTTCCTGCTCAAAGTATCCTGTATACAGATAATCTCCCAGCTCCACCTGACCGGATACCGCGGGAATCAGTCCCAGAATACTCTTTAAAAGAGTTGTCTTTCCAATTCCGTTGGAGCCCTTCAGTACCACCTTTTCTCCTCTCTCCATAGAAAAATTCAGAGGGCTGGTCAGAGGCTCGTCGTATCCAATCACCAGATCCTTTGTCTCAAAAATCATCTTTCCGGCTGCTCTTGCCTCCTGGAAATTAAACTCCGGCTTCGGCTTTTCCTTTGCCAGCTCAATCACTTCCATCTTATCCAGCTTCTTCTGGCGGGACATGGCCATATTTCTCGTGGAAACCCGCGCCTTATTTCTGGCAACAAAGTCCTCCAGATCTGCAATTTCCTGCTGCTGTCTCTTGTAAGCCGCCTCCAGCTGAGCTTTTTTCACCTCATATACCTGAAGGAAATGATCGTAATCTCCAACATACCGATCCAGCTTCTGATTTTCCATGTGATAAATCAGGTTAATTACACTGTTTAAAAACGGAATATCGTGAGAAATCAGAATAAAGGCATTCTCATACTCCTGCAGATACCGCTTCAGCCACTCAATATGCTGCTCGTCCAGGTAGTTCGTCGGCTCGTCCAAAAGAAGAATATCCGGCTTCTCCAAAAGCAGCTTGCCCAGAAGCACCTTGGTTCTCTGACCGCCGGACAGCTCGGAAACGTCCTTATCAAGGCCAATCTCCTGAAGACCCAGAGCACGGCCCACCTCCTCCACCTTACTGTCAATAATATAAAAATCATGAGCCATCAGAAGATCCTGGATAGTCCCCAGCTCCTCCATCATCTCATTCATCTCGTCCTCAGAAGCCTCACCCATTCTGTCACAGATCGCATTCATCTGGGCTTCCATCTCAAACAAAAAAGAAAACGCGCTTTTCAGCACATCACGGATTGTCATGCCCTTTTCCAGCACCGTATGCTGATCCAGGTATCCGGCCCGCACATGCTTCGCCCACTCTACCTTACCTTCATCCGGCTGCAGCTTTCCGGTAATAATATTCATAAAAGTAGACTTTCCCTCGCCATTGGCCCCTACCAGGCCGATATGCTCGCCCTTCAGCAGCCGGAAAGAAACGTCCTGAAAAATCTGCCCGGTTTTCATAATCCGTGGCTTAAATGCTCTACATTTAAAATACTCATTCATTTCTCCTTTATCTCACAGTGGTTCTCGCCATCTCCGGCAAGTATGATTCCTGTCTCTGTGCTGTACCTGCACCCGCTTTTCATTCTACACGGAAGTACCAGGGAAATCAACCAGAAAGAAGCCCGCCCTCAAACTTCTCCGCCTGCAGCGGCCGCTTCTTCGACAAAATCCCCTTCCGCTGCAGGGGCAATTCCTGCAAAGCATTTTCATTTCACCGGACAAAAAATGGAGCCGGGCACTTTCATGCACTGCTCCACCTTGGAATCTGTCTCTGTTACTGCTCTTCGCCGTCTTCATCATCAATAATGCCGCCGATTGAGCTGAGCATTGTAGACACCACAACGGCTACTACAAATAAAACCAGCAGAATCAGTCCGCCACCGGCTATTAAAAGAAACTCCATCTTCCAGCCTCCTGTTCCAGATCATTCTTATTGCTGCAATCTGATGCAAGTATAACACATATTTTCAGCAAATTCAATAACATCAAAGGGACCGCTCCCCTTCCCGCAGCTTCTTTCACATTCCATTTTCTGCTGCATCAGTCAGCTGTCCAGTCCCATTTCATCATTGATTCTGTCTTCACAATCCCGCATGGCCTGAATCGTTTTTTCCATCAGCTCATCCAGCTCCCATCCAAGCCGCTCTGCGCCCTGGCGAATCACATCTCTGGAGCAGCCGGCTGCAAACCGTTTATCCTTAAACTTCTTTTTTAAGCTGGATAATTCCATATCCTTTGTACTTTTTGACGGTCTCATACGGGCTGCCGCTCCAATCAGTCCTGTCAGCTCATCTGCGGCAAACAGCACCTTTTCCATCTCATGCTCCGGCTCAATATCGCTGCAGATACCATATCCGTGAGAACAGATGGAACGAATCATATCCTCACCGACTCCTGCCGGACGCAGAAGCCCCGGAGCCTTGACACAATGCTGTTCCGGATACTGTTCAAAATCAATATCGTGAAGCAATCCTGTAATTCCCCAGAAGTCCTCTTCCTCTCCGTATCCCAGTTCTCTGGCATACCAGCGCATTACACCTTCTACTGTAAGTCCATGTAAAATATGAAACGGCTCCTGATTGTACTGCTTCAGCAGCTCCAATGCCTTTTCTCTTGAAATCTCACTTTTCCTTCCCATTATAATCTCCTCTTCTCCGGTTTTTATTCCTTCCAGCTCTGTCGTTTTAATAGATATTTTATCGCACTTTTTTTCATTTGTTAAGTTGAATTTTCCACTTAACTGTAGTATACTAAACAGGTACGCAGATGTAGTTCATCGGTAGAACATCAGCTTCCCAAGCTGAGGAGGCGGGTTCGATTCCCGTCATCTGCTTTTTTTATTGCCTAAAAAACAGAGGGTACTTTTTCAGTCCCCCCTCAAGGTGCCGGAATCAC
>ERZ791886.1653-NODE-1653-length-10869-cov-1.849085_pt1 | contig 10869 bp, 9 predicted proteins | sample MGYA00510158_ERZ791886 | MGnify/ENA primary metagenome ERZ791886 (study PRJEB30046, sample SAMN00792063) | human gut metagenome | study: EMG produced TPA metagenomics assembly of the A metagenome-wide association study of gut microbiota in type 2... | reverse complement strand
GAAATATATCGCGTTCAACGCACAAAGATATATAAAACCATTTGAGAAGTAAAGTGTTATATGCAAGTAATTAAAAACCTAAACCTGGAGATTTATGAAGAAGTTAATGTTACTGTCCCTTTTGAGTACCTTTATATTTTACAGTTGCTCGGATGATGATTCATGCACAACCTGTAAGGAGGATAATGGAAGTTTTGTCACCCCCGATTTGAGCGTTACCCTATCCGATACACAAAGTCCGATGACGGGTGTATTGGAAGCCTACCCTTGCCAGGCAGGAGGTGCCATTTATTACGGCAATTATATCGAAGGCAAACTGACCCCCTTTCCGGGAATGTATTACCTCCAGAACGGAGAGATCTATGGAGATAAGAACAGGGAAATATCTCTCCCGGTGGGCACTTACAACATGATATACTGGGGTACCCCGAAATATGAAGAGCCGATTTACAGCAACCCGGTCGTCGTCGACCCCCAAATCACTATCGGAGGAGACCTTTCACAACAGTATTTCGGGCTCCGGAAAGTTTCGGCGGATACGACCTATTATCCGGTATTCGACTTAGTGTATACAGTGAAACCGGCACATATCGGCACGGAAGAACTGAGTGCAGCCATGCAGCGTGTTGTTGCCGGTCTGAAAGTAATCGTCAAAAACAAAAACAACGGTATCCTAAGTTCCAGTATTGCCGGCATGGAAGTACATGTAGGAGGCATTGCCGAGAAGCTGAACATGTATACAGCCGCTCCGGTCAACCAAACCAAAACAGTATCTTTCCCGCTTGTACTGTCGGCAGACGGTACACAGATGAGCAATGCCACGGTCATGCTTTTTCCATCATCCGCCAAACCAATGTTCAAGCTGATCATCAAGCTTAAAAACGGAAATACCAAAGTCTACCAGCAACCACTCAATGCTCCGTTAAAAGCTAATAACAAGTTGACTCTGACATTAACCTTGGGTGATATCTTCTCGGAAGAAACTTCCGGGGGATTCACCATCGATAACTGGCAAGAAGAGAACGAAACAATAGATATACCGACACTGGAATAACCATCAGACTGGCTTCACCGGCATCCGGACTCCACCCGATTGGAGATCAGACTGATCGCTCTTTTAGCGTACATTCATGCCGGAAATACCAAAAAACCGGAAACCTCCTCACGGAGCCTTCCGGTGTAACACTAAAAGTACCGGGCAGGCAGAAGCACTAGGTAAAACTCCCGCCTGCATGTGTTCCGGTATGTTTTTCTAACCGATGCCGAGCGTTTTCCGTGCCTCGGCATGTTGCTTCTCGTTTAGTTTGTTCTGATAGGCCTCGTACAGATAGTTTCCTACGGGGCTGCCGGCATGTTTCACAATCTGTTCCAGCACGAATCCGCCGAAAGCCTCTTTAATTTCATTTATCTCTTTCCCGGTAAAGTCCCGCCCTCTGAATTCGTCGAGAGCCATCAAGGTTTGCATCATCTCCTCGTTCAGTCCGGTTCCTTCCACCAGTACGATATCTCCTATTTTTGCGTTGATCTCTCCCGGTTCCAAGACGACAGGCAGGGTGACGGGAAAGCGGTCACTGTCAGTCTCCTGAATAAAGAGCTCCCTCACTTGCGGGGCAGTCACTTTCCCATTAAACATAAAGCGTCCTTCACTGACTGTAGTGCTGTCATATCTCAATGTGCCCACCGCTGCATTTTTCACCGCATCTTGCAGATAAATGGTTCTGCCTTCCAGTTTCGGGTTGGTCACCATCCCTCTGAGGTGGTAAGTTCCCTCTTGGGGTGCATGATTACAAGCCCCCATCATCAAGACCGTCAGCAATACTCCTGTCAAATTCCTTTTCATCTTCTTTATCATCCTACTATGGGTTATAAAAAAATCACCCCATGCGTACCCGAGGGCAGAACGGGGTGATTTTCGTAGTATTCTGGACTTATTTAAAATCTAAATCCGAGCTTCAGGTTGGGCAATGCAAACAAGTTGATGTTGTGATGCCCCACCTTGTAGACCGGGGTTCCTTTCGGGATAATCTGAATCATGTCATAGCGGTAAGCTACCGGCTGAACTTCAAATCCCAGAATCAGTCCCTTGCCTATACTGTACTCGATGCCTGCGACGGTTGCCGCACGCAAACCGAATATCTGTCCGGCTCTGCTGTTGGGGATATAAACCTCCAGAGGTGTACCAGTGACGTCGTTATCGTCCACGACCGGACCATTGTCCTGGCCGTTCTCATCGGGAGTCGGCTGTAAATCGGTATCCGTCCCATCTGTGTTCATATCCTTATCAGATACCATGATTCCAGTATACGGAAGCGTGGTTTCTATTCTTCCCATTTGCCAGCCCAACAGGCCGCCTACATACAGATTGATGCGTTCGTTCTTCGTATTGAAGTAATAGTTTGAGCCAATATTAACCGACCAGTTGTTTTTGATTCTGCCTTCCAGATATTGAAGGGCCGGAATCTGCATATCGGTAACCGTCTTGTCTCCCTCGATATAATCCTTTTTGGGCGTTACGCCGATATTCATGCTAAACATCAGGTTGACATCCCAACGGTCTGTCAGGAAATATTTTCCCTGTATACCGATGATATTGACCAAATTATTAGAATTCAAATCTCCCAGTTGAAGGTAAGTAGCCGGATCGGAGGATTGGTTTCCGGACGTATTATTGCCCAATCCCACATTCGGAAAGCTAAAGTTTTGTCCGTTCCAGTAGGTAGGCAATAGATAGTTCTCCGTATTGTTGTTGAACATTTGCGAACTACCCATTACCATGGATACTTGCCACTGACCTTTTTTAGGAGCAAACGACGCATCATCGCTGCTGCTGTATTGTTGCGCCATGACAGGCGCAACAGTACATACAGACAGAAGGATTATGCATAGTTTCTTTATCATACTATATTCTTCTTTAGTTTTTTATTATTCAGCTGCATAAGCATCCAAGAGTTTCTTCAAGGTAGCGTTCAAACCGTCCACTGCTGCTTGCTTTTCATCTACAGTTCTTTGGGCTTTCTCGATATCCTGGTCAAGCAGGTCAAGATACTCTTCCTGACCTTCAATATTAGTGTATCCGTATTTATCGAACAAGGCGATTTTGTTGTCGATATCTTCTACGGTTTCCTTAACGTCGGTAATAGCTTCTTCCTGAGTCTCAAGTAAACTTGTCAAATTAAGGCTCTTCTCGCTTACCTTATAGGTATGGCTGTTGGCATCATAATACGTATAGTAGAAGTATCCATCTTCCATAGCTCTTTGAACGAGGGCGATTTCTGCTTCAAGTTTAGAATATTCAGTTACGACATTACCCAAAAGTGGTTCTTGCTCGTTAGAAGTATAGTAGTTTTTGTAAGGGTTGCTTTCTGAGAAGATCTCGTTTTGGCGTTTCGACTTATCGCCTTTAATCAGATAACAAGCCAATTCTGCCTGCCACAATGCTGCGTTTTCATCTTTAATTTGCGATTCCAAAGTAGCGATTTTCTCGTTGATAGCATCCACTTCTGCAAGTACAGGATCTGCTTCCGCCTTGATCTTGGCATACAAAGCCTGCCATTTGTCGAGGTTAACCAGATAATTAGATTCCTGAGCCAAATAGGTATATTTAACAAATGAACCTGAATTATTTTCGGGATTATCAATCAACTGAGAAACATTTTTGGGCATATCATATTTATTTGCTGATATTTCTTTAGGTTCGATACTCTTTTCAAGATTGAGTTCTGAACCACCGAACAATGCTTGATTAGCCTCCAAGAAGGCAAAGAGTGTGCTACCTTCAACTTTATCATTGAATGATGTTGCAAGAGTTTCATTGCCGATTAATGAACTTATACCGTCACTTACTGCAGTTGCAATTGCTTCATTGAAAGTAGCCAGATTAGCGTCAGTTAAAGCGTCTTTATAAGTAGTAGCGAATTCTGCGTTAAAGCCGTCCACCGCTTTTCTCTTTCCAAGGTATCCCAATATGGAGGTACGCAATGCGTTGGCTGTTTCCAACTTCTTATCTTCAGCTTTTAAGCTGTTATAAGTTGTGACCTCTTTCGTAATCGCTTGGTAGGTGTTGGTTCCTTTATAGTTATTATAAGCCTTCAGGGCTGCTACATAAGCAACGTATGCATTAATCCAAGCGGTAGAGTCCGATTTGAACTGGTCGTAAGCTGGTTTCTTATCAATTTCCAAACGCTTAAGTTCATTCTCAAATTTTGTTTTGTATGCATCTAATAATTTTCCGCTTGCGTCGAATGCTTCGCTATTCTCCCCTTGATAATATGCTTTGATAGCATCGGCAATAGCTCCTATTTTAGTTGCTTTGTTATTGAGGCTAAGATCATTAATCACCACATCTTTCTTCATGGTGTATTGGTAATTCAGCAATTCTGCGTTCCAGCTATCCTGGACAAAGATTTTATCAAGATCCTCAACGAGTTTCTCTTCATCTTCTCCGGTTGACAATGCACTGTATAATCCGTTTACTAAAGCAGGATCTACATCTGCTTTGGCCAATGTATAAGCAGAGGATGTTGCGTCCAACTTTATTTTCTCTTCAATAATTTGCTGATTAATCGGGAAGATGGGCTTTCTCATTTCTTCGATTTTAGTATAGGCCTCGTCTTCTTTAGCGTCAAGGGCTTGCAAATCGGTTTTATAGCCTTTCAGCTTATCTGCCAAAGCCTTGCTATCAGTGCCTGTCGCATCCAATGCTTTGTATTCTTCCATCAGAGCCATCTGGATTTCCAACGTTTTGGCAGCATGCGTTCTCTCCAGCTGCAATTCTTCCGGATAGTATTTGTTCTTAGATAAGAAATTAATTCTGGCAACCTCGGCCTTCATTAAACTTGATTTCGCTTCGGCTAAATCAGCCAATGCGCCATAACTAGAATTCGTCGTAATAGTTGTCTCTCCATTAGTGGTAGACTCTGACTTAAATGTATAACCAACCAACGCAGCCCGATATTTATTGATTTCAGCAGTATATGCGTCATCCTTCATGGTGAGTAGAGCCACTTCAATGTCCATTAAAGCTTTTTTATTGTTATACTCAGCCTGTGCAGTAAGTGTCTGTAGATCGAGTATTTTTGCTTTGAACTCTTCAGTTCTCTTTTGAGCTTCAGCTTCCCAAAAAGCTTTTTGTTCTGCTGTTTTAGCTTGTTCTACTTCCAAACTGCATTTTTTTAGTTCCAAGTTAACCTGATCTTTTTCAAGTTTAACTTTCTCTCTTTCTACCTTGACTAATTGGATTTGGGTCAGTGCGTCTTCAAAGGCAGCCTTTGCCTTAATGAATTCCGCTTTCGCTCCGCGAAGTTGTTCGATTCCCGCCGGTTCATCGTTATCGATACATCCGGTGAATGTTGTAGTTGCTCCTCCCACTAAGAGCGCAGCTACGAGATAAGTCCATTTTCTCATACCTCTGTTTTTAAGTGTTAATAAAAAAAATGTTATGTAAGTAAATCAATGTTTTCTCTTGCCGATGACGGCCTTGCCTCTATCTTATGTAATACCTCTATCTACAGTTACTTTGTAGGTAACCCCAAACAGACTATTGAAGGATGCAAATGGCGTTTTGCCAAAAGGAATAGCAGTAAAAGGGAATCCTTATTTATAATAAGGTATAAAAAAGAATAGTTCTTTGTTTCTGTGTGAAGCAAGGAAGGGAGAAGTATGCAATTCTCTGGATAACTTCCCAACAAACCGAAGTCTGTAGAAGCTATTATCTGTCTATGAATGAATTATTTTCTCTCTGTCTTTGAAAAAGATGTTTTTTAATTTGCTTTTTTGTGAAAAATGGTTTATGTTTGTCGGACACTTACAATAAAGTTACCTACAAAGTAACTCCACATAAATCAGCACTTTATCCCTCAAAAGATCGTTTGGCATAACCGATAATACTTAAATTTGTTTCATCCAGTTTCTTTATATTGAATGGTTTCAGATAAGTCTCTGTTACTTTGATAGACGAGTGCCCCATCGCCTCCCGGATAATACCCGGGTGCACTTCCAAATAATAGGCTAAAGTGGCCCAGGTATGGCGGGCTGTATATGAAGTCAATTCGGTAGTCAGTCCCAACAGTTCTCCCAATTTTGTCAGTTGATAATTGAAGATGCGCAATGCCTGCTGATACTCCCGATAGATGGTATCCTCTCCTCCCTCTGCACTCAGAATAGGGAATAAATAGGGAGACTCCGTAGTAGTATCCATATATTCCCGAATGATATTCATGGCATCTTTAGTAACTGTAATGGTGATCTGACGTCCGGTTTTCCTGCGATGATAGGTCAGGATATTCCCATTCAGGTCCTTCTTTTGTATATAAGCCAAGTCAACAAAAGGAAGCCCCCTTAAAAGAAACATCAGCACGAACAGGTGATGAGTTTTCTGCAATAGTTCCGATTGCTTCCGGGTGCACTTCGTGTCGAGCAACTGCCCCATTTCTTCGGCTTTCAAAGCTCGTTTGATATCGGCCTGAGTACCGGTATATACAGCTTTGAACAGATGTGGCACGTGAGGTGCCAGACGCCGGTCGACCGCCCGGTTATAGACAGCCCTGAGCACCCGCATATAAGTAGACACCGTGTTCCAGCTGTTTCCCCGCCGTCTGAGAAACCGTTCGAACTGCTTCAATAACTCAGGTCTTACTCTTTTGAACGGAATGTCGTGTGCTTTCAGAAAAGCAGAAAGGGCATTTCTGCTCGCTTGATAAATGTGAGCCGTACCTAATGCATATTCCGCTTTTCGCTCTTCAATCATGCGATCCATAAAACGGATTAAATCTTTTTCTTTCATCTTATTTTTGTTTTACCTAGTTTATCCGATCAAGATATTGATTTTCGTACACAAAGAAAAATTATCCGCAGGGTTTGTATGTAACCACAGTACTACGATTGAGTACGTTTTATTATAGTCTCATTCGATATACTTTCCTAATATTGCCATCACGAATCATTAATCGAATTATGGCATGAACACAAAATCAAAACGCCCCTTACTATCGTTCCCGAAACCCAAGTTTACAACAGGAATGATAAGGTTGAGCATCACCTTGCTCTTTTCCACTCTATGCATTGGTTCATTTGGACAGAAGAAGTCACCGATCACCGTAGAAACCCTCTTGGAAGAGATGACTTCATACGACAAAATGACCCGCTATCCCGCCCTGCCCTACCGCAGCATGCAGCAGAGCAGTTACGATCGCAGATCCGTTTCTCCCGATCGGCCCGGCTGGTTTGCCAATGACGATGGCGAAGGATTTATCCGCCTTGAAGAACACGACGGACGGAAAGAAAAAGTTCTTTTCGAAGACGAAGGTCCCGGCGCCATTACCCGTATATGGCTCACGACCTTTGGCAGCATACATACAATCTTGCGTTTCTACTTTGACGGAAAAGACGAACCAGGCTGGGTGGTACCCTCTTATGATCTCCAGAAGTTCGGTGTACGAGGACTCAAGAAAGGATTAATCGAACCGGACGATAAATGGATCAGGGGCAGCCTGATTTATCTACCTGTCACTTATGCCGACGGTTGCAAGGTAACCATGGAGGAACTCACTCCCGAACGGACAAACAGACATTTTCTATTCAACTACCGCAAATATCCTACAGGCACTCCGGTCGAAACCTTCTCCCGGAAAGTTGCAGAACGTATCCCTCAATCGGTCGAAAAGACATCGGCTACATTGTATAGAAATATAGATAAGGGGGTTGATCCACAGGCCCGCTATGGAAAAGGTGCACTGATCCACCGGCAAAATCTGTCATTAAACAAAGGAGAAAAGCAGCAACTAAACCTCCACAAAGGGAAAAGAGCGATCAGCCTTCTCCAATTCAACGTGAAAACGGATCCGGATCTGAAACCCGGAACAGATGATTTCGCCCGGTTGATGCGCAGTCTGATCATATCCATAAGCTTCGACGGACAGCAAACCGTATGGGCACCATTATCCGATTTTGCAGGCTCCGGTATGGGAGCATTTGCATCCCGGAGTTTTTTCTTCTATTCTGATGGTAAAGGAATCGTTTGCAGTAAATGGCTGATGCCCTATCGACAGAATTGTGAGATCTCTGTTTTAAACCTCTCACCCTACAAAACCGATGTACATATCGATATTGTATCACAACCTTACAAGTGGGACAACCGTTCCCTCTATTTCCATACAGCCTGGAAACAAGAACGCGGACTGCCCGTTGTCACTTGGATGGAACATGAAAAATGCATGGACTGGAATTTCACCACTATCTCCGGCAGAGGAGTCTATCGAGGAGACCTGCTGTCTCTTTTCAATCATACGACAGAGTGGTATGGAGAAGGCGATGAAAAAATAACAGTAGATCACGAAGCGTTTCCCTCCCATTTCGGGACAGGTACCGAAGACTATTACAGCTTCGACGGATACTTTAAAAGCCAGACTCCATTTGCCGGACAGCCCCGACAAGATATGAAGGACTTTTATGGTTATAACAGTTTCTTCAGAGTCAGATGTTTGGATGGCATACCTTTCAACCAGCAACTAAAATTCGATTTTGAGTTACTAGGTTGGGAAAATGGCACAGTAGACTATTCCTCGACTGTATTCTGGTATGGAGACTTAAACTCTCAGGCAGCGGGTTCTTCCGGTATAGAAGAAATAGAAGCAGGTTTGCTGCCCACCCCCACCCAGTCCCCCGTCTGTAGCATAGCCGATGCTATCGACTTCTGCCAAATCCAACCAACCTCCAAATCTGAAAGGCTGCGTTATGACAGACAAAGGCTCAGCGGACATCCGGGCAAGTGGAATTTAAAAGATCATCTGGTGTGTCATGGCGGTAAAAAAGGTGACTACATCGAATTCGAATTCTCCGGTTTTGAGGACCGTGAATACAGTTTGAATCTATTCTGTACCAAAGCAGCCGATTATGGTAATATAAAGTTTTACGTAAATCGTCAGGAAAACGGTAAACAGCTGGACTGTTACAGCCAGGAAGTCGAGGCCACAGGTGCCATAAACCTCGGAATGCACAAGCCCATAGATGGTAAGTTTATCCTAAGGATAGAATTGACCGGACAGAATGCATTATCGACGGGCACTTTATTCGGACTGGATTGTATACGGATTGAATAAATATCAATGCAGTTATATTGCACAAATACGTTCAGCCGATAACTAAAAACAACGACCGGACGAGTAAATCAGTATACCATATTTCCCACTATGCGGGAGCTGAATGTGGGAGGATTTGCGGCGTGCCTTTCGGTATATCCCGAAAAAGCACGCCACAAGAAAAATAAATTTAAAACGGCATGTAACCAAATACGCAGCGCAATGAACAGGACTGAAACCTACAACTCCACCACACAATAGAAATTCCCATTTTTCATTTTCTTGCAAGGCACTCCCAATTTACGAAGTATTCTGCCAAAATGTACTATCTTCGTAGCCGACAGTTTAAAACCACTTTTCTTTTGTATGCGCCCCAAAATATCGACAGCGAGCAACGTTTCGCACTTTCCCCCTTATCGACAGAGCGAAAATACTGTTGAAAGAGGTGTCCAACCGGGGTTTGCAGTTCAAATTCCTGGTTGTTCTCCATCAAAACGGCCTCTTCTTCGGGAGAGAAATAAAAGCGCTCACCCTCACGGAGCTCCTGCGCTACCTGCGCATAGAGTTGCAGATAGTTGATGACAGCACCATTACGGATCCTGCCGGTGATATTGATACAAATGAAGCGGCGGCTTCCCGAAGGATCGGAGAGTAAATCACTGTGATTGCTGATCGCTATGAACGAAGCATAACGCTTCAGTTCGCTTATAGCCGATTCGTCGAAAGGTACGTACGTAGCGGGCCAGCGCCCGGATGCAGTCCTTCCCGTCCCAACGAGGCAAGTCATACAAGAAGTCGGTAATAGGAGAGTACACCGGCACACGTTCGGAGTTAATCCAACGTTCCACATCCCGGTCCCAAAGTTCAAGGGTTCTTCTTCAAATTTGGTGGTAAGTTTTCTTTTACTCATGGAATCTAATTCAGTTTTCGGAAGTGTAAGCCCTCTTTTATAGTTGACAAAAAAGCAAGTATCCCGGCTTTCGCCCGAAGAGTCCATCCGTGAAGTGAAGAAGCTAATCTTAGACTAAACCATCTGAAAATCAATGTCTTTAAAAAGTAAGATTTCTGTCCTCAAAAGCTTTGTTTTAACACAGAGTTAAAGCTTGTTCTTTGGATGTGAATAAGAAGTTCTTTAAATGCAAAAGACTTGTTATTTGCGCACAAGAACCTGACAACCTGCAAAAGACGTTAACAATGTTAATTGAAGAAAGGTATAAGGATGAAGATACCGGTTCAGACGGTGTAAACTCACTTCCGAAACTTGAGCTATCCTATTCAGCCGGTGTCTGTTTTTTCTTATTAAAGCAAGCAAAAAGGACAATTATCAACTTGAAAATAAAGAAATAAAGAATTTACCACCAAATTTGAAGAAGAACCTAAATCTTTTAAATGAGACCTCTATTCACAAGAATCATTTACCACAAACTGCCTGATCTGGCAGGATGTACCCTTACTCTGCGGATGATGGTCTTTCGACATCCGAAGAACCAGGCGATGTTTTCCCATCGGTAACTCCGTATCGAACATATACACCCAAGGGATATACAGTCCGCCACTCCAGGCTGTAAACGTATCCAACTTTTTGAATGGGGCACCATCGACACTATATTCCAGTATCCCGGCAGCCGGACCACTCACACAAAAGATACCGACAGCAGTCCCTTCAAAGTCAAGTGTTAACTTCGCTCCGGGACGATTGGTCTCAAGCATAGGTACGTCGACAAAACCCGGACGCGTTTCGGCAGCAAGCCGGGGAGTCCATGGAGCAACCAACTGCCAACCTTTACCTATATGG
>ERZ791886.1646-NODE-1646-length-10903-cov-2.984698_pt1 | contig 10903 bp, 8 predicted proteins | sample MGYA00510158_ERZ791886 | MGnify/ENA primary metagenome ERZ791886 (study PRJEB30046, sample SAMN00792063) | human gut metagenome | study: EMG produced TPA metagenomics assembly of the A metagenome-wide association study of gut microbiota in type 2... | reverse complement strand
CAAGAAGAGGCTAATATGAAAATCAAAGAGTTGAGACTTAAGAACTTTGGAAAGTTTACAAATAAAGAAATTCATTTCTCAGATGGAATGAATGTGATATATGGAGAAAATGAGTCTGGAAAGTCTACCCTTTATACGTTTATCAGAGCCATGTTTTTTGGGTTGGAACGAGGGCGTGGAAGAGCTGCGGCGCAGGATGCATTTTCCAGATATGAACCGTGGAAAAATTCGAATTATTATTCCGGGGAAATGAAATTTGAGTCAGGAGATAAGGAATTTCTTCTGTCCAGAAATTTTGACCGGTATGGGAAAAATGAGACGCTTGTCTGTCTGGAAGATGCAGAAGAATTGTCTGTGAAAGACGGAGATCTTCAGATGCTCATGGGTGATTTGAGTTCACAAATTTATGATGATACGATGGCTATGGCACAGATGAGGGTAAAGCCTGGAATGACTCTCTCCGAGGAATTGAAAAATTACGCATCTAATTATTATGCGACCGGAGATGGGGAACTTGATCTGGCGGCAGCTATAGATTATTTGAAAGAGCAGAAAAAAGAAAGTTTGCATGAGATGCAAAAGCAAATGGAAAAACGCCAGGATAAAAGAGAGCACGTTTCTCAGGAAATGTCTTATGTGTGGCGCGATATTCATAAACTGGAAGAAGAACAGGCACATCTGGAAGAAGAGATTGAGTTTAGAAAAGTGAGGGAGCGAGAATCCAGGTTGTTGCTTAAGCAGGATGAAGGAGAACCCAAACATATGATAGATGAGATACGGCCATCTAAATGGAGAGTACATCCATTGGAAATATTGGCAGCGGTACTGGCAGTGGTTTTGTGTGCATGGCTTTTGAAACGACCGTGGAATTATCTGGTCGCAATTATTTTAGTATTGCTTTCCAGCATCTATGTGTGGAACCGGATGAAAATCAGTAAAAAAGTTGAGAAGACAGAGCCGGAAAAAATTTTGGAGGAAATTACACCTCAAGAGGAGAAGATTCCTACAGAACGTCTGAAATGGGAACTGGAGAGAAATGCGTTGGAGCTCGGGGATAAGCGGGTACGTTATTCCAATCTAAAGGAAGACCTGGAAGAGTTAGACGGGATCAGTGATGAGGAGAGAATTCTGAGTGCCCAGGCGGAGGCAAGACAGCTTGCAATTGATAAAATCCAGGAACTTTCTGGAGAGATGCAGAAGAAGCTTCGAGGAAAATTAAATGACCGGGTTTCAGAGATTATGGAATCTATTACAGGAGGGAAATATACCCGATTAAATGTAGAAGAAGGATTAAATATCAGTTTACTGAGTGAAGGGCGCAAAGTGGATATTGCAAGAGTCAGCCAGGGAACAGCAGAGCAGGTATATTTTGCACTTCGAATGGCAGCATCAGAAGTACTGTTAGAAGAAGAACTTCCGGTGATTCTGGATGATACATTTGTAAGTTATGATGAGGAACGGCTGGAAAGTGTGTTGGAATGGCTTACAAAAAGTGGAAAACAGGTATTATTGTTCACCTGTCAGAAAAGAGAGATGAAGATACTTTCCGAAATGGGAGTTAAAAATTGTAATTATATAAAATTACAGTAGACAAAAAGCAGATGAATGAATGTAAAATTCTTGAACTACATTCACTTATCTGCTTTTTATATCAGCTGGGAGTCAATCCCCCAGCTGATATAGCCTCCGGCAGAATTGCAGAGGTGCGCAGTAGAAGTATGTCATGCAATTGCATGACGCGCACCTCGCAGCAAGAATGCCGAGACATTCTTGAACAGACGCAGCTGTTATAACTGACCGTGAGCTTTCTTGTATTCTTCAACGCATACCTGAATTCTCTCACTAGGATCCAGAATATCACTGATAGATCCGTCGTGGTTCAGAGTATCAATCATAAGAGCAACATATTTACTCATATCACAGTTGATATAATAAGGTCTGGAAAGAAGTTCCGGTGTCTGGTAAATCAGATTCGTTGTTAAGACTCCATCAATCAGACCACTTTCATAGGCTTCATCGAACTTATCCAGTCCATTTGTAAAGAGTCCAAATGTAGCAGCTGCAAAAATACGTTTTGCATTGCGGCTCTTTAACTGTTTTGCAACATCCAGGATGCTGTCTCCGGAAGAAATCATGTCATCCAGAATAATAACATCTTTACCTTCTACAGAAGAACCAAGGAACTCATGAGCAACGATTGGGTTGCGTCCATTTACCACACGTGTGTAATCACGTCTCTTATAGAACATACCCATATCCAGGTTCAGAACGTTTGCCAGATATACAGCACGCTCTGTAGCACCCTCATCTGGGCTGATCGCCATCATGTGGTCACTGTCGATGATCAAGTCATCGTAGCGATCTAATAATCCTTTTACAAACTGATAAGTTGGACGCACTGTCTCGAATCCGGAAAGCGGGATTGCGTTCTGTACACGAGGGTCGTGTGCATCAAATGTAATAATATTATCAACGCCCATGTGTGTCAGCTCCTGAAGTGCGAGTGCGCAGTCCAGAGACTCACGAGAGCTTCTCTTATGCTGACGGCTTTCATAGAGGAATGGCATGATAACGTTGATACGTTTTGCTTTACCACCGACAGCAGCAATAATTCTCTTTAAGTTCTGATAATGATCATCTGGTGACATATGATTTGTGTTTCCACTCATAGAATATGTCAGGCTGTAGTTGCAGACATCGACCAAAATGTAAAGATCCATACCACGGACAGACTCATCAATCACACCTTTGGCTTCCCCGGAACCAAAACGTGGTACATGAGCATTTACGAGATAAGAATCTCTCTGATATCCACTGAATACTACATCATCCATGAATTTGTGTCCATCTTCATGGCGCCATGTAGTGATGAAATGATCGACTTCCTTTCCCATCGCCTGGCAGCCATCAATTGCGATGATTCCAAGTGTTCCTGCAGGGATGTTGTCAAGATTACGTTCGTTACGGCGTAACATCTTTTGTACCTCCTAGGTTTAATAATTTTTTTTGAATTCTGATATCGTCACCGGTCAGACGGAGCATAGAATAGCTGCTGCTGATACGTGAAAAAATTCGTTCAGAATAAATTGCTTTTATATCTTCGAGCGACAGGTTCGTAGATATGATTGTCGCTTCCTTTCGTAAGATTCGCTCATTAAGTATAACAAATAATTGTGAAACCGTAAAGCTATTCGCGAGCTCTGTGCCAAGATCATCAATAATTAGCAAGTCACAGCTGCAAATATGGGAGAGCGCATCTTCATCGATCTCATCTCTTTTACCAAAAGTATTCTTAGCAAGAAAATCAAAAAGCCCTGCTGCAGAAAAATAAATAACTGAATAAGAGTGATCCATTAATTCCTTTGCAATACAGTGAGTGAGAAATGTCTTTCCAACACCAGTATCTCCATATAAAAGAATATTATGAAATTCACTGGAAAATGTATCAATAAAATGATGACAGACACGAAGTGCGGTTTCAATGGCGTCTCTTGCCGATCTTCCGGTCAGCGGATCAATATGGCTTTTGGAATAGTAGTCCAGAGAAAATGTGTGAAAATTTTCCTGCTCTAAAATTCCTTTCAAGTTCGAGTCGTTATACAGAAGCTCGATAATTGCCTTTTTCATACAGTGGCACTTGTGTGTTCCAATATATCCGGTATCCTGACAGTCTGGACAGTGATAATGCTTTTCAAGATAATCAGATGGAAATCCGTGAGACGTAAGAAGCTTCTGCTTTTCGCCAGTTAATGTCAGGAGCTTTTCATGAAATGAAGAAAGAGCATCTTCGTCTCCTTCCAGCAGTCTCTTTGCTTTTTCAACACTCAGAGAAGAAATCGTGTCATCAATTGTGCGAAGCTTTGGAATCTTCGCATAAACTTCATCAAAACGAAGACGAAGTTCATGCTCGTTATCCAGTTGTAATTGCTCATAATCGCGCATCAATTGATCGTACTGGGAATTTGATAATGCCATGGACGAAAATGCTCCTTATTATATAGTTTATTGCTGTAACAGCTTACGCTCAAGATCGCTCATATCATAAGAACGGTTCTCGAAGTTGTTGAACTTTGTTGGTGCCGGTGTGATTTTAGCGGCACTTTTTCTTTGAAGTTCTTTTTCGCGGCGTTCTTTTTCACGGGCTTCTTTTTCGCGGATAAATCCGGCATCCAGAGTTTCGATATCCTGAATGTTTTTAACACTTTGCTCCAGCCATTTTTTCAGAATAGATTCAGTATAGTCAAAGCTTGGCTGATGAATTGCATTCATAGTTCTGGCGCATGCGTTCAGGATCAGATCCAGAGAGAACCCATATTCGGAAGTCCAGCGCTTGATGTATTCCATCTCAGACGGTGCAGGAGCGCGTCCTTTAATGCCGAAAGCTCCGAGAATAGAATAGCAGTTCTTATTGTATGCCATAGAGCTTGCTTTTGCTTCAGAAACCGTCTTAATGTGGCGTTCGCACCAGGAAAGAGCAACCTTCTGAATATAGTGCATGCTTGTATGACCGTTCTCTACACAGTACTCGATCAGGTATTCGATAAGATCTGCAGACATATGTAAAGTCTCGTAAAAATATGTAATAGATTCTACGTCAGAATGGGACAGCGTCTTGCAAAGGTACTGCTCTGCAACAAAAAGAAGTTCTTTGAACTCTTTACGAGAGCGGTACTGCTCAATACTGGATACATCTGTAGTTGTCGGTGCCGGCTGAATAGAAGGAGCAGCCGGTTCCGGTGCAGATGGTTCTTCTGTCATACGCGGCTGTGCCGGAATCGCCGGAGTCTCTCCGTCTACAGGCATGTCATAATCCAGTAACCCTTTCTTTTTCCAGTAGTTCAATGCACGGATCACATCTTTTTCTGTAATATCTAATAAATCTGCAATCTTTGAAATTGTCAGAGTTCCTGAAGGCTCATTCAGATGGCGCAAAAGAATAAGGTATACCTTCACGTATTCCCCGTTCGCCTCTGCCATATAATGATCGATAAATTCGTTCTCCAGTACAGTTGTATCACTCTGCACGTGGTTTGTAAGTGTTAATTTTCTCATGCCTTTTCAGGTCCTCCTCAAGTATCATTCGCTTCATTGCACAGCTATTATAGCATCGGAAGTACCATTAAAAAAGAAATTTTTGACGCAAAAATCGGGTTTTTTGTGGATAAAAATCTGTGGAAAATGTGGATAACTATCTTCCAAGAAGCGTTTCCCCAATGTTTACAACGTCTCCGGCTCCCATAGTTATCAACACATCCCCTTTTTGACAATGCGTCAGACAGAAATTTTCTATCTCTTCAAAGCTTGGGAAGTAGTACGCATCGCACCCTTTTGCCTTCAATTCATCTGCAATCTGCTTAGAAGACACTCCGAGAGTGTCCGTTTCTCTTGCAGCATAAATGTCTGCCAGGATCACATGATCCGTATGTGAAAGTGCCTCAACGAATTCCGGGAAGAGAGCTTTCGTACGTGTATAAGTATGAGGCTGGAAAATGCACCAGATCTCACGATGTGGATAATGAGTTGCAGCAGTCAGAGTTGCAGCAATCTCTGTCGGATGATGTGCATAATCATCGATGATCGTTATGCCATTAGTTTCGCCTTTGTATTCAAAACGACGGTCTGTACCGTGAAATTCTTTCAGTCCCTTTTTGGCAACGGAAACATTTACATCCAGAAGATCTGCAACAGCAAGTGCGGCAAGTGCGTTGGATACATTATGGTCTCCACTTACAGATAAGGAAATACGATCTACAAATTCACCGTTCTTTACCAGGTCAAAAGATGCCTCACCGAGTTCGTCATGAGTCACATTTGCAGCATGATAAGTTGCGGAAGGATTCGTTCCGTAAGTTACGATTTTGCAGTCAAGATCTCCTGTAATCTCATCCAGACGATCAATGTCACCATTGATAACAAGTGTTCCGTCTTTTGGAAGCAGCTTTGCAAATCTGTGGAAAGAGTTGCGGATATCCTCCAGATCCTTGAAGAAGTCCAGATGATCTTCGTCAATATTCAGAATCACACTGATCTTAGGAAAGAAGCTAAGGAAACTGTTTGTATATTCGCATGCTTCCGTAACAAAAATCTCGGAATTACCGACACGGATATTTCCACCGATTGCTTTTAAGATTCCGCCAACAGAAATAGTCGGATCCATCTCTCCGGCCAGAAGAATGTGTGAAATCATAGAAGTTGTTGTTGTTTTTCCGTGAGTTCCGGAAACTGCGATTGGAATGTCGTAGTTTGTCATAAGCTGTCCGAGAAGTTCAGCACGTGTCAGCATCGGGAGTCCTTTTTGAACTGCAGCCTGATATTCTTCATTGTCTTTATGAATTGCAGCCGTATATACAACTACATCGATACCATCTATAATATTAGAAGCTTTCTGTCCATAGAAAATCTGTGCGCCGGCTTTTTCAAGATGATCTGTCAGAGCAGATTCTTTGTTGTCAGATCCGGAAACAGTAAAGTTCTCTTCTAAAAGTACCTCGGCAAGTCCGCTCATGCTGATACCGCCGATTCCGATAAAATGTACGTGTACTGGCTGGTCAAAATTAATTTTATACATAATTAAGATTCCTTCCTCATATATATAATAATATAGGCAAATTGTGTTGGGAAAAATCCCGTTTGTAGTATCGTTGGATTGCTCTGTGCGGCACACTTTCACAATCCAAATAATAATTCTTTCTAACTTATTATTATATACATATATGAGAAAAAATCCAACCCGCAATTTTTTGTAATATTTTCATAAAAAGCGGAGAAATTATTCAAATGTTTTGTAAAATATGTTCACGAAATGGAACATATATGGTATAATATTTATCACAGACTACTGAGAAGGGGTGAAGACATGAGGAAAAAGGAAATGATAGCAATGCTCCTGGCAGGAGGACAAGGCAGCAGACTTGGTGTTCTGACATCAAAAGTTGCGAAACCGGCTGTTGCATTTGGTGGAAAATACAGAATCATTGATTTTCCGCTAAGTAACTGTATTAATTCAGGAATTGATACTGTAGGTGTATTGACACAGTATCAGCCATTACGTTTGAATTCACATATCGGGATAGGTATCCCATGGGATTTGGATCGAAGCATCGGTGGTGTTTCGATTCTTCCGCCATATGAGAAGAGTACAAGCAGTGAGTGGTATACAGGTACAGCGAATGCCATTTATCAGAATCTGGAATACATGGAATCGTTCCATCCAGATTATGTATTAATTTTATCTGGAGATCACATTTATAAGATGGATTACCAGGTGATGCTTGATTATCATAAGGAGAACAATGCAGATGTTACAATCGCGGCTATGCCGGTTCCGATAGAAGAGGCAAGCCGTTTTGGAATTGTAATCACCGATGATAGCGGTAAGATCACAGAATTTCAGGAGAAACCGCCACAGCCGAAGAGTAATCTGGCATCAATGGGAATCTACATATTTAGCTGGAAAGCATTAAAAGAAGCTCTTGTAGCATTGAAGGACGAGCCTGGATGTGACTTTGGAAAGCATATCATTCCGTATTGTCATGAGAAGGGTGAGCGCCTGTTTGCTTATGAATATAATGGATACTGGAAAGATGTTGGAACACTGGGATCTTACTGGCAGGCTAATATGGAGCTGATCGATATTATACCGGAATTTAACCTTTATGAAGAATTTTGGAAGATTTACACTAACAATGCTATACTTCCGCCTCAGTACATTGCAGAGAATGCTGTGATAGACCGAAGCATTATCGGCAATGGCTGCGAGATTTATGGAGAGGTACATAATTGTGTTATCAGTGCCGGAGTCACAATTGAAGAAGGTGCGGTAGTGAGAGATTCAATCATCATGAGCGATTGTACGATTGGAAAAGGCTGTGTGATCGATAAATCTATCATAGCTGAGAATACGAAGATTGGCGAAGGCGTGATCCTTGGAATTGGCAGTGAAGAACCGAATAAATTAAAACCGGCAGTCTACTCATTTGGACTTGTAACGATCGGAGAGAATTCTGTAATCCCAGATCACGTACAGATTGGTAAGAACACCGCAATCAGTGGAATTACGAACAAAGAAGATTATCCGGACGGAGTACTTGGAAGTGGAGAAACATTAATAAAGGCGGGTGAGATAGCATGAGAGCAGTAGGAATTATTTTAGCAGGCGGTAACAATAACAGGATGAAAGAGCTGACTCACAAAAGAGCAGTAGCAGCAATGCCAATTGCAGGAAGCTATCGATCCATTGATTTTGCACTTAGTAACATGACGAATTCTCATATTCAGAAAGTTGCGGTGTTGACGCAATATAATGCCCGTTCCTTAAATGAACATTTGAATTCTTCAAAATGGTGGGATTTCGGAAGAAAGCAGGGTGGACTGTACGTATTTACACCGACCATTACAAATGATAATGGATACTGGTATCGCGGAACGGCCGATGCCATTTACCAGAATATGGATTTCCTGAAAAAGAGTCATGAACCGTATGTTGTTATAGCATCCGGAGATGCGGTATATAAGATGGATTACAGTAAAGTTCTTCAGTATCATATTGACAAAAAGGCTGACGTTACGGTAGTATGCAAAGAGATGGATTCATCAGATGATGTGAGCCGATTCGGAACAATCCGAATGGATGACGATATGCGTATAACAGAGTTTGAAGAGAAACCGATGGTGACAAAATCAAACATGATTTCAACAGGAATCTATGTGATCAGAAGAAGATTACTGATTGATCTGATTGAGCATGCAGCGGAAGAAGAAAGGTTTGACTTCGTCAATGATGTTCTGATCCGTTATAAGAATCTGAAGAAGATCTATGGTTACAAGATTGATCATTACTGGAGCAATATTGCAACTGTAGATGCTTATTATAAGACTAATATGGACTTCTTGAAGCCGGAAGTAAGAAATTATTTCTTCAAGCAAGATCCGGAAATTTATTCAAAAGTCAGCGACCTGCCTCCTGCAAAATATAACCCAGGCGCGTCTGTTAAGAACAGTCTGGTAGGAAGCGGAAGCATTATCAACGGAACTGTGGAGAATTCCGTAATATTTAAGCAGGTATTTGTGGGAAATAACTGTGTGATCAAAAATTCAATTATTTTAAATGATGTGTATCTTGGGGATAATACTTACATTGAAAACTGCATCGTGGAAAGCCGTGATACAATCAGAGCCAACACACGTCACGTTGGAACAAACGGGATAAAAGTGGTTGTCGAAAAGAACGAGAGGTACGCACTGTAAGATCAGTGCGCCTAGATAGAAAGGGGCAATAACATGCAGATAACAGATGTAAGAGTAAGAAAAGTAGCGAAGGAAGGAAAATTGAAAGCAGTAGTATCAATCACGATGGATGAAGAATTCGTTGTACATGATATTAAAGTTATTGAAGGGGAAAAAGGGCTTTTTATTGCTATGCCAAGTAAAAAGGCAGTGGATGGAGAATACAGAGATATTGCTCATCCAATCAATTCCGGAACTCGCGAAAAGATTCAAAGCATCATCCTCGAGAATTACGAAAAAGTATTAGAAGAGGCACCTGAGGAAGCCGTTATCTAGTTTGTGTGAATAGAGGACATACGAACAGAAGCTTAAGGAAAATTGAAAAAAGAAAATGAAACGAAGAAGCGGGATATGTAGTTGGAGGCATATCCCGCTTCTTTGTTTCAACTATTTAAAAATATTCTTGTGCGAAAATCCGTGTAGATTTGATTTAAATCACGAAACAGTTTTCGAGTTCAGTTCTTTTAAAATCTTATCAGCATTGTAATCAGGTGCCTGACAGAGGGCAATGTTATAGATCTGCTGAATGATATCCAGTGGTTCTTCGAGAATTTCAGAAATCTGAGCAGCAGAGCATTGTTTTTCTATCTTTTTGATAACCAGTTTGATTAAATGAAGTTGTTCGCCTTCGATTCGACCGGTACGTTCGCCTTCGATTCGACCGGCACGTTCGCCTTCGATTCGTCCCTCAAGCCGTCCTTCTTCGCGACTAACTCGCCTCGTCTCTTGAACATCGTAAGCCTGAAAATTATCAAACATCATACTGAATTTCCTCCTTGTGATCTGGTCTGTAACCTCATAAACTTCTTCATCAGGTATATTCAGTTTATGAAGAAGAACTGCAATTACTTTCCCAATGATTTTTAATAGATAATCTGGGGTGTTTTCTGTAAGATGTTCCGTATATTCTTTCGGTATATCTTTTAAGGCATGAAATTCAGAGGAATTTTGAAGCTGATTAATAAGAAAGATTAAAGAAAGTTCATCATTCTTTTCAATCAGATCCTGTTTGGAATATTTGTTTAGCGGAACGACCAGGTAATTGAAACTTGGTATATAATCGCCCAAGACGTTGTTCAAAAAGACACGATCCTTAAAGTTCAACGGTGCAGACCATGTGCTGGTTCCTTCATAATATACAACAGGCAGGATTGGCGGATAAAGAAAAGCTTTGGATTTTGTGATGCCTTTATGTAGCTTTTCCTGTTGCGCAGCATAATCTGTCCAAATAAATACGATATAACGAAGTATCCGGAAGGACATGTCAAAATCATTTTCTGATTGATGTTCAATCAGTGCAATCAGATAGATTTCGGAATCACCTATGCGAATTTTATTCACAGTATCTGAGTCTCTGGATTCCTGAAATAAAGGCAAAAAATGTGAAGAAACATTTTCAATATCTTCGGGCTTTATCTCCTTAAAAAGAGGAATGTCCGTGTAACCTTTTAGAAATTGAGCACAGAGCACCGGGTCTCCGAATACAATCTTAGCAGCGTTGTCTTTTGTGTGAGAATTGTTTACCCCATTTGAAGTTGTTGTGTTTTGTGTTTCCATAGGTCCCCTCTCTGGACGAATCTGATATGGAAACTATCTGAATATATTTTAACATTTTGAG
>ERZ791886.1642-NODE-1642-length-10939-cov-2.368155_pt1 | contig 10939 bp, 8 predicted proteins | sample MGYA00510158_ERZ791886 | MGnify/ENA primary metagenome ERZ791886 (study PRJEB30046, sample SAMN00792063) | human gut metagenome | study: EMG produced TPA metagenomics assembly of the A metagenome-wide association study of gut microbiota in type 2... | reverse complement strand
CGTAAGGCACCAAAGGGGGGAAAGCCACCGGAGGTGGCTGATCGACGTAATGCTTATCATGCCATATGATACAGAAAGCCAAATCCCGGAACGCTGACTTTATACTCATCGCCCGAGAGGGCGATACCACAACCCTCGGGCCAACGGCCCGTCAAACTTACGAACCCTTGGGCCGAAGGCCCATCCATCTTAAGAACCCTCACACCGCAGGTGTGTCCAATGAACCCTCGCGCTCATCAGCTCTTCAGGAACTGTCCGATTTCCTTTACCGGAAGGGTATAGAGGAACCCTTTCCCGATTTCCTTAATCAGGGTGATCTGGATCACATCGCCCTTGATTTTCTTGTCATGCTTCACGGCCTCATAGAGGATATCATAGGGCACCGTGGTGCTGACAGGCAGGGACAGGGACTTCAGCACATACTCCAGCCGCGACGTGGTGCCCCGTTTAGTGAGGCCCTCCAGCTCCGAACGGCGGGTAATGAGGTACATACCGATGGCTGTAGCCTCGCCGTGGGTGATTTCCGCATCATTATAACGAAGGCACCGTTCGATGGCACCGCCGATGGTGTGGCCGAAATCGAGGATGCGCCGCTCTCCCTTGGAGAAAGGATCGATTTCCACATAATGAGCCTTGATGGCGCAGCAGCGGCGGATGATTTCCGGAAGCACCCGGTAAATATCCATGTCCGACGACACCTGTTCAAAAAGCTCAAACAGCGCCTTGTCTGCCACGCACCCCAGTTTCACCGCTTCCCCCAGGCCGTTGTGGAAATAACGGCGGGGCAGGGTTTTTGCCATGCCCGGGTCAACGAATACCGCCTTGGGCTGGTAGAAAGTGCCTACCACATTCTTCCCTGCCGGTATATCCAGATCCAGGGTCACCTTGCCGCCGATGGAACTGCCGATCTGGGACAGCACGGACGTGGGGAACTGGACATAGGAAATCCCGCGGTGATAGGTGGCCGCCGTAAAGCCGGTGATATCGCCCACCACTCGTCCGCCCAGGGCGATTAAAGTATCACTGGAGCCCAGGCCGAAATCCACCAGAGCCCCGTACACCCGGCGCACCACCTGCAGGGTCCGGGATTTTTCACTGGAAGGCACTACGATCATCTGGGTGCGGACTCCCGCCTCCTCCAGAGACTTCACGAGACTCATGCCGTAAAGCTTATCAATGCCGTCCTCCGTAATAATGGCCGCCTTCTCCGCGCCCGTCAGATCCCGGATAGCAGGCCCCGCCTTGCGCACCAGCCCTGTATCAATGAGGATGTCGTAAGAATCCTTACCAAGGTTAATATGAATTTTATCCATATCCGAAGCACCTCTTTCAAATATTCTTAACTTACCTATATTATACATCATGGGAGAGAGGGGACGATAGGGGGCGAAAGTTCCCCATTTTCCCGTCGGAACGGGCCGCCTTGCCGATGTCTCTGTCATGGGCCCATCTTACATGGCACAAACCATACGTGTTATAGTAATAAAAGAAATCGGATCATCAGGAGGCAGAGCATGAAACAGTCAGTGAGCCATTACATGATGCCCCATGACAGGGAAGAAGACATAGAAAAGACCCTGAGGAAGCTCCATCTGGATGGCATAGAAAACCTCATATACGGCACGGAGCCCGCACTCCATCCGGCGGACAGGATCACCCTGGGCTGCCATCTGGCCTATTGGCCGGACTGGATGGATTTCTATCTGGGGAAAAAGGAGTTCTACGAAAAAGATTTCCCCACGAAGCAGTCCCTGATAGACACCTTCGGCGGCACCACGGTGGAAGCGTGGATAGAGAAAATCCGCAGGAATATCCGCGCCGCCCTGGCGGAAAAACCGGAATACCTGGTATGGCACGTGGCCCACTGCTCCCTGGACGAAATCTGGACCCGCCGCTTCCGCTACAGCAGCCATGACGTGCTGAAAGCGGCAGCCGAAGTGTATGGGGCTGTGGCGGAAGAAGTGCCGCCGTCGGTGACAGTACTTTTTGAAAACATCTTCTGGCCCGGCCTTTACACCCTGGAGCCGAAAGAAGTGGATTATTTCTTCTCCCTTCTTCCCGGAAAGAACATCGGCATCATGCTGGATACGGGACACCTGATGAATACGAACCCCCGCCTTGCCACAGAAGAAGACGGAGCCCGCTATGTGAAAGGCGTGGTGAACCGCCTGGGCTCCATGAAATCCCTCATCCTGGGCATCCACCTCAGCTGCTCCCTCTCCGGCGCCTATCAGAGAAGCCTCCCCGGCACCATCCCGGCCTCGGTGACACCGGATATCATCAGCCGCCACATTATCTCCATAGATCAGCACCGCCCCTTCACCACCAGCGCCGCCAGGGACATCATGGACTGCGTAGAACCCCGATATGTGACCCACGAACTCTTCGGCAGCGATTTCTCCATACCGGAAGACAAAGTGCGCCTCCAGATGAAAGCGGCCGGCCTGTGGGACAGGTCATGAGAGGAACCCGCATTTCTTTGGACTATATGGACAGAGAGGCGAGGGGAGCCCATCCCCGGCCGCCAGATCCCGCCAGCGCGCAACCATGGAAAGCGGGATGACCGGGCATCGGAATGTCCGCTTCTCTACTCAGCCGGCTGAAAAATATAAGAAATCAATCGAAAAACTTCCTGAAATTTCGGAAAACCAGGTATCCTTCGGTGCCTGCCTGGGACATCCGAAGATTTCAGGAAGTTTTTGTGCGTTACAGGGGCGTTCTGCGCGAAGCAGAGGAAGATGGAATTTGTTTTTTGTTTCTTCCCTTGGGGATACGGAATGTTTATCCTGCTATGCAGATTAAATTTTTATAAAAATTTAGATTTTCCGCATAGAGTGACAAGTGATGTCATGCTGATGAGTATAATAAAAATAGAAGGCGTCATATGTGAATGAATCAAAGACGCAGACTGAGCATACATGATATAATGGTTTTAATGATAAATTGAGTTCATAGCAAATCCTTTTTTATGCATAGAGAAGGGATGATTATGATGATGGCTAGAAAAACAGAAAGAAAACAGAAACGTTTTTTCAGGTTCTGTTATTCATGTCTTTTGAGATATGAAATAACGGGACCTTTTATTGTGGCTCAAATCGGGCAAATAAAAAGAACTCCCGAAGGAGCTCTTTTATCCACACACTGTGGGGTCACCGAAGTGACGATTTGAATAAATTTTTATTTGAACTTGTGTTGTGATCGGATAGTGGTAAGTTATCCTGACATCTACAGGATACTCCATTTCAGGGAGGGTGTCAATGATGAAAGAAATTAAAAAAATTTTTATCGGTCTGGATATGGGAACGAATTCCGTAGGATGGGCAGCAACGGATGAAAATTATGAAGTCATCAAGAAAAATGGTAAGGCTCTCTGGGGCATCCGTCTTTTTGATGAGGCTCAGACTGCGGAGGACCGGAGAATGCATCGCATTGCCCGCAGGAGAATCGAACGAAGATCCCGGCGCATCGATCTGCTTCAGGAATTATTTGCCCAGGAAATCTGCAAAAAGGATCCCGGCTTTTATGAACGACTGAATGAAAGCGGGCTGTATGAGGAAGATAAAAGGGTGCACCAGACAAACAGCCTTTTTAATGATGTGGATTTTAACGACAAAGCTTATTATAAAAAATATCCTACCATTTATCATCTTCGCCATGCCCTGATGACGGAAAATCATCCCTTTGATGTGCGGCTGGTTTATCTGGCTATCCATCATATCCTGAAACATCGCGGACATTTTTTATTTGAAAATTTCCAGACCGATGAAAAGGGCACCTCCGGGTTTGATGAAAGCTTTGCAGCCTTTGGCAGTGCATTGGATCGGATTAAAGGAAGCTCTCCGGATGTTCGCAAGGCAGACAGCATGAAAGATATCTTAAAAGACAAGAAATTAGGGGTGAAAGAAAAAGCTGCATCCCTGCTGCAGTGCCTGGGCCAGGGAAAAGAGAAGGACTTCAAAGCCATGATGACTCTCGCTGCCGGAGGAACGGCTTCACTCAGCGATATATTTAACGATGAAAAGCTTAAGGATTTTGAGAAAAATAAAGTGAACTTTTCCAGTGCCCAGTTTGAAGAAAACGAGCCGGACATTATGGTGGAACTGGGAGACCGCTATGATCTGATTGCAGCCCTTCATGGGCTCTATAACTGGTCCCTCCTGGCGGAACTGATGGGTGAGTACCATTATATTTCGGAAGCAAAGATAGCCGTTTATGATAAACATAAGGCTGATTTAAAAGTACTAAAAAGGGTACTTAAACAGCGTCCGGATATCTATGCAAAGATTTTCAGGGAACCGGGCAGCAGTGCCAATAAAAATTACAGCGCCTATGTGGGAGTATGCAAAGTCAAGGGGAAAAAAGCGGCTATTGAAAAATGCAGCTATGAGGATTTCACAAAAACACTGAAGTCCTGCCTGAAAGACATGCCGGATAGTAACGATAAAGACTATATCAGCCGGGAACTGAATATGGGAACCTTTCTGCCCAAATCCGTGTCCAAGGAGAATGGTGTCATCCCCTACCAGTTGCATCTGCAGGAATTAAAAATCATTCTCTCCAAAGCGGAAGCCTATCTGCCTTTCCTGAAAGTAAAGGATCAATACGGTACCGTGTCCGACAAAATTATCAGCCTCTTTACCTTCCGCATTCCTTACTATGTAGGACCCATCAATGAACATGCAGGTAGCTGCTGGGTAGTGAAAAAAGATAAGCGGGGAAAAGTGTACCCCTGGAACTTTACTGAAAAAATAGATATTGAAAAATCGGCAGAAGGTTTTATCCGTAATCTGACCAATAAATGTACTTATCTCATTGGTGAAGATGTGCTGCCGAAAAATTCCCTGCTCTATTCTGAATTTACAGTTCTGAATGAGCTGAACAATGTAAAAATCGGGGAAACCATGCAGAAATTGCCGCTCAGCCTGAAAGAGAAGGTGATGGATAATCTTTTCAGCTGCTATAAGCATGTGAGCAGGACAAAATTTATCAAATACCTGGTATCAGAAGGCATAGATAAAAAAGAAGCGGAATCCATCTCCGGACTGGATGGAGATTTCAAGAGCAGCCTGTCTTCCCTGATTGATATGAAACATATTCTGGAAAATGATTTTAGCCGTGAAGACGCAGAAAAGATGATTCAAGACATTACCATTTTCGGCGGGGATAAGAAGATGCTGAAAAACCGTCTCCACCGTGAATTTTCCTATCTGACCCCCGAGCAGCTGACATCCCTTACCCGCCTTTCCTATGACGGATGGGGAAGACTGTCCAGAGAATTCCTGGTCAATCTCCTGCCAGCAGAAGGAAACAACTATGAAGTTCTCGTAGATCATACCTCAGGAGAAGTACTGAATATCATTTCAGCCATGAGGCAGACTTCCTATAATCTTATGGAACTTTTAGGCAGCCGTTTTGGCTACGGACAGGCCATTGAGGAAAGAAACAGGAAAGAAGAAGGACAGGGCAGGATTACCTATAAGGATGTAGAAGATCTCTATATTTCGCCGGCCGTCAGGAGACCGCTCTGGCAGGCACTGAAAATTGTGCGGGAAATCGTGAAAATTACGGGGAAGGAACCTTCTAAAATCTTTATCGAAATGGCTCGGGAAAATGGGGAGAAAGGCAGAAGAACGATTTCCAGAAAAGCCAGGCTCCAGGCGCTTTATAAAAAGTGCAGAGATGATACCAGAGACTGGGCCAAAGAACTGGAAGGGAAATCGGAAGAAGATTTCCGAAGCGATAGACTCTACCTTTACTATACCCAGATGGGCCGCTCCATGTATACAGGAAAGCCCATCGATATTAACCGGCTCTTTGACCGCAACGTATATGATATCGACCATATCTATCCCCAGTCCCTTACCGGGGATGACAGCCTGGACAACCGGGTGCTGGTAGAAAAAACGGTAAATGCCAAAAAAGGAGATACCTATCCCCTGAGCAGCGCCCTGGACGGCTGCTATATCAGCGGACAGCAGATTCGCATTCAGGATATCCAAAAAGAAATGAGACCTTTCTGGCATATGCTCCTTGAAAAAGAACTGATTTCCAAAGAGAAATACAACCGCCTCTCCCGGACGATACCGCTTTCCGATGCAGAAAAGGCAGCCTTCATCGGCCGCCAGCTGGTGGAAACCCGGCAGAGCACGAAGGCCTGTGCAGAGCTTTTGAGCAAAGCCTATCCACAGACACGGATCGTTTACACCAAAGCAGGCAACGCATCCCGCTTCCGCCAGTATGGCGGCTTCATCAAGGTACGTGATATGAACGGCTACCACCACGCCAAGGATGCATACCTGAATATTGTGGTAGGAAATGTCTTCGACACTCGCTTTACCGCCAATCCCCTTCACTTTCTGAAAGGAAATCATCCGGTGTACAGTCTGAATACAGAAGCCCTGTATGGACACAAAGTCAGCCGCAATGGCGTAGATGCCTGGATCCCTGCTGAAAAAGACGAAAAAGGCCAGGTGATAGACGGTCATGAAGGTACCATGGGAACCGTGCGGAAATGGATGAGGAAAAATAATATCCTTTTCACAAGAATGCCTCTTGAAGGCAAAGGTGGACTTTTCGACCAGAACATCATGAAAAAAGGAAACGGACAGGTGCCGCTCAAAGGAGATTCTCCGATATCGGATATAGAAAAATACGGTGGGTATAACAAGGCATCCATTGCTTACATGATGCTGGTCCAGGCAGAAGAAAAAGGAAAGCCGGTTTATCTGCTGGAATCTATCCCCAATTATGTAAAGAATAAGTTGACCAGCGATAAGGAACGGCAGGAGTACTGTGTAAGGACATGGACTGCACAGGGCAATAAGTATAGACATCCGCAAATTCTCATTCCAAAAGTTCGTATCCAGTCTTTACTTGAAATAGATGGGTTCAAAGCACATATTTCAGGCAAAACCGGTAATCTATTCGTTATGCGGAATGCACAGGAGCTGTGCATGGATATTACACTGGCAAGGGTTTTGAAAAACGTCTTGAAGTTTATTCATCGGAAAACAGTGCAGAAGGATGCTGCTATTACGGAATATGATGGGGTTTCAGATGATAATACATTGGCGCTTTACGATTTCTTTGTTGATAAATTGAGCAGCTCTATTTACGGGAAGAAATTTGCAACGCAGGCAGATTTTCTGCGTCAGTCAAAAGACAAGTTTACGAATCTGCCTCTGGAAGAACGGTGCGAGGTACTTGGTTCTATTCTTCATTTGTTCCAGTGCAATGCGGTTCTGTCAGATTTCCATCTTTTGGGGGGAAGCCGGCAGGCCGGACGAATTTATCTGAATAAAAAAATCAAAGCACAGGACCACGTCTATCTGATTGAGCAGTCTGTCACCGGATTCTTTGAAAAACGCATCTTATTGGCGCCCTTTGGTGAAAAATGAGCTGGCGTACGGTAGTTCTTACCAATCGGGCCAAGGTGGAATACAGCATGGGGTACATGGTGATTCGTGAAAAAGAGGTACACCGCGTTTTTATGGATGAAATCGGTACCATCCTTGTGGCCACCCCGGCAGCCGCCTTTACGGGCGTATGGGTAAGCGAATGCTTGAAACGGAAAATCAAGATTATCTTTTGTGATGAAAAGAGAAATCCCGCAGGAGAGGTACTGCCCTACTGCGGAAGCTATGACTCCAGCCGCCAGATTCGCACTCAAATCCGGTGGGACCTGGAAAAGAAGGCACAGGTCTGGAAAGCCATTATCAGGGAGAAAATCAAAAACCAGGCCCGGGTACTGATGGAATATGGCCACCATAAGGAAGCTGCCATGCTGGAGGCCTACGAAGAAAGTGTAGAAGAAGGAGACAGCACCAACAGAGAAGGCCATGCGGCCAAGGTGTACTTCAATGCCCTCTGGGGTAGGGAATTCTCCCGCCGCGAGCCTTCTGTGGTGAATGGTGCGCTTAACTATGGATATGCCATCATTCTTTCTGCCTGCAACAGGGAAGCGGCAGCATCCGGGTATATGACCCAGCTGGGGCTGTTTCATGATAATATATTCAACCCCTTCAATCTGGGGAGCGACTTAATGGAGCCCTTCCGGCCCCTGGTAGACAGGGAAGTGTTATCTATGACATTGGAGAATCAGCTCACGGCAGACAATAAAAAGGATCTGATCAATATATTGAATCAAAAGGTCATCATACAGGACCGGCTCACCACCGTCACACAGGCCATCGGTATCTACAGCCGCAGTGTATTCCGGGCTATGGAAGAAAAAGGTCCGGACACCATTGCCTTTTACAGACTGCCTGATGAAGGGTAGATTCATGAGAGTCATGGTGCTGTTTGACCTGCCTGTGGAAACAGCGGAAGAAAGACGGGCCTACACGGGTTTCAGAAAACAGCTGATTCGTAAAGGCTTCGTGATGATGCAGGAATCAGTATATACCAAAATCGTGCAGAACCCTCCGGCGGCCAGAGCGGTGATTTCCTATATCCGCTCTGTCAGCCCGAAGGAGGGGCTGATACAGGTGCTGGTGATTACAGAAAAACAATATGCCGGCATGGAGCTCATTATAGGGCATGTGCAGAAAGAAATTATTGATACCAATGAAAAGCTGGTGATTCTATGAAACTGGTACATCAGGACTGGGAAAAGGCTGTGATTCTGAATGATGAAAAGGTGCCGCTCATTTCCATCGAAAACCCGCTGTGTTTGTATCATACGTTGAAGGAACTGGAAGAAGAAAGCAGGACAGGCATTGGGAATTTCGTGCTCAGCGAAGACAGTCAGATTCTGGATATGAAAAAACGGTTTCTTTTTGTGGCCAGCCCCTGGGATATGGATCTGAATGACCGCAAGCTGACCACAAAACTTCTCTTGCGGCTTACCGGAGAGGCACAGAATGAAATATATGAACGGAAATCGGAAGAACTATGCAGTGCGATCCAAAACTGGCTGGAAGAACTGACCATGGACATGCCCCTGCCCGTGACTTATGATCTGGATGTGGATCTGGACGCTCTCTTGAAGGCTTTCCACGTCCACCTGGAAGAGCAGGGGGAAAGTTTGGCAGAGAAAATGCTTATCTTCATGAAGTCCTGGGACATTCTCTGCGGAGAAACGGCCTTTGCCTTTTATGGGTTTCGTAATCTCATGGCTCCGGAAGAAAGACCGCTGTTCTATGAAAACGCCAAAGAAGAAGATCTCAACTTTGTTCTCTTGGAAGGGCCCTGCCATGATACAATAGAGACGGAGGACCTCTTCATTATTGACAAAGATTTATGCCAGATTTTTGAATAATGATACACTGTCAGGAACTGCGCCGCCTGGTGTAAGCGGATACACTTGCAGAGAACCGCTGCATGAAAATGCAATTTGAGGTTTGAGAGTATTGTGATTCTTGATAGTGGTAAAACAGTAACCGGCGCCGACAGATGGTATATTGCGTTTGAGAGTATTGTGATTCTTGATAGTGGTAAAACCGGCGCCACGAGCACCCAACACCTGCGCCAGTTTGAGAGTATTGTGATTCTTGATAGTGGTAAAACGAGGACGGCGTAGTCAAAACTGCAACACGGGTTTGAGAGTATTGATAGTGGTAAAACCTGGAACGCCAGATTCGGATACCCGAAGTGGTTTGAGAGTATTGTGATTCTTGATAGTGGTAAAACCCCTTCCATTAAACCAGCTTCCGTCTGCGTGTTTGAGAGTATTGTGATTCTTGATAGTGGTAAAACGGAAAGGCACCTTCCATTCTCTTCGTCACAGTTTGAGAGTATTGTGATTCTTGATAGTGGTAAAACCGATGAAGGAAATCAACGCTCTGGTAAGTGGTTTGAGAGTATTGTGATTCTTGATAGTGGTAAAACTCCAAAAACGTAGGCAAAATTCTTGCAGCAGTTTGAGAGTATTGTGATTCTTGATAGTGGTAAAACAACGGTAATTTCCTGTTTTCCGGAAAGTCTGTTTGAGAGTATTGTGATTCTTGATAGTGGTAAAACTCTATTTCCGTGCTGGCGGTGGTTAACGCGGTTTGAGAGTATTGTGATTCTTGATAGTGGTAAAACCATGATTATCCATGCAACCGTGCCTAACGGGTTTGAGAGTATTGTGATTCTTGATAGTGGTAAAACAGACGAAGGGGGAGTCGTGGTAGAAGGGGCGTTTGAGAGTATTGTGATTCTTGATAGTGGTAAAACTAACTTAGACATCATTTCATAGTTAGATAAGTTTGAGAGTATTGTGATTCTTGATAGTGGTAAAACGCTCTGTTTCCAGAACATCTTCATAGGCCTGTTTGAGAGTGTTGTGATTCTTGATAGTGGTAAAACACTTTCCTCTACCGACACGGCCGAGACATAGTTTGAGAGTGTTGTGATTCTTGATAGTGGTAAAACTCCGGAAGAAACGGAAGGACGTGCTGGAGCGTTTGAGAGTGTTGTGATTCTTGATAGTGGTAAAACTTCCAGGAATCAATCAGCGCATCGCAGGGGGTTTGAGAGTATTGTGATTCTTGATAGTGGTAAAACAGAGAAACGGGAATGAAAGTCGGTGTCTCTGTTTGAGAGTGTTGTGATTCTTGATAGTGGTAAAACTGCAGGTCTTGAAAAAGTCCACGAATAAGTGTTTGAGAGTGTTGTGATTCTTGATAGTGGTAAAACACCACGGTGTAGCGCGATAGCGCGTGTATAGTTTGAGAGTGTTGTGATTCTTGATAGGTTTTCAAAAAGGGGGCAGAACCTTTGGCGGCTTCTGCCTCCTTTTTTCTGTATCCCAAGGGAAGCGTGGATTGAAATTGGCCGCCGACGCCGTGGGCTATGGCTATTACCGGTTGCTTCCCTCGCGGGAAGCGTAGATTGAAATTATAAGACCTCTCAATGGTTTGTCAAACAGCTAGAAGCAGGAAGACTTGAATATATAAAATAACTCAAACTTCGCACACGGAAAACATCCCGTATGCCTTGATAAATCAGCTTGAAC
>ERZ791886.1641-NODE-1641-length-10940-cov-6.836564_pt1 | contig 10940 bp, 9 predicted proteins | sample MGYA00510158_ERZ791886 | MGnify/ENA primary metagenome ERZ791886 (study PRJEB30046, sample SAMN00792063) | human gut metagenome | study: EMG produced TPA metagenomics assembly of the A metagenome-wide association study of gut microbiota in type 2... | reverse complement strand
GGGGATGGAGACGGCCTCCTGAATGCCCTCGATCATCTTGGGGTCACTCATGCGCGACACGCCGCCGGCGGCGCGGATGTCGGCCGGGATGCGCTCGAGAGCCATGACGGCGCAGGCGCCTGCCTTCTCGGCGATGCGGGCCTGCTCGGGCGTGGTAACGTCCATGATGACGCCGCCCTTGAGCATCTGCGCGAGCTCGCGGTTGAGTTTGACGCGATCGGCCTTGCTGGTCTGTTCTGCCATGGTCGCTCCCTTGATTGGCATGTGCATTGCTTGACGGAACATCCTATCGGGGAGCTGGGTATGGCGAAATACTCAGTTTTCGAGATAATAACAAGGCCAGACTAATACCAGATTGAATGACTCGATAAGGTCAGACGATAGACTCATGCTTGACTACAATTTGGAACAACGCGGCGAAGCGTCGCTCTATGAGTATGTTTACCAGCAAATTCGAGATGATATCGTTGCTGGACGCATTGCGGCGGGGGAGCATCTGCCGTCTAAGCGCGCCTTTGCCAGTCATCTGGGAATCAGTGTCATTACCATCGAGAATGCATATAGTCAGCTGCTTGCCGAGGGTTATATTCGCTCAAAGCCGCGTCGCGGCTACTATGCTTGCGAGCTTCCGGATGCACCGATTTTGGCTTTGGTTACGGGGGATATCGACCGGGATACTGTCTCTATGGACCCCGGGGCGCATGACGCCGATGGACAGATCGAGCGATTCGATGCGCTTTCTCCTTCCGCTTTGGAGGCGGCTAGGCTTTGGCAAGGCGCGCTACGGGCAACGCTGACATCCGAAGACGAACGCGAGATCTTTTCGCCCGCACCAGCGCAGGGCACCGCTCGGCTACGACGCGCAATCGCTCGCCATCTGCGCGGGACACGGGGCATGAATGTTAATCCCGACAACATTGTTATCGGTGCGGGCGCCCAGCTGCTCGATACCATGTTGGTTCAGTTGCTTGGCGCGGACAAGGTGTATGCCGTCGAGGATCCGGGTTATTTGCGCCTGACGCGCATCTATCAGGCTATGGGCTGCGAAGTTCGACATATCCCGTTGGATGATGAGGGCGTGGACTTGAGCGCTCTGCAGAAAGCCGGGGCCGATGTCCTTCACCTGATGCCGTCCCATCAGTATCCGACCGGCCTTGTGACGAGCATCGCGCGTCGCTATGCGCTGCTGAGCTGGGCTGCCGAGCGGCCAGACCGGTATCTCATCGAAGATGACTTCGATTGCGAGTTTCGCCTTGCTGGCAAGCCGATTCCCGCGCTCGCGTCGATCGATGCCGCTCAGTCGGTTATCTACACCAACACGTTTTCGAAGAGCCTTTCCTCGGCGTTGCGTTTGGCGTATATGGTCCTGCCCGATGACCTGATGGAGCGGTTCGGGCGCGACCTTGGTTTTTATGCCTCGTCGGTGAGCTCTGTTGACCAGGTCGCTTTAGCGCGCTTGCTGGAATCGGGTGATTACGAGCGACATGTGAACCGCGTGCGTGTTCGTGCTCGCGAGGCGCGTGATGGCCTGGCGGCGCTTGTGCGGAAGACGTTTCCGGCGGGGGAGGTCTCGATCGAACATGCGGATGCGGGTCTTTACTGCATCGTGGTTGCGGAGCGTGGCGCGGGCGGAAGCTCTTTTACGCTGGCCCTCACGCGCTCGAGTATCCCTTTTATCGATATCAGTGACTGCTTTTGGTGTGCCGATGGCGCATCTGTCCCTGAAAGCTCGACTCGAATCCTTGTCCAGTATGACGACTTGAGTCCAAATGCGCTAAACACCCTGGAATCACAGCTAATGGGGGTGCCCTCTAGCCTAAGTGAGTAGACCTTTAGCTCTTTGGTGACCAGGCAGTTTTGTAACAAGCTATCTACCTGCGGTTTTGAAAAGCAGGATGACCGGCCTGCTCGGGATGTTCCAAAAAGTCTACTCACTTGCCGCGCAAAGCTTCTCCATAAGAAAAAAAGGGGTTTTCAACAGGGCTTCGTCCAGTTCTTGGCAAGCTATTGGTCAGTTGGGGAGGGCTGTTGAAAACTTAGCGGTCCGCTCGGTGCCATTTTTGGTGCGTTCGCGCCAATGCGAGACTGGCTGGGTTGAAATTCGTGTTTTCCTGTGCCTATGAAGGATCTACTTTGTGACATATCGGCTTTTAGGTACTGGCGTTTGCCTCCTCAAGCCCTCGCTTTGTGTCCGCCACTTCCACGACCGGAAGAAGACCGGCAGCGATATGGCCTCGCCCGTAACCCGACGGCTGCGGTCGTGCTCGGCTTGCCGTTGCATACATTGGTTGGGACGAGAAATAAGCGGACTTGTCCTGCCAGCGTTAGGCAACGGCTGTTCCTTGGTGAGCTTCCCAGGGAATCCGTGCTGGAAACGGAACATGGGTTTTTGGTCACATCTCCTTTGCTGACGGCATTCATCATGTCGCGGCATCTGACGGATCTCCAGCTGCTTTTGGTATTAGCGGAGATGTGCGGCTTGTTTACGGTTTGTGCCTTGCCAGCAGCACTCGAGGCAGAGCTTTCGCGTGCAATTGAGTCGGGCGCGATTCCGGCAACCTTTGGTTGGGCACGTTGCCCGTCCGAGGACGGTGCCGCCTCAAATATGTGGCGGCGCGACGCTTTGGTTTTGGACGGAGATCTTGACCGTTTTTGTTCAGATGTTTGTGGGATGCGTTACGGCAAGCGATTTGTCGCGGTATCGCATCTCGTTCCACTGGGTGCCGCATCGCCTTTTGAGGTTGAGACGTATTTGTTGCTTGGGTTGCCACGATCACTGGGAGGCGAAGGTTTTTGCGGCATAGAGCTCAATGTCGAAGTGGCGCTAAGCGCAAGTGCTCGGGCGATTGTAGGAAAGTCCCGCGTATACATTGACCTACTTCTGTCTTCGCCGGACGGAGAGCGACAGGTGGCCATTGAATGCCAAGGAAAGGGCTCGCACGGGCGAGCCGGGGATGGTTTGCGTGACGCCGACCGCATGACGGCGCTTCAGGCAATGGGCTACGATGTATTTCTCCTGACACACGGACAGATATCCGATGAGGATAGATTCCGCGCGATCGTTAAGGCCGTATGCAGGTTGCTCGATGTTGAATATCGCGATAAAAGCTCGGAGGAGCAAGGGGCCGAGGCGTTACTCCGGTCTGAGCTATTTGTTGACTGGTCAAAACTGGGAGAAATCGACAAAAAGATGCCCGTTAGATACAAAAAGGCCCGATCGTGGACGGCTGCTAATCTAAGTGAGTAGACTTTTAGCGTGATGGCGACCAGATTGTTTTGCGGCAAGCTATCTACCTGCGGTTTTATAATGCAATACGGGTGGTCTGCTCGACAAGTTCCCAAAAGGCTACTCACTTAGTTTTTGACGCGAAGCCGATGTCAAAGGTGGTCCTATTTTGGGACGTTAACTGGTTCGCAAGACACGAAAAAGGCCCGAACCATGCGGTCCGGGCCTTATCGAGCTAGAGATTATCTCTCAGGCGATTGGCTTAGCCAAAGTAGCGCTTGAGCAGGCCGGCGAAAGCCTTGCCGTGGCGAGCCTCGTCGCGAGCCATCTCGTGCACGGTGTCGTGGATGGCATCGAGGCCAGCGGCCTTGGCGCGCTTGGCAAGATCGGTCTTTCCGGCGGTGGCGCCGTTCTCGGCCTCAACGCGCATCTCGAGGTTCTTCTTGGTGGAGTCGGTCACGACCTCGCCCAGGAGCTCAGCGAACTTGGCGGCATGCTCGGCCTCCTCGTGCGCAGCCTTCTCCCAGTACAGGCCGATCTCGGGATAGCCCTCGCGATGAGCGACGCGAGCCATGGCCAGGTACATACCGACCTCGGAGCACTCGCCCTCAAAGTTGGCGCGCAGGTCAGCAACGATATCCTCGGAGACACCCTCCATCTTGGCGACGCCCACGACGTGCTCGGCAGCCCACTCGAGCTGGCCCTCCTCCTGCTTCAGGAAACGAGAACCGGGAACGCCGCACTGGGGGCATTTGAAATCCTCGGGCAGCTGGTCGCCGTCGAACTCTTCCACATAACCGCAAACGGGGCAAACAAACTTCATGATTCGATCCTTTCGATCGATGGCGATGGAGCGCTCGTCCGGTCCCGTAAGGGCCCTCTCCGGACGCGCGTCTTGACGAGTTCTATTATCCATAAATGCAACCGAATGTGAAGCCTATTAGGAATGATTTTTAATAAAAAAATTTGAGCTTGTGAAGATGTTGATTGATTAACGATTGGCAGGCCGCCCGAGACCTCCGATGAGTACAATCGGTCGAGCAAATGTTGACCCATCAACAAATGAAGGAGCTTCCTTTATGCATCTAGCCCGTCGCGCCTGGTGCCGAACGTATCAGATGGTTTTTCGCATCGCATTGCCGGTGCTGCCCTATAACGTGCCGCATATTCTGGAGCATGCCGAGGATGTCCCCGCGGTGCTTCAAAAACGCTCGATACAACGGGTTCTTATCGTGACGGATCCCGGTATTGCCCGTCTGGGGCTTACGGCACCGCTCGAGACGGCGCTCGCGTCCAAGGGAATCGGCGTTGCGATCTATGCCAAAACATCGGCAAACCCTACGGTCTCAAACGTGGAGGAAGCGGCGTCCCTGTATCGGGAGAACGCCTGCCAGGCCGTTATCGGCTTTGGCGGCGGCTCGGCCATGGACTGTGCCAAGGGTGTGGGCGCACGCATCGCACAGCCAAACAAGCCCATCAACAAGATGCGTGGCCTGCTGCGCGTTCATCGTCGCCTGCCGCTGCTCATCGCCGTCCCCACTACGGCGGGTACGGGTAGCGAGGTCACGCTCGCAGCGGTCATTACCGATGACAAGACGCACTACAAGTACCCCATTAACGACTTTGTGCTTATCCCGCGCTTTGCGGTGTACGACCCCGAGTTTACGCGCGGCCTGCCCGCCTCCATTACGGGACAAACGGGTATGGATGCCCTGACGCATGCCGTCGAGGCCTTTATCGGCCGCAGCACCACGCCCTATACGCGCAAGATGGCGCGTCAGGCGGTACAGCTCATCCACGATTATTTGCTCGAGGCCTATGAGCACGGCGACAACATGCGTGCGCGCCGCAATATGCTTTCTGCAGCGTATAAGGCGGGTGTTGCGTTTACGCGCTCCTACGTTGGATACGTTCATGCCATTGCACACAGCCTGGGCGGACGATACGGGATTCCGCATGGCCTGGCCAACGCCATCATCCTGCCGCATATGCTTCGCGCTTATGGTGACGCCGCCGCCCCCAAGCTCGCCGATCTTGCTCGCATGGCGGACATTGCGCCGGCTACCGCGCAGGACGGTCTTGCGGCCGAGGCCTTTATCGATTGGGTCGACCGCATGAACGTTGCCCTGGGTATCCCCAAATATGTGACAGGCATTCGCCGCTCCGACATTCCCGAAATGGCAATGCACGCCGATGCCGAGGCTAATCCGCTATACCCCGTTCCACTTTTGATGGACCGTTTGGAGCTCGAGCGTATGTACGAGGTCGTAGCGGGTGGTATGTTTGAGGGCGAGAACTAGGAGGGCCCATGAACACCGAGGAAATCGCGCGCATCGTTGCCGATCAGCGCGCCTATTTTAAGACGCATGCCACGTTTGATGTCGATGCTCGCCGTCGCACGCTCGTGAGCTTGCGTGATGCGGTACAGGCGCACGAGGCCAATATTGCCCATGCGCTCAAGACCGATTTGGGCAAGTCGCACGACGAGGCATATATGTGCGAGATCGGCACGTCGCTTTCCGAGATTCGTCATCAGATTGCGCACGTGGCTCGATGGAGTCGCCCGCGCCTGCGCCCGTGTGACCTCGCCAACGCCGTGAGTGTGTGCAAGACGCAGGCCGTGCCCTATGGCGTTACGCTCATCATGGCTCCTTGGAACTATCCGTTTTTGTTGACGCTCGAGCCGCTTGCCGGCGCCCTTGCCGCGGGCAATACCGTGGTCATCAAGCCGAGCGCCTATGCCCCGGCTTCGAGCGCGGTGCTCAAGCAAATCTGCGAAGAGGCATTTGATCCGCGCCTGGTAACGGTTGTCGAGGGCGGGCGCGCCGAGAACGAAGCGCTGCTCGATGAGTGCTGGGACAAGATTTTCTTTACCGGTAGCGTTCCGGTCGGCAAACTCGTCATGGAGCGGGCAAGTAAAAACCTTACGCCCGTGACGCTCGAGCTGGGTGGAAAGAGTCCCTGTATCGTAGATGCAACGGCAAGCTTGAAGGTCGCGGCACGGCGTATCGCCTTTGGTAAATGGCTCAACGTGGGGCAGACCTGCGTGGCACCCGACTACCTGCTGGTCGATAGACGCGTGCACGACGAGCTGCTGGGCCTTATCAAGGAGGAAGTCCGCCGTATGTTTGGCGAGCATCCGCTCGACAACGAGGATTACGGCCATATCGTCAACGCCAAGCACTTTGCGCGCGTGCGCGGGCTGATCGATCCCGATAAGGTTGTGCTTGGTGGCGCGGCGCGCGAGATGTCGCTCAAGATTGAGCCGACGATTCTGGATGGCGTGACCCCCGATGACGCCGTAATGCAGGAGGAGATTTTCGGCCCCATCTTGCCGGTGCTGACGTTTGAGAGCCTGGATGAGGTCGAGGCGTTCATCGCGAATCGCCCGACGCCGCTGGCCCTGTACGTCTTTAGTCAGGACCGTGCGGTTCAGCAGCGCTTTGTGCGCTACGTGCCCTTTGGCGGCGGCTGCATTAACGATACGATCATGCACCTGGCCACGAGCCATATGGGCTTTGGCGGCATGGGCGCGAGCGGCATGGGGCAGTACCATGGCCGCGAGAGCTTCGATACGTTTAGCCACAAGAAGAGCATCGTGAACAAGGCAACGTGGTTGGACGTGCCATTCCGCTATGCTCCTTACGCAAGCTGGAAGCACAAGTTCGTGCGCATGTTTGTGCATTAGAATCGATGACACAGAGACAAGCAAAATGGCCGCCCCCGCGTAAGCGAAGGCGGCCATTTCTCATGCCCAAGCGCTGGGGCGTGGAGCGTTCTGATGGCAACGCGCAGGGGCGGGACGCCAGATCGGTGCTAGAATACGGGACGACCGCAGCAAAGGGGAGATTATGCATATGTTCGAGAGCTACATGGACTGATGACGCTCAGGCTGTCTCGTTTGGTTTTCATATGCATGAGGGGTTTGCTATGTCCCGCCTTCTTTCTCCATCGCACCGTTTGGTTGCGGTAAATTTCTTTATACAGCTTGCATTTCAGTCGACGTATTTTGTCGGCATCATTGGCTGCGGCACCTACGTTCTCGGGGCCGGCGCATTTGAGACGTCCGCACTCGTGTTTGGACTCAACCTGGTGCTCATCTTTGCAACGTTTTGCTCCGGCGCACTTGTGGACTCCTTGGGCCCGCGTCATGTGCTTCTAGCCGTTTGCGTCCTGCTTTGCGCATCGGGCGTTTTTGGTCTCGTTGCTCCCGTGTCCTATTCCGCGCTTGCGCTACTCGCCATCTCTACCGGGCTGTTGTTTGGCGCGGGGACTACGGCCATGGACGCCTATCCGCGCTTTTTGACGGAAGTCCCCGATGAGCTTCTGCGCATTAACGGCCTCAATAACATCGCGACAAGTGTCGCGGTGATCGTTGGACCTGCGCTTGGAGGCGTTATCGCTTCGGTCTTTTCCAACCAAGGGGTGTTTTTCCTGCTTGCGGTGGCACCTGTTCCCGCTCTGCTGCTTGCGACCTCGTTGTGTGAAGGCGCTGCTGTTCAGGGCTTCGCTAAGCCGGAGTCTCGCGCTGAGGCGACGGGCTTGCGATCGCTTTGGGAAGGCGTTATTGCCACGGCAGCTGATGCCGACCTGCGCCTGATTTTTCTCATGGGCTTTATGGGCTTCTTTTCCTACGGGGCATTCGATTCGCTCGAGTCGCTGTTCTACCGCGATGTTCTCTGCGTGGGTACGGAGTGGATGGGATGGTTGTCGGCCATTGCTGGCATCGGCGGAACACTGGGGTCGTACCTAATCATGCGTGTGCCGTCGGGACGCATCAGGCTGGAGCTTCTGGCGGCGATGCTGCTGGTGACGGGTGTGGGCTCCGTTGTGTATGTGGGTACCGCCCATGTTGCCGTTGCTGCGGTGGGGCAGCTTGTCTGTGGCATTGGTTTTGGCGCCATGGGACCGGTGCGCGTCACACTCACCCAGCGCTTGAGCGACCCTGCCAAGGTGGGGCGCGTGCTGGGCGTGATGCGCGTGGGCCTCAACGGCGCAGGCGTGCTGCCTCTGGTCGTTGCTCCGTTTTTGGCCGACGCCTTTGGCGTGCAGGGAGTGCTTGTTGGCGCAAGCCTGGCAACGGCCGCTATCGCCTGCACGTTTTGGGCAATCGCCCGGCGTCGGGGCTAGGCTCTCGGCATTCCGCTTGCCTTGCTGAATAGGTCGCATGGGGAAAGCGAAATGCGCGCAGCCGCGATTGCGAGCGCTCGATCCTGCGCTATGACGCGGGGCTCGATGTTAACGGTCACAAGTCCGCAAGCTGCGACTGGAGCCTTGGATTCTTCGAGCTGTAATTCTCGAACCATCACAAAGGTATCCACTTGTGGTGAGTTTTCCATAGATTGGGGGAGTTGTTATGAAACGGCTTTTAATCCGTGCCGATGACATTGGGTATTCGTATGCCGTTGACCTGGGAATCGCCCGCAGCGTCAACGAGGGTCTGGTGCGCTCGGTAGGCCTTATGCCCAATATGCCCGAGGCCGAACGTGGCTGGTCGCTCGTGGCAGACGCCGGTGTTGCAGTGGGCCAGCATACCAACGTGTGTCTGGGTAAGCCGTGTGCCGACCCGGCGCTCATTCCGAGCATGCTCAACGAGAACGGTGAATTCCATAGCAGCCGTACCTTCCGTGAGCATTTTAAGCGCGGTGAGGAGTTGATAGACTTCGACGAGGCCTGCATCGAGATCCGCGCGCAGCATGACCGCTTTGTCGAGATCGTGGGTCGCGAGCCCGATTACTTTGAGGCCCATGCCGTCATGAGCAAAAACCTTAACCGAGCTATCTCGGCGGTTGCCCAGGAACTGGGTCTTAAGGAGCAAAAGGCGAGCTTCGACCCTGTGGCAGTGGTGCATTGCGGAGATGCCGACCTGCGCATGGTGATGCGCTCGATGGAGCCGGGCTACGAACCCAAAGAGGCAATCATGCAGACGGTCCGCGAGATGGTAGAAGGTGAGACGGTGATCTTTGTCTGCCATCCGGGTTATCTCGACCGCTTTATCCTCGAGAACAGCTCGCTTACGACCGATCGCACCAAGGAAGTCGATGCTCTGATCGATCCCGGGCTTCGCGCTTGGCTTGAGTCTCAACCCGATCTTCGCCTGATCGACTACCGCGACCTGTAAGGACTCAAGCCGCCACAAAGGGGACAGGCACCTTTGTGGCGGTTTTGGCGCCGTTGCCATTATGGCGGCGGCGCCTTTTTTTCCATGCGGCGCAATAGAGTCAGGGCAACGTGTCATGCGTGCCTTTTTGTGCATTAGAGTCGATGGCATAGGAATAAACAAAGTGGCCGCCCCGCGTAAGCGAAGACGGCCACTTCTCACGATGAAAACGTGTATCGGAGTTGGCAAGACCCGCGGCAACGGGTGCCATCCGTGTTCCTATCTTATCTGCAAGCGCTCTGTCGCGCAAGCCTTGCGACAAGCGATTGAAAGACGCGGACGGGATGAATTTGTGTCCGCACGGGTCCGTAGACTTCTCAACTATGTGGTGGACGCTCGCTAACCGGCAATGGAGGCGGTCATGTTTGATGATGACGAACTGTTCGATCTGACAGACGATCCGTTTGAGTGGGATCTGCTGCTCGATGATGACGAGCTGGGGCAGGACCGTAAAAAGCGGCAGGACAAGAAAGCCCAGGGCGACGCTTCGAAAAAGCAAGACAAACGTCGCCGGGGTCTGTTCGGCGGGCTCTTTGGGTAACTGTCGCATCGCTGCGTCTGTATACTAAACAGGTCTTATACGCATTGCGAAATGAGGACGTAGACGATGATGTGGTTTACCGCCGACCTGCACCTGGGTGATACGAATATCTTGCACGACATGGATCGACCGTTTGGTTCGATCGAGGAGATGAACCGCAAGGTCATCGATGCCATCAATGAGTGTGTTGCTGCGGATGACCGCCTCTATATTCTGGGTGACTTTACCTATCGTTTGCCCCTGGCGGAGGCGGTGCGCCTGCGCGAGCGTATCGAATGCAAGAACGTGGCGCTCATTCGTGGCAACCATGACGGCGATTGGGAAGATCCGGACGCGCCGCATATTTGGGATGAAGTGCGCGATTATCTGGAGGTCGCTCCCGGTTACGCCAAGGGCCATCGTCTGGTGATGAGCCACTACCCCATGCTCAGCTGGAATGGCAAGGCGCGCGGTGCCATCATGCTGCACGGGCACATTCACAGCAGGGGAGACCGTGCCAACGTCCGCAACCGCGATCGCGAGCGCCCGGTTCTGCGCTATGACGTGGGACTTGACGCTAATGGCTACAAGCCCGTAAGCCGCGACCAGATCCTAGACTTTTTTGGGCTGTAATTCTCGAACCACCACAAAGGGGACAGACACCTTTGTGGTGGTTTTGGCGCCGTTGCCATTATGGCGGCGGCGCCTTTTTTGTCCGTGCGGCGCGGTAGAGTGTATGCGGTTGATATTTGCGTCCATCGAGGAGCTGCCATGAACGAGATTAAGTGCCCGCATTGCGGCGAAGTTTTTAAGGTCGATGCGTCCGGCTATGCGGATATCGTCAAGCAGGTGCGCGATACCGAGTTCTCGCACGACCTGGATGAGCGTGTGAAGGCGGTCCAGCGCGAGGGCGAGCGGGCGCTGGAGCTTGAGCGCTCGCGTTCGGCGGCCGCTTTGCAAAAGGCGGAGTCCCAACGTAACGCCCAGCTTGTCGAGCAGAAGAATGCCGCAGCTCAACAGCTGGCGCAAGAGGT
>ERZ791886.1637-NODE-1637-length-10973-cov-5.950449_pt1 | contig 10973 bp, 9 predicted proteins | sample MGYA00510158_ERZ791886 | MGnify/ENA primary metagenome ERZ791886 (study PRJEB30046, sample SAMN00792063) | human gut metagenome | study: EMG produced TPA metagenomics assembly of the A metagenome-wide association study of gut microbiota in type 2... | reverse complement strand
CACCGCCGCCAGCCCGATGCGCAGGCCGGTAAAGCTGCCGGGGCCGGCATTGACGCCGTAGAGGTCGATGTCCTTGCAGCCCATGCCGCAGAGCTTGAGACAGTTGTCGATGAGGGGCATCAGGGTCTCGCTGTGGGTCATGCCCGCGTCGAGATAGCACTCGTAGAGCAGGCGATCGTCCTGCAGAAGGGCCACGCCCACGGTCTTGCCCGCCGTATCCACGGCTAAGATGTTCATACTTCCACCCCCTCGATGGTGATGCGGCGGGTGGTGTCGTCCACCCGCTCGATGTGGATGTAGATGGGGTCTTCCAGCGCCAGCAGGTCGGCGAAGTTCTCGCTCCACTCTGCCGCCACCACAGCGCCCTCATCCAGATAGTCGTAGAACCCTGCCGCGCACAAATCGTTCTCCGTGGAGATGCGGTATAAATCAAAATGGGCGAAGGGCCGCGGCCCGCGGTAATAGTTCACGATGGCGAAGGTCGGGCTGCTGACCGGGTCGGTGCAGCCGAGACCTCTGGCAATGCCCTCGCAGAAGGCCGTCTTGCCCGCGCCAAGCCCGCCGGTAAAGGCGATGAGCGCCCCGGGCGCAAGATGCTGCGCCACCTGCGCCCCCAGTGCCACCGTCTCCTCGCGGGAGTGGGTGATAAATTCAGACATGGGTATCCTACCTCATATGCGTTTCTATAAAAAAGGGACGGCAGAGTCCTGCCGTCCTGTTCTGCCGTCCCTTAGTATAAACTATTTCTGTCAAAAGTGCAACGCTCAGGCCGCGCTTTCGAGCACATCGGCCAGCATATCTTCCGCGGCCTCCGCGCGTTCCTCGAGCGAGAAGTTTTCCGGCACATTCAGCCGGGCGTTCTCGTCTCCGTAGAGCACCAGATACGCTGCGGCGGCGTGGGGGCGGCGTCCGCCCTGCTCCGTATACCAGATGATGTCGTTCTCGCCGTAGATATCCTTCGCATGGGCCAGCGCCCTGCCGATGGTCTGTCCCATCGCAAGATGGTTGACGGTATCCCAGAGCATACTGCGGGAGTAGACCGTGTAGACGTTGTTCACATAGCCCAGCACAGTCCGTGCGCCGCCCGCCAGCAGCGCTTCGGCCATCGACTCATCCACGCTGTTCGTGACGCCCAGGAACTCACAGGTCTCGGAGTAGATGATGGTATTGCTGAGCTGGCCCGAGCGGTACGCGTTGCGGAAGAAATCCGCTGTGACGCAGTAAAGGCCGTTGAGCTTGATGATGCGGTGAGCCAGCAGGTCAAAGCCGTAGATGATGTCTTTATACAGCGTGGACGCTTCTGTCAGCAGGATGATGGGCTCGGTCCGGGTGTGCTTCCAGAACGTACCGTAGCTGTAAGTATAGTAGGCACCGTGGGCGCTCAGGATGCACAGATCGTATTTGTTCATCCGGCGCAGGTCCGACAGGGTCACCCGGGTGTTCATCGTCGTGCGCAGGCCCATGCCTTCCCAGAAGCCCTGCATATAGGAATAATACGGAAAGCGGGAGCTGTTCACCGTATTATCGAAGGCATAATAAATAGCGGCACGGCCGATCGTCTCAGGCAGAGCGTTCTCCCGGTACTGCCGGGCCTCCGCGGCCTGCCGGACATCGTCGGTCAGGGGCATCTCGGTGCGGGGAGTGTATTGAGCAATGTCCCTCGGGGCGCGCAGGCCGTTGTCTCCGGCGTCAAAGGTCATCTCGTCCAGCTCGTCGGGCAGAGTGAGCAGGATGCCGCCCAGCACGCCGCAGCGGTAGGTAAAGCTGACGATCCCGTTCTCCTCGTCGGTGCGGATGGAGTCCCGGCGCACCAGCCCCTTCCGGGTCAGCTCATCCAGCTCCGCAAGGGCCGCGGTGAGCCGTCCTTCCCGGGACATCTGCTCGTATTCGTCGCTGCCGGTCAGGGCCGTCACAGCGGCGTCTGCCTGCTGCATCTCGGCGGCATCGTCCGTGGTGAGGGTAGATTTTGCCGTATCCTGCACCACGCCCGCTCCGTCCGCCGCCCATGCGGCGGGAGCCAGCACAGCCGTCAGCACCAGTGCCAGTGCGCAGACCGCGCACAAAATTCGATGGCGTTGTTCCTTCATGTAAAAACTGTTCCTCCAAGAACGCCGGGGACCGGCCATTTACCGCCCCGGTACGTTTCATTTTAGAGGGCATATCGGCCTTTGTCAAGCGTTCTGCGCCGATTTTGCAAAGCTGTCACAACCGTCCATCTTGCGCGCCTCTCTCCCCTGCTGTATAATAAGGTATATTGGGGATCATGCCCAGCTGTGAGGCGGGGTTTCGAGGAAGCTGTTTTCGTAAGCGGAGTGCATCGCTCAGAAAACGGCTTTCTAAGGATACAGAAAGGTGGTGCTTTTTTGGAAAGCATTCAGCGATATTGGAAACGGACAGACAAGATGTACCTGCTGCTCTGCCTGTTCAGCAGCGCGATGGCGGTGCTGGCGCTGTCGTCGTGGGCGGCGAAGCAGGGCAGCGGCTTTGCCGTGGATGAGCTCACCGGCCAGATCACCGGCATCGGCGACTACCGCCGGGCCGTGGTGCAGGCGGGCGCAGCGGCCATCGGCATCCTGGTGGCCATCCTTCTGTCCAACATCGACTACCGCAGCCTCGTCAATGTCTGGCCCGTCCATGTGGTGCTCACATGGGGCCTCGTGCTGCCCACGCTGGTCATCCGCAACGTGACCCTCGGCCCGCTGACCATCGGCTACAACGCGGGCGACACCGACAACTATTCCTGGTACAAGCTGGGCGGCTTCACCTTCCAGCCTACCGAGCTGGCAAAGATAAGCTTCATCCTCACCTTCGCCATGCATCTGAACAATGTCCGCAGCCGCCTCAACGAGCCGAAAGAGCTGGGCAAGCTGCTGCTCCATCTCTTCGTGCCGATCGGCATCATCCACATTCAGGGTGACGACGGCACGGCCATCATCTACGGCATCATCGGCTGCTGTATGCTCTTTGCCGCCGGGCTGAGCTGGAAGTATATCATCGGGGCCTTCGCTGCCCTCGCAGCGGCGGCAGCGGTGGCCTTCGCCTTCTTCAGCGACAAGATCGGCAAGGGCTACCAGTGGTACCGCATCCTTGCGGTTATCGACCCCAACAACGAGACGGGCTGGGCGCCCAGCGAGACGGTCTGGAAGAACATCATCTACCAGCAGCAGCGGGGCGAGATCGCCATCGGCTCGGGCGGCATCTTCGGCAACGGCTTCTTCGACGGCCGCTACTACAGCGTCCCCAACGCCCACAATGACTTCATCTTCAGCTGGATCGGCAACGCGGCAGGCTTCGTGGGCTGCTGCGTGGTGCTGGGCGTGCTGCTGGCCATCATCATCAAGACCTTCGCCACCGGAGCGTGCAGCGAGGATATGCTGGGCTCCTTCATCTGCGCCGGCATCGGCGGCGCGTTCATGGCCCAGATATTCGTCAACGTCGGCATGAACCTCCGCCTTTTGCCGGTCATCGGCGTCACCCTGCCCTTCTACTCGGCGGGCGGCAGCTCGGTGCTCATGCTGTATATCTGCGTGGGGCTGGTGCTGTCGGTGTATATGCACAATACGAAAAAGCTGTTTGGTTAAGTCTCTCTCAGAACAGGCGCTGTCGTTCAGCGCCTGTTTTTATTTTCCGGCCAAATCTCCAAAAGTCTTGTAACACGACAGAAGTCGTGATAGAATATTCAAGTATTTTATCTATATTCTTTTTACTTTTTCAGGAGGTCCCATGAAGCATCATTCTCTCTCCAAAGTCCTCAAGCGCCTCGCCTGCGTGCTGGCGGCGCTGGTCATCGCGCTGGCCGTTGCCGTGTTCGCCCTCTGGCACAACGAGCTGGCCACCCTCTCGTCCCTCAAAAAGCTCTCTGACCGCGACGAAGCCCACCGCGACGGTGCTGTCTACCAGCTCAACGTCTCGGGCGGCTACTACTTCGACGATTTCCTGGCCCAGGGCGGCGCATCCACTGACTCTGCGCTCATCTCCTTCATCACCCAGAGCATCACCAAGGGCATCATCCCCATGAACATCAAGACCAGCACCATTGCCTGCTCGGCCTTTACCGCAGACACCCAGAGCGGCGACCGGGTCTTTGGCCGCAACTACGACTTCTCGGCCACCAACACCGCCATCGTCTACACGAACCCCGGTAAGGGTCGTCACGCCTCCTACTCCACCATCGACCTGAGCTTCCTCGGCCTCGACAAGGACAAGGACGTAGAGAGCCTCGGCCAGAAGATCCTGACCCTCGCGGCCCCCTATGTGCCGCTGGACGGCGTCAACGACGCCGGTGTGGCCTGCGGCATCTTCATGTCCTATCAGGGCGAGGGCAAAGGCACCCCCACCGACACCCAGACCGACAAGCCCGACCTCACCTCCACCACCCTGCTCCGGCTCATCCTCGACTACGCCGACTCGGTGGAGGACGCCGTGGCGCTGGCTGAGCAGTACGACCTTCACGACTCGGCAAGCAGCTGCTTCCACTACATGGTGGCCGACTCCACCGGCCGCAGCGCCATCCTCGAGTGGGTGGGTGCTGATGCCGACCACGACACCGACGGCTCTCAGCGTCAGCTGAACGTCCTCTGGAACGACACCGACGCCCTCTCCGATTCCTCCGACTGGCAGGTGGTGACCAACTTCATCAAGGCACCCGGCTACTACGACGGCACTACCGTCGAGATGAAGGGCCTCGACCGCTACGAGCACCTTGCGGCTGCCCTGCGCCAGACCAACGGCGTCGTGGCCGACAAGAACGCTGCCATGGACCTGCTGGCCGCGGTGGGCCGCCGCACCTGGAACAACGACGACTCCAACACCAACACCGTCCACAGCGTGGTCTACGATTTGACCGATCAGTCTGTTCTCTGGGTAGGCAATGAGCACTACGGCGAGGATGGCTATACATTTGAGTTTCAGCTTGCTTCGTAAATCTATATAAAGGGCTTGGCGGTGTGAGCCCTCTGTTTCATTCTGTACCCCCTCCCGGAGAACACCGGGAGTTTTTTTGTCCAACCTTTTCCAACCTCCGGCGTGTAACCCCGTCAAATTCCCCTAGTTTTATTCACCCAGTTTGGGCAAAACGGTGATCTTCCAAGGAAGCGCTTGACATCATGGGGGGGGGGTATAATAACCTAAACCTCCGTTCTTATTCGGAGGGGATGTTTTATTCAACACCGGATAAGGAGGTCTTTTGTATGAAATCCGCCAAAAAAATTCTCGCCCTCATCCTTGCAGGCGTCATGGCTCTGGCCCTGTTCACCGGATGCGGCAAAGCAACGTCTCTGGACCGTACTATAGCCGAAGGTATGGCAGAGTACTATAAGTCGGAACTCGCTCAACTGGGGGGGAAATAACAATAATATCTCCGTCAGCTACCAGGTTCCCGAGCTCCGCCGTGATATCGCCCCCCTGTTCGATGAAAACTGGATCACCAAAGGTCGCAATGGTGATATCCTTAACAGCAACCACATGGTCAACGATAAGAGCGTCGAAGATACCCTGACGGACATCCTGAGCCCCTACATTTCCGCTACTTCCGCCGTCACCTTCGTTGCGGCGGATGTCACGGATGTCAAAACCCCGTTCATGGAAGCCTTAAATTTGACCAACTCGAGGATAACTTTCGACAACAACACTCAGTCGATTGACCCCACCTCTGTCACCAGCATGAAAATCGCAGTCACTCACAAAACCGTCAATGGCCGCACCTACGCCCTTGCTGTGATGATTGCAGAGAGTTAAACCTTTCCCCCTGCCCCGGAGCCCTGCGGCCCGGGGCTTTTTTGCACCCCGGCTAAAACAAAAAAGCATCCCCTGCAGCCTTTCCGGCCATTGCCGGCCGGGCCCTGCAGGGGATGCTTTGGTGTTGCAGAAAATGCGCCTTACTTCAGCACTGCGCCGAGGTTTGCGCTGGTGACCATGCGGGCGTAGCGGCTCAGCCAGCCGGTCTTGATGTTGGGCTCGAGAGCGACATACTTTGCCTTGCGCTGGGCCAGCACCTCATCCGAAACTTCCAGCGTGATGCTGGCGTTGGGGATGTCGATGTGGATGGTATCGCCCTCCTCAACAAGGCCAATGGGGCCGCCGGAAGCGGCCTCCGGGCTGACGTGGCCAATGGCAGCGCCGCGGGAAGCGCCGGAGAAGCGGCCATCGGTGATGAGGGCCACGGTCTTGTCCAGCTTCATGCCGGCCAGAGCAGAGGTGGGGTTGAGCATCTCACGCATACCGGGGCCGCCCTTGGGGCCTTCGTACCGGATGACCACCACGTCGCCCGGGACGATCTTGCCCGCATAGATGGCGGCGATGGCCGTTTCCTCGCTGTTGAAGACGCGGGCCGGGCCGGAGTGCTCCTGCATCTCGGGGGCCACGGCGCTGCGCTTGACGACGCAGCCATCGGGGGCGATGTTGCCCCACAAGATCTGCAGGCCGCCGGTCTGAGAATAGGGATTTTCGATAGGACGGATGGCCTTGTCGTTCAGGATGTGAGCGCCCTTGATGTTCTCGCCGAGGGTCTTGCCGGTGACGGTGGGGACATCGAGGTCCAGCAGACCCTTCTTGGCCAGCTCTGCCTGCACGGCGGGGATGCCGCCGGCGGCGTAGAGGTCGGGCATGTGGGTGGGGCCTGCGGGAGCCAGATGGCAGAGATTCGGGGTCTTGGCGCTTATCTCATTGAAAAGCTTCAGGTCGATCGGCACACCGGCCTCGTAGGCGATGGCCAGCAGGTGGAGGACGGTGTTGGTGGAGCAGCCCAGCGCCATATCGCAGGTCAGCGCATTGCGGATGGAGCGCTCGTTGATGATCTGGCGGGCGGTGATGCCCTTCTTCACCATATCCATGACGGCCATACCGGCGTGCTTTGCCAGCTGCAGCCGCTTGGAGTAGACGGCGGGGATGGTGCCGTTGCCGGGCAGTGCGATGCCGATGGCCTCGCACAGGCAGTTCATGCTGTTGGCGGTGTACATGCCGGAGCAGCTGCCGCAGCTGGGGCAGCAGTTGCAGGTGCAGTCTTCCAGCTGCTCGTCGGTGATCATGCCGGCCTTATAAGCGCCCACGGCCTCGAACATCTTGGAAAGGCTGACTTCCTCGCCGCCGTAGGTGCCGGCCAGCATGGGGCCGCCGGAGCAGACCACGGCAGGCACATCCATGCGGACAGCGGCCATGACCATGCCGGGAACGATCTTATCGCAGTTCGGCACCAGCACCAGACCGTCCAGCTGATGCGCCATCAGCATGGTCTCCACGCTGTCGCAGATGAGCTCCCGGGAGGCGAGGCTGTACTTCATGCCCACATGGCCCATGGCGATGCCGTCGCAGACGCCGATGGCCGGGATGAGGATGGGGGTGCCGCCTGCCATCTGGACGCCTGCCTTGACGGCGTCGGCGATCTTATCCAGATTCATGTGGCCGGGGACGATCTCGCTGTAGGCGCTCACCACACCGATGAGGGGGCGGTCCAGCTCTTCCGGGGTGTAGCCCAGGGCGTAAAACAGGCTTCGGTTGGGCGCGCGCTCCGAGCCTTTGGTCACGTTGTCACTTCTCATGTTATACCCTCTCAGGCATCGCCTGCTGGCGCTGCCAGCTCCCCCAGAGGGGGAGCCATTGGCAGGCCGGGCGGGCTTTTGCCTTCTATCACAAAATGCCGGGCTCCGCTCTCATTCTTCAGCGACATCAAACTCAATTCGCTCCTGATAAAAGAGCAAGTATCCATGCAGCTGAGTGCGAGAACAGCGCCCGGCGCTTTACATCCAAATAAACTCAAATCGTCCAGCGTGGGCTTTACCGACACGCCAGTGGCTCTCCCCTTGGGAGAGCTGTCGCGTCAGCGACTGAGAGGGCTTACTTCTTCAGCCAGCTCATCATGCCGCGCAGCTCTGCGCCCACCTTCTCGATGGGGTGCTCGGCCTCCATGCGGCGCTGAGCGAGGAAGTGGACCTTGCGGCCACCGTTGGGGCTCATCTCGGTCAGGAACTCGGAAGCGAAGGTGCCGTCCTGGATCTCGGTCAGGACCTTCTTCATCTCCTTGCGGGTCTCAGCGGTGATGAGGCGCTTGCCGGTGCGGTAGTCGCCGTACTCAGCGGTGTTGGAGATGGAGTAACGCATCTTGGAGAAGCCGCCCTCGTTGATGAGGTCAACGATGAGCTTCATCTCGTGGCAGGTCTCGAAGTATGCCATCTCGGGCTCGTAGCCAGCCTCGACCAGAGTGTCGAAACCAGCGTGGATGAGCTCGCAGACGCCGCCGCACAGGACAGCCTGCTCGCCGAACAGGTCGGTCTCGGTCTCCTCCTTGAAGGTGGTCTCGAGGATGCCGGCACGGCCGGCACCGATGCCGGAAGCGTATGCCAGAGCGATGTCCTTAGCCTTGCCGGTGAAGTCCTGCTCGACACAGATCAGAGAGGGACAGCCCTCACCCTCGGTGTACAGGCGGCGGACGATGTGGCCGGGACCCTTGGGAGCGATCATGATGACGTCAACATTCTTGGGAGCGGTGATGGTCTTGAAGTGGATGTTGAAGCCGTGTGCGAAAGCCAGAGCCTTGCCCTCGGTCATGTAGGGAGCGACCTGCTTGTTGTAGATGTCAGCGCACAGCTCATCGGGGACCAGCATCATGACGACGTCGCCGGCCTTGGCAGCCTCCTCGACCTCCATGACCTTGAAGTTGGGATGCGTTGCAGCGAACTCAGAAGCCTTTTCCCAGTGAGCAGAACCCTTGCGCAGGCCGACGACGACATTGACGCCGCTCTCAGCGAGGTTCTCGGAATGTGCGTGGCCCTGGCTGCCGAAGCCGATGACAGCGACGGTCTTGCCGTCCAGCACGCCGAGGTTGCAGTCGGAATCGTAGTATTTCTTGATCGCCATGGTAGTTGTTCTCCTTTTGTTTTTTACTTATTTCAGTATAAGATGAATGATAAGCATCGTATATTTTCGCTCACTGGGGAGCGGAAAAGCAAATTAGCGGCATTTCGTGCCGGGCAGCGGGAGCTGTGCCTCTCTTACCTCCTGCGCGGGCTTCTGTATATGCTGATGCATCCCGCCGCGCTCGAGGGCGGTGACGCCGGTGCGGCACTGCTCCAGGATCTGATAGTCCGCCATGAGCTTCAAGAAGGCGTCGATCTTCTCGGGACGGCCCGTCAGCTCAAAGACCATGCTGTCGGGAGACAGGTCGATGATCTTTGCCTTGTAGATACCGGCGATCTCCCGCAGCTCTGCGCGGTTGGTGACATTTGCCATCACCTTGAGCAGGAGCAGCTCCCGCTCGAGGGCCGTGGACTCGTTGAGTACGAAGACCTGACGGGTGACTTCCAGACGCTCGGTCTGGAGGATGAGCTGCTGGAGCTCCTTTTCGGTACCCGAGACGGAAACGGTGATGCGGCTGACGGTGGGGTCGTTGGTGGCCGAAACGGTCAGGCTGTCGATATTGAAGCCTCTGCGGCAGAACAGGCTGGACACCCGGGCCAGAACGCCGCTCTGGTTGTCCACCAGCAGGCTGATGACCCTGCGCTGATTGGATTCCATGTCGCTGTGTCCTCCTTATTTCATGATGATGTCGTTGATGTCGCCGCCGCCGGGGATCATGGGCAGGACCTTTTCGTCCTTGTCGATCATGCATTCGATCCAGGTGGGGCCTTTCTGCTTCAGAGCGTCGGCGAATGCCTCCTGGAACTGGGCCAGGTTCTCGCAGTGGTAGCCCTTGAGGCCGAAGCCCTCGGCCAGCTTGACGAAGTTGGTCTTGCGGTGGGGGTCGGTCTGGGAGAAGCGCTTGCCATAGAAAGCGGTCTGCCACTGGCGCACCATGCCAAGCACCTGATTGTTGAAGATGACCGTGATGATGGGCAGCTCGCAGCTGACAGCAGTGCAGGCTTCGTTGAGGTTCATGTGGAAGGAGCCGTCGCCGGTGAACATGACCACCCGCTGGTCGCGGCCCAGCGCCATCTGTGCGCCGATGGCTGCGCCGTAGCCGAAGCCCATGGTGCCGAGGCCGCCGCTGGTGATGAAGCCGCGGCTCTTGGTGTGGCGGATGTACTGTGCCGCCCACATCTGGTGCTGGCCCACATCGGTGACGTAGACCGCCTCGGGGCCGCACTGGTTGCAGACCTCGCCGATGACCTGATGGGGCATCAGGCGGGAGGCGTCGGATACCGGGTGGTAATCCTGTGCCTGCCACTCGTGGATCATCTTCATCCAGTCGGGATGCTTCTTGTCCTCGATCATCGGGAGCATGGCGTTCAGCACATAGGCGGCGTCACCCACGATGGCAAGGTCAACATCCACGTTCTTGCCCAGCTCGCTGGCGTCGATGTCGATCTGGATGATGGTCGCGTTCTTGGCGAAGGTCTTGGGGTTCAGGGCCACGCGGTCGGAGAAGCGGGCGCCCACCGCGATAAGGACATCGCAGTCGGCCACCGCCCGGTTCGAGGTGTAGCAGCCGTGCATACCCACCATGCCGATGTTCATCGGGTCGCCGTAAGGCACGACGCCTGCGGCCATCAGGGTATAGGCAGCCGGGATCTCAGCCTTTTTCAGAAGGTCACGCAGGGGCTGGCAGCTGGCCGCCGAGCGGACGCCGCCGCCGAAGTAGACCAGCGGGCGCTGTGCGCCGTTGATGATCTCTGCCGCCCACTTGACCTGCTCTTCGTTGAAGGTGGTCACGGTGCGGATGGGCTCCGGCTTTTTCGGGGTAAACTCACACACCGCAGCGGTGACATCCTTCGGGATGTCCACCAGCACCGGGCCTTTGCGGCCGCTCTGGGCGATGCGGAAAGCCGCACGCATGGTGTCGGCCAGGTCTTCGACCCGGCGCACCGTGAAGTTGTGCTTGGTGATGGGCATCGTGATGCCCTCGATGTAGGCTTCCTGGAAGCCGTCCTTGCCCAGGCCCTCCGTGGTCACATTGCCGGTGAAAGCCACCATCGGCACAGAGTCCATATAGGCGGTGGCGATGCCGGTGACGAGGTTCGTTGCGCCCGGGCCGCTGGTGGCCA
>ERZ791886.1618-NODE-1618-length-11045-cov-2.931028_pt1 | contig 11045 bp, 9 predicted proteins | sample MGYA00510158_ERZ791886 | MGnify/ENA primary metagenome ERZ791886 (study PRJEB30046, sample SAMN00792063) | human gut metagenome | study: EMG produced TPA metagenomics assembly of the A metagenome-wide association study of gut microbiota in type 2... | reverse complement strand
TGTTTAGTTATCAAGGTTGTTCCGCTGTCATTTCTTTGCGACAGCTTGTTTATTTTACCTCATCTCTTTTTGTTTGTCAAGAACTTTTTTAAGTTTTTTCAAAACTTTTTTGATGAAGTTTTTTGTCTTTATTGACGACTTGTCTACTTTACCACAAGTAGAAAGCTTTGTCAACCACTTTTTTGATTTTTTAAATTTAAAATTTTAAAAAATCAAAAGCGGAGAAGGAGGGATTTGAACCCTCGCGCCGCGTTAACGACCTATACCCTTAGCAGGGGCACCTCTTCGGCCTCTTGAGTACTTCTCCAGTCTCCGAACTACTTAACCAATGTTAAATTGTGGAGTTGCGCATCTTTCGTAGCGCATTTGTTATTATACTTAAAAGATCACTTCTTGTCAACATCTTTTTTAAGTTTTTTATTTTTTATTTATTTTCATTTGCCCGGATAGTCTCTTCAATTCTTCTTTTTACCTCTGCGGCAATCTCAGTTGATTTCATATCTTTATATTCTTCATATTCCACGGGCTTCAGAAAATGCACTTGAACATTCAGCATTTTTGCAGAACCGGTATCAAATGCTTTATAAGAATCAATCAATGCAACCGGTACAATCGGACATTTTGCTTTCATGGCAGCCTTAAAACTTCCGCCTTTAAATTCCTGAGGATGGTTTCCATTTTTGCTTCTGGTCCCTTCTGCAAAAATAAGATAATTTCTTCCTGCTTTTACTTCTTTCGTTACATTAATGATCACCTGCATAGATTGTTTAATATCTTCCCTGTCAATCAAAAATGCCTTCATACATGAAAATACCTGCTTCAAAAACGGTACATTTCCAACTTCCTTCTTTGCAACTACTGAAAAAGGTACCGGGCAGACCTCCATTATGGCAAGCACGTCATACAATCCCTGGTGATTCGGATAAAACATAAATCCATTTTGCGAAGGTATATTTTCTACTCCATGGCCGTCTATATGAAGATTTCCTCCACGATTAGCTGCATGGTCAATTTTTTTCAACATGGCATAGCGCTGTTCCTCTGTGTATTTATCCACATGCGCAGCATACCAGTTCAGCATGATCCAATAATATGGTACGAATATAATATTCTTCAGTACCATTACAATGATTCTTTTCATTTCCAAGCTCCTTTCCTCTATGCAAAACTCCCCAGTGCGATAAAAATATTTTTCGGTTCCATATCAAATCACGATATGAAAAAGGGCCACTGCAAGATTCAATCATCCTGCAGCAGCCTCCCTTCTACTCTGCATCCAGCTTATTTGCAATTTTCTCCTCATACCCCGGGTTCTTTTTGATAAATACATTGTATGCTTTCGTATAAGTCTTATAAGAATCTGCAGTCATAAACTTGGCATAGTCATCCGCAGCCTGATTCCGCAGATCATCTGTGATCTCGGAAGGTGACATTACATAGTATTTACCATCTTTTTTCTCCGTCATATAGGTTCCTACGCATGGATACTCCTGGTCATTTTCCAATACCAGATTGTAAATAATGTACACGTAAGTATAGTCACCGTTTTCGGAAAGAATATCGCACTGTTCCACCTTTACTTTTGTTGGATTATGAGCAGCAAAATATTTCAAAGTAGCATCAATCTCATTCTGCAGAAGTTCATTGGTATCCTTTTCCTGAGAATAACACTGCTTCACCTTCTTCTCACTTCCGCTTACATAATTCTTTATGAGGGCTTCCACTACTCCCTCCGGCGATTTATGATTTACGCCGCATCCGGACATTGCCATGATAAACATCATGGCAATACCCAGGATTAAAATTCTGGTTCTTTTTTTCATACTTCACAGATTCCTTTATTCTGCATCATTTGTATCCTGTGAATCCTCTTCTTCAAAAACTTCCTCAGTCTCCTCAGTCGGCTCCTCACTGCTGCCGTTCTCCGTATTTCCCTCTGCTTTCTCGCGAACCTTGGCAAGACTTGCCACTGTTACACCCTCATCCAGATTGATCAGCTTCACTCCGGAAGTGATTCTTCCAAGAATAGAAATTCCAGCACAGGTAATACGAATAATGATTCCTTCTGTAGTGATCATCATAATCTCGTTTTCTTCATTGACAGCTTTAGCACCAATCACATTACCGGTTTTCTCGGTGATCTTGTAACACTTCACACCCTTACCTCCACGGTTCTGGCAGGTAAATTCACTCATAGCTGTACGTTTACCCATACCATTTTCAGATACTACAAGCAGGTAATCTCCCTGAGAATTCAGCTGCATTGCCACAACCTCATCTCCAGGATCAAGATTCATACCACGAACACCCATGGAGCTTCTTCCGGTACTTCTTACATCAGTCTCCTTGAAACGGATGCACATACCGTCTTTCGTTACAAGCATAATATCTTTTGTATCGTCTGTAGCCTTAACTTCAATAAGCTCATCATCATCACGAAGTGTGATTGCCACAAGACCTGTCTTACGTACATTTGCATATTCTTCCATAGGTGTCTTCTTCACAAGACCATCCTTAGTTGCCATAACCAGATACTTGCCTTCTTCGAATTTACGCATAGGAATAACAGATGTAATGCGCTCACCTGGCATAAGCTGCAGAAGATTGACAATTGCAGTACCTCTTGCAGTTCTTCCTGCCTCAGGGATCTCGTATGCTTTCATTCTGTATACACGTCCTGTATTGGTAAAGAACATCAGATAATGGTGAGTAGTAGTCATAAGCAGTTCTTCGATATAATCGTCATCTATGGTCTGCATTCCCTTGATTCCACGTCCGCCTCTGTTCTGGCTGCGGAAATTATCTACAGTCATTCTCTTGATATAACCAAGTTTTGTCATAGTAATGACAGTATTTTCCCTTGGAATCAGATCTTCTGTGGAAAGATCATAGACATCATATCCGATGGCAGTTCTTCTCTCATCGCCGTATTTGTCAGCGATTGCGAGGATTTCTTCCCTTACAACACGAAGAAGGAGATTTCTGTCTGCAAGAATTGCCAAGAATTTGCGGATCTTCTCTTCTAATTCTGCATATTCTGCTTCCAGCTTCTCTCTTTCCAAACCGGTGAGAGCTCTCAGACGCATATCTACAATAGCCTGAGCCTGCACATCCGTCAGTTCAAATCTGTCCATCAATTCCTGCTTCGCAATCTGAACATTGCGGGCAGCACGAATGATTCTGATAACTTCGTCGATATTATCCAGGGCTTTCAGCAAGCCTTCCAAAATGTGGGCACGTTCCTGTGCTTTATTCAGATCATATTTGGTTCTTCTGGTAACAACGTCCTCCTGATGAGCCAGATAATGCTCCAGAAGTTCTTTCAGATTCAGTACCTTTGGTACAAGGCTGTCGCCCTGAGGTACCACGCAAAGCATAATAACGCCAAAAGTATCTTGCAGCTGGGTATGCTTGTACAGCTGATTCAGAACAACATTTGCATTGGCATCTTTACGCAGGTCAATACAAATACGCATTCCCTCACGGCTGGAATGATCATTCAGGTCAGTAATTCCATCAATCTTTTTATCACGGACAAGCTCTGCGATCTTCTCGATCAGCCGGGCTTTATTTACCAGATAGGGAAGCTCCGTAACGATAATACGTGATTTTCCATTTGGTAAGGTCTCAATATTTGATACTGCACGTACACGGATCTTTCCGCGGCCTGTGCGGTATGCCTCCTCGATTCCCCTTCTTCCGAGAATAGTGGCTCCTGTAGGGAAATCCGGGCCTTTTACAACGTCAAGAAGCTCTTCAATTGTGGTTTCTCTCTGCTCCTCGATGGTATTGTCAATAATTTTTACAACAGCATTAATAACCTCACGAAGATTGTGAGGCGGAATATTGGTAGCCATACCAACAGCAATACCTGTAGTACCATTGACTAGCAGGTTCGGGAACCTGGAAGGAAGCACCTTTGGCTCTCTCTCAGTTTCATCAAAGTTTGGCTGGAAGTCTACAGTATCTTTATTAATGTCAGCAAGCATCTCCATGGAAATTTTGCTCAGGCGGGCCTCAGTGTATCGCATGGCAGCTGCGCCGTCGCCGTCCACAGAACCGAAGTTTCCATGTCCGTCAACAAGAGTATAGCGGAAAGACCAGTCCTGTGCCATATTTACAAGTGCTCCGTAAATAGAGCTGTCACCATGAGGATGATACTTACCCATGGTATCACCAACGATACGGGCACATTTACGATGTGGCTTATCCGGACCGTTGTTCAATTCGATCATAGAATACAGCACTCTACGCTGTACCGGTTTCAAACCATCTCTTACATCAGGAAGCGCTCTTGAAGCAATAACGCTCATAGCATATTCGATGTAAGATTCTTTCATGGTTTTTTCCAGATCCACATCATGGACCTGGTCAAAAATCTTGTCATCCATATTGTTCTATCTCCCCTAGATATCCAGATTCTTTACAAAGCGTGCATTCTCTTCGATAAATTCACGTCTTGGTTCTACCTTGTCACCCATAAGTGTGGTAAATACAAGGTCAATTTCGGAGGTAGCTGCCTCATCCATTGTAACGCGGAGAAGAATACGCTTCTCCGGATCCATGGTAGTCTCCCAAAGCTGCTCTGCATCCATCTCTCCCAGACCTTTGTAACGCTGGATCTTATTGTTGGAGTCTCGTCCTATCTCTGTAAGGATGGCGTTCAGCTCATCGTCATCATAAGCGTACCATACCTTCTTGTTCTTCTCGATCTTGTACAGCGGCGGCTGTGCCAGATATACATAGCCCTGCTTGATCAGTTCCGGCATAAATCTGTACAGGAATGTAAGAAGCAGTGTGGCAATGTGGGCACCGTCAACATCGGCATCAGTCATAATGATGATCTTGTGATATCTCAGTTTGGAAATATCGAAATCATCATGAATACCGGTACCAAAGGCTGTGATCATAGCCTTGATCTCTTTGTTTGCATAAATCTTGTCCAGACGGGCTTTCTCTACGTTCAGTATTTTTCCACGAAGAGGAAGGATAGCCTGTGTAGCACGGTTACGAGCTGTCTTCGCAGAGCCACCCGCGGAATCACCCTCTACGATATAGATTTCGCAATTCTCCGGATTCTTGTCCGAGCAATCGGCAAGCTTGCCTGGAAGGGACATACTGTCAAGGGCAGACTTCCTTCTGGTAAGATCTCGGGCCTTACGCGCTGCCTCTCTGGCTCTCTGGGCAAGTACAGACTTCTCTACGGTTGCCTTGGCTACAGCAGGATTCTGTTCCAGAAAAATCTCCAGCTGTTTGCTTACAACACTGTCTACAGCTCCTCTGGCCTCACTGTTGCCAAGTTTCTGCTTCGTCTGGCCTTCAAACTGCGGATTGCCAATTTTAACGCTGACAATGGCTGTCAGGCCTTCTCGGATATCATCACCGGAAAGGTTTGGCTCGCTGTCCTTGAGAAGCTTATTCTTTCTGGCGTAATCGTTAAATGTGTTTGTAATGGCATTTCTGAAACCAGTAATATGGGTACCGCCTTCAGGAGTATTAATATTGTTTACAAATCCGTAAGTATTCTCTGTATAAGAATCATTGTGCTGCATGGCAACTTCAACCGCCACACCGTCCTTCTCACCCTCGCAGTAAATGATCTCCGGATAAAGAGCTTCTTTACTTCTGTTCAGATAAGTTACAAATTCACGGATACCACCTTCATAGTGGAAAGTTTTCTCCCTTTCCATACCTTCCCGCTTGTCAGTAAGAATGATCTTCAGACCTTTGGTAAGAAAAGCCATTTCACGGAGACGCTGTTTCAGGATATCGTAATCGTATACAGTCTCCTCGAATATCTGCTTGTCCGGGAGAAAAGTAACAGTAGTTCCGGTAGAATCACCACATTCTCCAACTTCCTTAAGCGGATACATTGTCTTACCACGCTCGTAACGCTGCTCATATCTCTTTCCATCTCTGCAGATTGATACTTCAAGCCATTCAGAAAGTGCATTAACAACGGATGCACCTACTCCGTGAAGACCTCCTGATACCTTGTATCCTCCACCGCCAAACTTACCGCCGGCATGAAGAATGGTAAATACCACCTCTACAGCTGGAATGCCGGCTTTATGATTGATTCCTACCGGAATGCCTCGTCCATTGTCTACAACTGTGATGGAGTTATCAGGATTGATCGCTACATTTATTTCTGTACAGTAACCAGCCAGTGCCTCATCTACGGCATTGTCCACGATTTCGTATACAAGATGATGGAGACCACGGCTGGATGTACTTCCAATGTACATACCAGGTCTCTTACGTACGGCTTCCAGACCCTCCAGAATCTGGATTTGGTCCGCTCCGTATTCTGTATTTGTTTCGCCCATGATATTCCTCCTGCTATGATCTATTAAAAAGTTACAGGAATTTACGGCTCATTTCTGCTGCCAGATCTCATTCCTGTTTTTGCGCATAAAAATACAAATTTATTATAGCACAAAATCCCCGTTTTTGCCAGTTAAAAGCCATTTCAAGATGTAAAAAAAACGGCGTATTTTCAACGGATATCCGTCAAAAATACGCCTTATCTCCCCCTATATGTCTGCTTGTCAGGAATAACACCTGCCAGAACAGTTTCTTCTCTATTTTTGCAGCAAAAGCGCCTGGTAAATATCTCTTTTTGTCACACCTCGATCCTTTGCAACCATCTTCATTGCCTCTTTGCGTGCGATTCCCTGATTCTCATAAATCGCCATATGTTCCTCAATGGAAATGTCTTTCCAGGATTCCTGTGACTCCTGTTCCATTTCCTTTCGGCTTCTGCCCTCAATCACCAGGACACACTCTCCAAGGGGCTTCTGATCTTTGTAAAAAGCAATCAGATCTTCGATTGTTGTCCGAAATGCCGTTTCATGCTTCTTGGTAAGCTCACGGCAAAGAGTCATTCTGCGGTTTCCAAGAGCCTGGTACAATTCCTGCAGGGTACCAACCAAGTGATGGGGTGCCTCATAAAGGATGATGGTGCGGGTTTCGTTTTTCAACTCTTCCAGAATGGCTTTCCTCTCTTTTTTATCCGGAGGTAAAAAGGCCTCGAATGCAAATCTGCGGGTGGAAAGTCCGGACAGGGTAAGAGCCGTGATGCATGCTGCCGGGCCTGGAAGCGAAGTTACTTCAATTCCGGCATCGTAACACATAGCAGCCAATACTTCCCCTGGGTCAGAAATTCCAGGTGTTCCCGCATCTGTGATCAGAGCCACATTCAGACCCTCCTGCATTTTCTCAATGAGGGTGTAGGCTTTCTCCACTTTGTTGTACTCATGGTAACTGGTCATTGGAGTTTTTATGTCAAAATGATTGAGAAGCTTGATACTGTTGCGGGTGTCTTCCGCAGCGATCAGATCCACTTCCTTCAGAACACGGAGCACGCGAAGCGTAATATCCTCCAGATTTCCGATTGGCGTGGCACATAGATATAATTTACCACTCATATTTTTCTCCCTTCTGCAATCATCTGTTTTTCATTTTTTATTTGCGATCTTTTTAAATCATATCGTACATTTCCAGAATGTCCTTTGTATAGACTCCCGGCTTCTCATACACGATCAGCGGTCTTTCCACAGTAATCCGGGAATTGCCGCCTTTCAGGGCTTCTATGAGCACCATATTAGGCTCCCTGTCAATGTATGGATAAACAAGCTGCATACGCTTAGGCTCCAGCTTATATTTCGTCAAAACCTGCATAATTTCTGTCAGTCTGAACGGTCTGTGTACCATGTAAAAACGTCCTCTGTCTCCAAGAAGCTTCGAAGCCTGGCTTACCACATCCTCAAGAGTACAAAGGATCTCATGTCGGGCGATTGCCTTTGGCATATGCGGATTGGTCAGTCCATGCTGCCCGATCATATAGGGCGGATTGCAGGTGACAACATGAAAAGAAGCTGCCCCGAAAATACTGACAGCCTCCTTAATATCACCTTGTCTGATACTGACCCTGTCCTCCAGGTTATTGTATTTCACACTTCTTGCTGCCATTTCAGCACACTCTTCCTGGATTTCCAGACCTGTGAAATGCTCTCCCACAGTCTTGGAAGCAAGGAGTACCGGAATAATACCAGTTCCCGTTCCCATATCGAGAACCTTCTCTCCCTTCTTCACTCTGGCAAACCCAGATAAAAGAACAGCGTCCATACCGAAGCAGAATTTCCGGGGATCCTGAATGATATAATAGCCATTCTGCAGATCATCTACCCGCTCATTCTCCTTCACAAGATCATTAATCATCTAATTTGGAATCTCCCTTTTTATCTTCAAGATCCTTCAGTTCCTTTAATTCCTGTTCAGAGACTTTTACTTTCTTTTTTCTGGAACGGAATTTCAGTTCGCCTACAGGGAATTCCTGAATTTCTTTCTCATCACCAATTTCTACTACTACCTTTACAAGCTGGCGGAGTACATTTACACTCTGTACATTGCCCTGGATTCCGTCTGGAGTAGTTACCGTATCTCCGATTCCCGGAAGTCTGCGATTCAGCTCCTCATAGGTCTCCTGCTCATTCTTCAGACAGCACATCAGTCTTCCGCATACACCTGAAATCTTGGTGGGATTTAAAGACAGATTCTGTTCCTTTGCCATCTTGATCGATACAGGAATAAACTCAGTCAGATAGGAATGGCAGCATAAAGCCCGGCCGCAGATACCCACTCCTCCTACAATCTTTGTCTCATCCCGGACACCTACCTGACGCAGTTCAATTCTGGTCTTAAATACAGAAGCCAGATCCTTTACCAGCTCACGGAAATCAATCCGTCCATCTGCTGTAAAATAAAACAGAATTTTATTATTGTCAAAGGTGTATTCCACATCGATCAGCTTCATTTCAAGATTGTGCTTGCGAATCTTTTCCTGACAGATCTTAAATGCATCTTTTTCTTTTTTCCGATTCAGCTGCTCTTTATTTTTGTCATCCTTCGTTGCCATGCGAATGACAGATTTTAACGGCTGGATCACCTTGCTTTCCTCTACGTCACGGCTTCCCAGAACCACATATCCATATTCAATTCCGCGGGCTGTCTCCACGATCACATGATCGCCCGTCTTGATCTCCATATTTCCGGGAGAAAAATAATAAATCTTTCCTGCGTTCCGGAAGCGGACTCCTATTACCTTTATCATCTATGTTACCTCTTTCTAATTCTCTTTCATTACCAGAAGCATCAGCTCCATCGCCAGATCCATATTGACATTGGCATCCAGACGTACTCTCGCCTTGTCAATCGCATCCAGAATCTGCTCCAGCCCGTCATAACCGCTTACCTGGCTGATCTCGTTGATCGACCGGTATTCATCCTTAAAGACCAGCAGATTAATATCTTTTGTTACCTTATAGAGCAGAACATCCCGATACCACAGCTGCATAAAATCAAGACATTCATAAATGTCCAGATTATCCTCCTTCAGCTTTCGAATATAATCCAAAAGCTCGGAAATATCTGCATCCTTCACATGCTTCAGAAGATGAAGCACCTCCTGACGCATCAGATTAAAATCTTCAGAAGATGCCAGCGCAATCGCCCGCCCCAGATTTCCCCTGGCAAATGCCGCATAAATATCTGCATCTGCCTCCGGAATCTGCATATGCTCTGTCAGATAGCTCTTTACTACAAAATCCTTCAGAGGCTTCAGCTTCAGCTGAACACACCGGGAAAGAATCGTCGGTAAAAACGCATCCTGATTGGTTGTCAAAAGAATAATAACCGCGTAAGACGGCGGCTCTTCTATGGTTTTCAGAAGTGCATTCTGCGCCTGCTGAGTCATCTTCTCAGCCTCATCCACAATATAAATCTTATAATAGCTGCTGTAAGGCCGTACCATAATTGTGTCATTGATCTGCTTTCTGATATCATCCACACCAATGCTGCCTGGTTTTTCATGATCTACATAGATCAAATCCGGATGATTTCCGCTTAATACCTGTTTGCATGCATGACACTCCATACAAGGCTCGCTTTTCCCCTTTTCACAAAGAAGAGTCAGCGCAAAAGCATTTGCCAGAGACTTCCGTCCCATCCCTGCTTCTCCTGTCAGGATATAGGCGTGAGACACTTTATTATTCGCAATGGCCTTTTGAAAATGTTCTTTGATCTGTTCATGTCCAATAATATCATGGAAGCTTAACATGGCCTGCACCTCACAATCTGTTCTGAATTTCTATCTTATGTGAAAGTATATCACAGATTCAGGCTTCTGTATAGAAAATTGTGCTGTTCAGGAAGGGTTTCAGGAAGGGTTCAGGAAGGGGCATCTGTTACAAAATTGTTTTTTCCAGCTGGGCGGCGCACTCCTCAAAATCCTCGTTTTCATAAGCTTTTTCAATTCCCAGACGCTGCAGATTCTCCCTGGAAAAGTCCGCTTCATCTGCCAGAAATCTCCGGCACAGTTCTGCATAATTCGGTTTTTTCTGCTGTCTTTCCCGTTTGAGCGCCCGCTCCAGGCGAAGGCCGTCATCCACAGAAATATAAAGCGGAATCACATAGTCTTTTCCATAATAATTTCTCATATTTTCATAAGAAATCAATGTCCCGATTGCAAGATAATCCTCATTTTCCAGATCCACCTGACCGTCATCGACTGTAGCATAGCTCCAGGGACCGCTCACTGTCTCATAGGTGCGCAGCTCTATCATTTTCCCCTCTTCGGAAAATCTCTGAAGAACCTCCGGCGTTGTAAAATAATATTCTACCCCATTTGTCTCTCCATCACGCATCGGTCTGGTTGTATACAGTATAATGGTTTTCAGCTTCGGACAGGTTTCCAGAAGTCTCTTATAAAGAGTATCCTTTCCAGAAGCACTTTTTCCCATAAGATAAAAAATCTTTCCCATATTATCACCTTTCTGTCGCGGAATCTTCTGTCAAAACACGAAGCCGGGTACAGCTCTTATCTGCCATTCCCTGCACCGGAAGTCCCAGTTCTTTATAATAAAAAATCTGCTCCAAAATCATTTCTGTTACACACTCTCCCGGCGTAACAATCGGAATTCCCGGCGGATATAAATAAACAAATTCCGCTGAAATTTTTCCTTCACACTGCTCCAGCAAAAGCA
>ERZ791886.1600-NODE-1600-length-11143-cov-2.511183_pt1 | contig 11143 bp, 9 predicted proteins | sample MGYA00510158_ERZ791886 | MGnify/ENA primary metagenome ERZ791886 (study PRJEB30046, sample SAMN00792063) | human gut metagenome | study: EMG produced TPA metagenomics assembly of the A metagenome-wide association study of gut microbiota in type 2... | reverse complement strand
GCCGAAGAAGCAGCAAAGGCAGATCAGAGCAGCTACATTAAGTATAAGGAAGTAGGTGGAAAATATACCTATGAGATACCAGTAGAAGCATTGAATACTGCTATTAAAGTCTCATCGCACTCGATAAGAAAGAATAAGTGGTATGACCGTACTGTCACGATTATTCCCAAGACAACGAAAGTAGATGCCGGAGAGAACAAATCTGACCCTGAAAATCCAGGAAAAGATGACAGTGGAAATTCAGGCAGCTCTGGAAATCCGGGTGGAACTGGCGGATCCAGTAATAGCACCGGTTCCAGCAGTGGAACAAATGCGGGGAACAATGGCAGTCAGAATGGAAATAATTCAGATAACCAGTATAGCTCCAGCACGAATGGCACAACCAGTCGTGTGAATACATCTACCAGACTGGAAGATGGAACTTATAAGCCGGATGGCTTTTTATGGTCCGGCGGAACTGGTAAGGTCGGTATTACTTGTTCACAGATTAGAATTTCCGGTGGCCAGGCATATGCGACAATTACATTCAGCAGCTCACATTATCAGTATGTAAAAGCAAATGGAAGTAAATATTTACCGGTATCACACGGAGGCTCTACAACATTTGAGATTCCGGTGGAACTGAATAAGAACAACAAGATTATCGGTATGACAACGGCAATGTCTCAGGCGCATGAGATTACATATAGCATTTTTGTATATCTTGCAGGTGCTCGGGCAGCAGAAGGAAGTTCTGTGATCGGAGCTGGAATGGATTCTGAAAGTAAGAAGCTGGATCAGGAAGCACCAAGTATTATCGGACTGGAATATCAGGGCGAGGTAGAGTTAAACCATGCACAGTATTTTAAAATATATGAATATGAGCAGGGAATTAAATTATTAGAGATAGATCTGGCATCAGGCACACCAAGAGAAAATCAGGAAGACGAATCTGGGGAAGTACAACAGTCCACAGAAATGACTCAGAGTGGCCGTGTTGAAACAAAGACTACAGATCAGAGCAAAAAAGAGGAAGAACAGACAGAAGACGGTGCAAGTGAAGTTTCCCAAAATCAGTCAGAGCAGGAAGATAAATCCGAGCTGTATCTGAACAATATTGTGAAATATCTGATTGTTCCGGACGGTGTTGAGATTCCGGTAGGATTGGATAAAGAAACGATTGTAATCCAGCAGCCGACAGATAAGACTTATGTTGCGTCAGATGTGATTTTAGATAAACTGGAGCAGCTTGGAGCATTAAATCAGGTCAAAGCGGTGGCTAGTGAAGAGAAGGATTGCACAAATGAAATAATTAAAAATGCTTTAAAGGATAAATCCGTAGACAGTATTGGAAAATATGACGAGCCTGATTATAAAAAACTGATAAAAGATGAATGTAATCTGACAGTGATGGATACTGAGATTCTTCCGCAAGAGGATTCAGAGACACAGGAGACTCTGGAAGATCAGTTGAATACAATGAAAGAAATTTTAAGTAAATATGATACTTTAAATATTCCGGTATTTATTGATCGCTCCATCGATGAAGAAGATGAACTTGCACAGGCTGAATGGCTGAAAGTCTATGGAGCAATCTTTGGCTGTGAAGATAAAGCAGAGGCAATTTATGCGGAGTTGACAAAATAATGAATAAATGGATAAAGAGGAAATTATGTATTGGCGTTGCGATTGCGATGACTATAACGAGTATTGCAGGATGCAACTCAGTGAAAAGCGGTAAGAATAGTGTGGATAGCGCGGCTCAGAAGACTGAGACTTCTTCAGAGAAGAGTGATGATTCAAAAAAAGCAGAAGCCCCTCAAATTGACGGGCTGACGTATGAGTCTGCGATGGATCTGACATATGCGCAGGAATTCGATGTATTTTATTACAAAGATGGATATAAGCTGATTGATGTTCATGAGGGACGGCAGTATCTGATTGTTCCGGAAGGCAAAGAGGCTCCGAAGGGACTGGACAGTGATATTGTTGTCATCAACCAGCCGATTCAGAATATTTACATGGCTGCTACAGCAATCATGTCATTATTTGATGCATTAGATGCAATTGATACTGTGAAATTTTCAGGTTTAGAGGCTTCCGGCTGGTACGTAGAAAGTGCGAAGAAAGCAATGGAATCCGGAGCCATGACATTTGCAGGAAAATACAGTGAACCGGATTATGAGAAGATTGTAGATGGAGATTGCAAACTGGCAGTAGAATCTACGATGATCCTTCACTCACCGAAGGTGCAGGAGATGATCGAAGACCTTGATATCCCAGTATTTGTAGATTATTCCAGTTATGAGTCTCATCCACTTGGAAGAACAGAGTGGATCAAAGTCTATGGAGCAATGTTGAATAAAGAAAAAGAGGCAGAAGCATTTTTTGATGACCAGGCAAAGGTAATCGAAGATCTGAAAGATTTTAAGAATACAGAGAAGACAGTGGCATATTTTTACATCAATACAGACGGTTCTGTAGTTGTCCGTAAATCCGATGACTACATTCCGACTATGATTGAGATCGCAGGTGGAAGATATGTGTTCAAGGATCTGAAGAATTCTGAGGGGAATGCGCCATCTGTAAAACTGACGATGGAAGAATTTTATGCAACGGCAGTAGATGCAGATTATCTTATTTACAACGGAACCATTGACGGACAGGTGAGTAGTCTTGGTGATCTGGAAGCTAAGAGCAATCTGTTCGCAGAGTTTAAAGCTGTCAAAGATGGAAATGTATGGTATACTGGTAAGAACTTATATCAGGCGACAGACACAGTTGGAGAACTGATTTCAGATATTCATCTGATGCTGACAGATGGTGATGCCAGTCAGATGACATTTCTTGAAAAGATGAAATAAAAGTCAAAAAATAAAAGAAACTGGTGGAGAAATATGCAAAATAAGGAAACAAAGCAGGAACAGTTAAGTTTTCATACTGAAAATTTCAGAAAAAGATCCAGATATACATTTGTATTTGTGTGTATGATCGCAGCATTTTTTGTCATTACAGTACTGAATATTAATACGGGAAATGTACATATTTCTGTGCCGAAGATTTTGAGAATATTATTTTTACATGATGGAGAGGCGGTAGAGTACAGTATCATATGGAAGATACGTCTGCCGCGTATCCTCATGGCAGCATTACTGGGCGGAGCATTGTCTCTGTCCGGTTTCTTATTACAGACATTTTTCTCAAATCCGATCGCAGGACCGTTTGTACTTGGAATTTCTTCCGGAGCGAAGATGGCTGTCGCACTGACTATGATTGTATTTTTAAAATATGTAGGACATTTTTCATCTTACACACTAGTAGTGGCAGCATTCATCGGTTCGTTGATATCGACGGGATTCATTCTTTTGATGTCAAAGAAGATTCATCATATGGCATCCCTTTTGGTAGGAGGAATCATGATTGGATATATCTGTTCCGCAATTACAGATTTTGTGGTGACATTTGCAGATGATTCTGATATTGTAAATCTTCATGGCTGGTCACAGGGAAGTTTTTCCGGTATGAGCTGGGGAAATATAAAAGTAGCTGTAGTTGTAGTTGGAATTGCGGCAGTGTGTACATTTTTACTGTCAAAACCAATCAGTGCATATCAGCTTGGAGAAGCATATGCACAGAGTATGGGAGTGAATATTAAAGTATTCCGAGTTGTTATTATATTACTGTCAAGTATTCTTTCTGCGTGTGTGACTGCATTTGCCGGACCAATTTCTTTTGTGGGAATTGCAGTTCCATTTCTTACGAGAAAAGCGTTCGGAACATCAAAACCGATTGTGGTGATACCGGGTACATTTTTTATAGGGGCTGTATTCTGTATGATCTGTGATCTGATCGCTCGTATGGCACTGGCACCGGTGGAGCTGAATATCAGTACAGTCACATCGATACTTGGTGCACCGATTGTCATCTATATGATGGTGAAGCGCGAGAAAGGAAGAATGTAACATGGCAGATTATTATTTTAAAATGGATGATATGGCTGTTGGATACCAGGGAAAGACACTGATTCATGACATTAATATTGGTATTGATAAAGGTGAAATTGTAACGCTCATTGGACCAAATGGATCCGGTAAATCTACAATTTTAAAGAGCATTACAAAACAATTGAAATTAATTGGAGGAAAGGTGTTCTTCGATGACACGTCGCTTCAGGAAATGTCTTATAAAGAACTTTCTTCCAATATGGCTGTTGTTTTGACAGAACGTATCAAAACGGAGCTTATGACCTGTCATGAAATTGTGGCAACAGGACGTTACCCATATACAGGGCGGCTTGGAATACTGACGCCGGAAGATGAACAAATCGTAGATGAGGCAATGAAGGCAGTTCATGCAGAAGATCTGGGAAACCGCGATTTTAACGCTATTAGTGATGGACAAAAACAGAGAGTTCTTCTTGCAAGAGCAATCTGTCAGGAGCCGGAGATTATTGTGCTGGATGAGCCGACATCTTTTTTAGATGTACGATATAAATTAGAATTACTTGCAATATTGGAACGTATGGCAAGAAAAAAGCATATTACAGTCATTATGTCGCTGCATGAGATTGATCTTGCACAGAAAGTGTCGGATAAGATTATCTGTGTGAAGGGAGATACCATTGCACATTATGGAAAGCCAGAAGAGGTATTTAAGGAAGATACAATCCGCAGTCTTTATGAAATTGACAATGGTTCTTTTGATCCGGTATTTGGAAGCATAGAGCTTCCGAAGATAGAAGGAGAACCAGAGGTATTTGTAATTTCGTCCGGAGGAAGCGGAATCCCAATTTATCGACAGTTACAGAAAGAACACATTCCATTTGCAGCAGGAATCCTCTACAAGAATGATATTGATTATCAGCTTGCAAGACTTCTGGCAGTGGAAGTGATTACAGAAGAACCATTCCGGCAGATTAGTGATGAGACCTTTGCAAGAGCAGTTGAAGTGATGAAAAAGTGTAAGAGAGTTATTGTAACAGATGTGCCGGTGGGAGAATGTAATAAAAGAGTCGAAGAATTAATAAAGTTAGCAAAATAGCAGGACGCGTAGTAAATTCGAGGTTTACTACGCGTTAAATGTATTATTTTTTGAAAAACAATCCTTCATATGTTACAATAAAAAAGCTATGGAGATTTAGAACTTAAAGGAGAAAAAAGATGAAGAACAAACAGATAATCGGTCTGATTGTGGCTGGGGCTGTATTTATTGTGACAGGTGTTACAAGCGTATTGACGAATACTTTATCTGCAAATACAATGGCAGAAGATGTGACAACGATGCTGACTGGAGAACTGGAATTTGATCCGCCGGCAGATGATTATATTGGAGTTGTGAATGTAGTGGGGACGATTCAGGAGCAGACGCAGAGCAGTGTGCTGGATACATCGTCTGGATATCAGCACAATACAACGATGGATTATATTGACAATCTTATGGACGATTCAGATAATAAAGGGATTCTGCTGTATGTGGATTCTCCAGGCGGAGCGGTCTATGAGTCGGAAGAACTTCATGACAAGCTGATAGAATATAAAGAGACGACAGGCCGTCCAATCTGGACTTATATGGCGCATTATGCAGCTTCTGGCGGGTACATGACGTCTGTAACCGGAGATAAGATTTATGCGAATAAGAATACGGTTACAGGATCTATCGGCGTCATTATGTCAGGGTATGATATGAGCGGACTTTATGAGAAACTTGGAATTCGTTATGTCAGTATTACGAGTGGTGTGAACAAGGACAGTTCCAAGCTGACAGACGAGCAGGTCGCAATTTACCAGTCACAGGTCGATGAGTGTTATCAGGAGTTCGTAAATATTGTTGCGGACGGAAGAGATATGTCGGCAGACCAGGTAAAAGCACTGGCAGACGGACGCACTTACACCGCAAAACAGGCAAAAGCGAATGGGCTTATTGATGAGATCGCAACTTACCAGGATGTAATGAATCAGATGGCTTCGGAGCTTGGAGTAGACGAGTTCTATACACCGAGCAGTGAGGAAAGCATATTGGCAGCAATATTTAGTAAAGCAGAAAAGCTTGTTCCAAAATCTGAGGCACAGATATTAAAGGAAACTGCCGAAGAGAAGGAAAGCGGGGTGCTGATGTATTATGCAGAACAGTTACAGTAATGAGAATTATGCCGGGTTCTGGGTGCGTTTAGCAGCATATGTGATAGACAGCGTCATTGTGGCAATTGGACTTCTCGTTGTGCGTCTTGCATGGATTGGAATCGGAGCGCTGATCAGTGGTACAATATTGGATGAAAATGTATTGTTTCATTATTCATTAAAAGATATTGTGTTGTATATTTTCAAAGTCATGTATTTTGCTTTATTGACATGGTGTACTGGAACGACGATTGGAAAACGACTGATGAATCTTAGGGTAGTACCTGCTGACAGAAATGAAAAGCTTTCATTTGTGGATGTGTTATACCGGGAGACTGTCGGAAGATTCTTATGTGTAATATCTATCTGGATTGGATATATTATTGTGGGAATTGATAAGGAAAAACGGGGCTTTCACGATATGCTCTGTGACACAAGAGTTGTCTATGAGAAAAAAGTGAAAATGTATCCAGAGTATCAGAGTGCGGCAGGACCGCAGATGTCTGTACAGCCGCGAGAACCAGTGCAGACACAGAATTATGTACAGGAAAATGTGCAAGTGCAGAGTCAGTCACAGCCAGGACAACCGTATAGAGCTGTGCCAGATGGAGGATATAGTTTCGTGAGTGATGCCGGGCAAGCGAAAAAGGAGTTTACACAAGCTGAATTTGAAAAAGCAACCGGGTCAACAGATGAAAATGTAACAAAAATAAAAGAAAACAGAGAAGAAGTAGAAGATAGTATAGAAGAAAACATACAGGAAGGGGATTTATAATCATGAAACGTCAGGACTTTTATTATGATCTGCCAGAGGAATTAATCGCGCAGGATCCGCTTGAGGATCGTTCCAGTTCCAGACTTCTTGTCCTTGACAAGGAGACGGGAGCTACTTCACATCATATATTTAAAGAAATTACAGGATATCTGAAAGAAGGAGACTGTCTTGTCATCAATGATACCAAGGTCATTCCGGCAAGACTGATTGGAGCGAAGGAAGGAACCGGAGCAAAGATTGAAGTTTTATTATTAAAAAGGAAAGAGAATAATATCTGGGAGACATTAGTAAAACCTGGTAAGAAGGCAAAAGTTGGAACAAGAATCGCATTTGGAGAAGGTCTTCTTGTTGGAGAGGTTGTTGGAATCGTAGAAGAAGGAAATCGTCTGGTGAAGTTTGAATATGAAGGAATTTTTGAAGAGATTTTAGACCAGCTCGGACAGATGCCACTGCCTCCGTATATTACACATCAGTTGGAAGATAAGAATCGTTATCAGACTGTTTATGCAAAGCATACCGGATCCGCAGCGGCACCGACAGCGGGACTTCATTTTACACCGGAATTATTAAAAGAGATAGAAGAAAAAGGCATTGACATTGCGAGAGTGACACTTCACGTAGGACTTGGAACATTCCGTCCTGTAAAGGTAGATGAGATCACAGATCATCATATGCATTCTGAGTTCTATCAGGTTGATGAAGAAGCAGCCAAGAAGATTAATCGCGCAAAAGATTCCGGTCACAGAGTTATATGTGTTGGAACGACAAGCTGCAGAACCATTGAATCGGCAGCAGACGAGACCGGACATTTGAAACCGACAAGCGGCTGGACAGAGATTTTTATCTATCCGGGATATAAGTTCAAGATTCTGGACGGACTGATCACGAACTTCCATCTGCCGGAGTCAACACTGATTATGTTAGTATCAGCACTGGCAGGAAGAGAACACGTATTGGCAGCATATGAAGAAGCAGTAAGAGAAAAGTATAGATTTTTTTCCTTCGGCGACGCAATGTTAATTGTATGATTAATATATTGAAAGTAAATTTTGATATAGAAAATATAAGAAATATATGATATGATTATAATGTTGCCACCTCCTATACCGGCACAGAAGGGAGGTGTATCCAAATGGAGTTTATTGCTTCTCTTATTATCGCTGTTATGGGTGGTGTAATTTGCCATTACATTATCAAATGGCTGGATGGCGATGAAAAATAATGGCAATCAGCCTATGGGGTTAAGCCTTCCCATGCCGAAAGTAGGAATAGAAAACCCCGGAGTTGCCGCTCCGGGGTTTTTGCTCCGTGTCCAAATGGATACATTGCTTCTCTTTGCCTACTGGCATTATAGCATATGTAGTTTGATAATACAATATGTAAATAAAATGAAATGCCAGCAGTGTCCAAATGGAGTTTATTGCTTCTCTTTGCCTGTTACAACCGGATTTTCATAACATCGACATCCAGATTCCACAGGAACTTATCCAGATCTTTAAATGAGAGGAATACAGTTGCTGTGTTCTCAAGTGGATGAATTCCCAGACTTTTGCATTTGCTTAAGTTTTTATCAATAAAAAATTCGACTGCATGGTCGGTGTCATTCATGAGACCGAATGGAGATACGCTTCCTTGTTTGAGTCCGAGATATTTTTCAAGACGTTCTTCTGAGGCAAAGCTTAAGTTTCCGGCACCGAGTTGTCTGCCAAGAGACTTTAAGTCTACTTTTGCATTTTCATCACAGGTAATAAGAAAATGGCGTTTTCCTTTTGCATCTCTGAGAAACAGATTCTTGCACAGAGTTCCTTTTTCAGGAAGACCGAGGCGGTCCATGTCTTCCATTGTGTGTACGGGTTCGTGTTCTACGACTTCATATTTAATTCCGAGCTTGTTTAATGCGTCATAGACGCGTTGCTTTTGTTCTGACATAAAAATGGCTCCTTTCTTTGCTTGTTTTATTGTATCACAGAATGTAGATTTCGGCACGCAGATATTGAAAAGTCTGGTATCAATAAAAATCTTGAAAATATATAGAAATATATAGAAAAAGACAATAGATGGAAGTGGCAAATGATTTGACAACTTTCACACAGATAGGTAGAATGAAGAGAGTGAACGATGATGAATTCAAGGATTTCAGACTGGAAGGGTAAAAACTATGACGAAAAAACTCCGAAGAGGATATACCACTGGAACGTGTGCACAGGCAGCAACAAAGGCCGCGGTCACAATGCTTCTTGGAAATGTCAGCGTAGATCAGGTCACAGTGTCTTTACCAGGAAAAGAAGTGTTGACACTGAAGATTGCTGAGGCTCAAAAAGAATTTAATAAATATAATAAAAGTAATCCGGAGATAGAATCTGTTTCCTGCGCAGTACGAAAAGACAGTGGAGATGATCCGGATATTACAAATGGAATTTTAGTATACAGTAAAGTAAGCAGAATAAAATCTGGTATAGTCCTAGACGGAGGCATTGGAGTCGGCAGGGTGACGAAGCCCGGATTGGATCAGCCTGTAGGAAATGCTGCAATTAATCGAGTGCCGAGACAGATGATTTTAAGAGAAGTGGAAGAAGCCTGTGAAAAGTATGGGTACGACGGTGGAATTAAAATAGAGATATCCATTCCGCAGGGAGTAGAACTGGCAAAGAAAACATTTAATCCGAGACTTGGAATTGAAGGCGGTATTTCTGTTTTGGGAACAAGTGGAATCGTGGAACCGATGAGTGAACAGGCTCTGCTTGATACGATTGAATTGGAGATGAAGGTCAGGCGTGCAGGGGGAAAGAACTATCTCATTATGGCGCCAGGGAATTATGGGCTGGATTTTCTGCGGGAAGCATATGGAATTCAGGATAAAGATGTAGTAAAATGCAGTAATTATATAGGGCAGAGCATGGATATGGCAGCAGATTGTAAGTTTCAAGGGCTTGTACTTGCCGGACATATCGGAAAGCTAATCAAAGTATCAGGTGGAGTGATGAATACGCATTCCAGATGGGCAGACTGCCGTATGGATCTTTTGGCAACGGCAATGCTGCGGGCTGGATTTTCCGCAGATCGCGCCAGAGCGGTTCTGGATTGCGTGACGACCGATGATGCGCTTGCACTTTTAAGTGAAGAAGAGCGAGAAGCTACAATCGGGCAAATCATGAGATCCATTGAAAAATATATGGAATACCGCATGGCAGATCAGATGCCTGTTGGGGCAATTTTATATTCAAATGTGTATGGAATTTTGGGAAAAACAAGTAAGGTAGATACTTTGATGCATTTGTGGGAGGAAGAAAATCAATGATACATTTTGTAGGAGCAGGACCGGGAGCGGTCGATCTGATTACGGTAAGAGGACAACGATATCTTAAAGAAGCAGATGTAATCATTTATGCTGGATCACTGGTCAATAAAGGACTGCTGGAATATGCAAAGGAAGGCTGCGAAGTTTATAATAGTGCATATATGACACTGGAAGAAGTCATAGAGGTTATGATAAAGTCAGAAAAAGAAGATAAGATGACCGTACGACTTCATACGGGTGATCCTTGTCTTTACCGTGCAATCCGTGAGCAGATGGACATTCTTGATGAAAAAGGAATGGATTATGATTCCTGCCCTGGAGTCAGCTCATTTTGTGGAGCGGCGGCAGCACTGAATCTGGAATATACTCTTCCGGAGGTGTCACAGAGTGTTATTATTACACGAACGGAAGGAAGGACTCCGGTTCCTGAGCGGGAAAAGATCATGAGTTTTGCTGCACATGGTGCAACGATGGTTCTTTTCTTAAGTACAGGACTTTTGGAAAAGCTGGTAAAAGAACTGCTTGCCGGAGGATATGCATCAGATACGCCGGCGGCAATTGTGTACAAAGCAACATGGCCGGAGGAAGAGGCATATGTATGTACGATAGATACACTTGTGGAGACAGCAAGGAAACATCAGATCACAAAGACTGCACTGATCCTTGTGGGAAATGTAGTGACTCACAGCCATTATGAACGGTCAAAGTTGTATGATCCGGGATTCACAACTGAATTCCGGAAAGGAAGTGATTCTTAGATGAAAGCTGCAATTCTGAGCTTTACTGCAAACGGAAGAAAGACGGCTGGAAAAGTCAGGAAAGCTTTGTCGTCAGAAGACTGGCTTGTAGCAGAGAATGTCAAATGTAAAGAAGAGGCAGATTCTTATGAGGGAAGCCTGAAAGAATGGACCGGAGAACATTGGAAAGTATCTGATGTTTTGATCTATGTAGGTGCAGCAGGAATTGCAGTTCGGG
>ERZ791886.1594-NODE-1594-length-11160-cov-2.622963_pt1 | contig 11160 bp, 11 predicted proteins | sample MGYA00510158_ERZ791886 | MGnify/ENA primary metagenome ERZ791886 (study PRJEB30046, sample SAMN00792063) | human gut metagenome | study: EMG produced TPA metagenomics assembly of the A metagenome-wide association study of gut microbiota in type 2... | reverse complement strand
TGGACAGAGCGGTCGTCCATTGTGATGATGTCCTCAAACACAAACATTCTTTTTCGGATTTCATCCGCCAGATCCTGGTCATGCTCGGAAAGGCCGTCAAAAATATTTTTCTCGCTGGTCCGGTCCAAATTATTCATGACATCGGCCACATAGTCGATGCCGCCTACCTTGACATTTGTGCTGGTAACAATGCTGGAGAATTTCTTGCTCATCTCGGCCTCGACAATCTTGATCGCCGTGGGGGAAACGCTCTCGATTTTCGCGATACCCTCCACCACCTGAATCTGCTTATGTTCTTCCAGCTGTGCAATTACACCCGCCGCCTTATCCGCGTCCACGTAGGACAAAACCAGGGCGATGGTCTGCGGCCGCTCATTTTGCAAAGCAGAGTACAGCGATTTGACATCTGCCTTGTTCATAAAGGCGAACTCACGGTTCTTCAGCGACTTCGTCACCTTGTTCAGCAGGTCCTCCGCCGCCTGCTCCCCGTAGGCCTTCTCCAGGACCGTCCTCGCATACTCCAGCCCACCCTCTGTCACGGCCTTGTTGGTCATGCACATCTGATAGAACTCTGTCAGGACATCTTCCGTCACCTCAGAATCCAGGTATCCAAGGCGAGCAACCTCAAGAGTGATCTGTTCTACATCGTCCGGCTCCATATACTTGTAGAGAAGGGATGCCTTTTCCGCACCCAGCGCAACAATCACAGCTGCCGCCTTCTGCGCACCACTTAATTCTATTTTGGGCGCTTTGTGCTTTCCCTTGCTCTCCTTGGCAGCGGCTCCGGAGGCGGCATCCGTTGAAACGGCTTCAGCCATTCATCTCGCCTCCCTTCAGCCAGCCTCGCACCATCTGTGCGGCAATCTCCGGATTATCATTGGCAAATTGCCGGATGTCCTTCCGCAGCTCCATACTCTTCTCCGTCTGCAAGCTCATGACATCCGCGCCAGCCGGTGCCGTAACGTCCGGCGCAAACCCGGCGGCCGCCAGCATATCGTCCAGCTCCTGCTTCTTTCTCTCGTCCGCTTTCTTTCTGCGCCTCCTGCGGATCAGCAAAATGATGACCAGCAGCAAGAGGAACAGCAGCAGTCCGCCCGACGCTGCCAGGAGCACCCACAGAGGAACCGTCCGGCCGTCCGGAAGCAGGCTGGCCTGAGGATCATAGAAGTCCATGGATACCACGGATATTTTATCGGCAAGATATTCCTCGCCAGTCGTCTCATCAACGACTCCCACAATCCCGGCGGCCCGCGCCGCATGCTGGCGTATATTGTCAAGATCCACCGCGCCCGCCGTGGCAGAGTCAATGCTGATTGCCACTGTGCAGTCCGTCAGATAGCCCGCCGTATACAGGGCCTCCGTCTCCGTGAAGGAGTTGTCATAATCCGTCTGGCCGCTGCCCGTGATAGTCGTCTCCGTACCATCCGGGTCCGCCAGATCCTCCACATACTCTGGCAGGTCGCTGTTGGTCTCGGAACCCACGAGACCGCCCGCCGTGTCACTGTCCGGCCGGCCCACGTAATATTCATAAATCTGCGTTCCGATAATTCCCTTGCCATCAGTGCCGCCGTCCTGTGCCCATTCCGGCATCTGCACGTCCCTGGAGCTCACCGTCCGCCGGCTGATATCCACTACGCAGCTGACGCTGACCCGCACATGATCCTCGCCAAAGAAAGGCATCAGTGCCTGCAAAACCTCTGTGCGGATTTTATTTTCATATTCTTCCTCCAGCTGGAGCTTTAGGGCAGAGTCATTTCCGGCTTCGGCGGATGCGTCCGCACTGTAGGTGTTTCCTAGCGTGTCACTGATGGCCACCGAATCAATTTCCAGTCCCTGAACAGCGTGGGAAACCAAATTGCGAATGGCCGCGGCCTGCTCCCCGCTCAGCTTTGCCGCGCCCTCCATCGTCACGGTCACAGTTGCCGAGGCCTCTACCACATTGCCGCTGTCCAGCACATAGCCACGGTCCTCACCTGGAGAAATATAAACCGTGGCGTCCTTCACATTTTCAAAAGTCCGAATGGTGTTGCTCATGCTCTCCTGGAGGAACATCAAATATGCGTTGTTCCGTTCCGCTTCTGTGGAGAGCGAACCCACATGGTCGTAATATGTAGAATAGGCATAACCAGTCTGGGGATAGCCCGCCATTAAAATGCGGCCTTTCAGCGCCGCCTCCTGTCCTTTGGGTACCAGAATCGTGTCATTGTTTTCCACCTTATAATCTGTGACACCCAGACTGTCCAGATAGCTCAGGATTGAGGAAGCTTCTCCCGAGCTGACACCAGTGACCAGCACCGCATAGGGCCTGTTATAAAGCACAAGAACCACAGCCGCCGCCAGAACCACCAATGCGGCGCCGGCAATGATGTATACCTTCTTGGATATTTTTTTTAAACGCTCCTTGAGCTTTGCCCAAAGCGTTTTCAGCTTCTCAGTCAACCACCGACACCCCATTTTTCTGCCTAATATCGTTTGGACAAATATCTTTCCTGGTTGTTTCACAACCAGGAAAAGGAGGGTACCCTCCTTTTGGTCCGATTTTTGTTCTTTCGATTATAGGCTGATCCGCGTCAATTCAGAGTAGGCGTCCAGCGCCTTATTCCGCAGCTGCACCAGCAGGCTCACCGCCAGCTCGCTTTTTGATGAGGCAACCATGAGAGCGGCCGGATTGTCCAGCTGCCCGGTGGCCAGCAGGTATTCCGCCTCCACCTTCTGCGCGTCAGTTTCTTTTACATGGTCAATCGCCGACTGAAAAACCGCGCGGAACATATTGGGATTCTCCGCCGCCAAGCCCGGTTCCCGTATACCGTCCGCGATCGGGGTCAACCGTTCAATGGGTGAAATCATAACCATTCTCCCTCTTTCAATCTTACCTGCCGATTTCCAGGCCCTTCGCCACCACACTCTTCAAGGTGTTGAATGCAGTCACATTGGCGGAGTACGCCTGTGTGGCCGCCATGGCGTCGGTCATCTCCTTCACCATATCGACATTTGGCATCTCCACATAGCCATCTTCATTGGCGTCCGGATGTGTGGAGTCATAGACCAGCTTCATGGGAGAGGGGTCCTCCACAATCTGCGTAACCCGGACACCGCCGGCGGTGGGAGCGCCAGCGTTCGGTGTCAGGCCTTCCACAGCTCTGGCCATGGCCGCCCGGAAGTCGTCCCGTCCTGCCACAGACTGAAACACCACCATTTTCCGGCGGTATGGACCGCCGGCCTCCGTTCTGGTCGTGGTGGAATTCGTTACATTTTCCGCCACCACGTCCAACCGCAGCTGCTGTGCCGTCATTCCAGACGCCACAATGTTCATGGAACTCAAAAATGCCATATCGCTTCTGCTTCCTTTCCTGCCGCAACCTCTTCTGCCCCAGCCCTGCTCAGCCCTGGATCGCTGTCCGAAGCGCGGACAGATCGCTGTTGATCGCGCTCATCACATACTGGAGCTGATAGGCGTTGCGAATCATCTCCGCGCTCTGCTCCGTCACATTAACGCCGTTTTCGTCCATACGTGTGGACACCATCTGTTCCACCACCGCAGCGTCTGAACCGCTCAACACCTCTTCCACCGCACTTTTCGGCGCTGCGGAATGCCGCGCCTGCTCCAGTCTTGCCTTCAGTGTCTCCTCAAAGGTCACGATCTTCGCCTTGTATCCAGGCGTTTCCGCATTGGCAATGTTATCCAAAATCGCAGCCTGTTTCGTCCACAAAAACGCCATGGACTTCTCCATCATCAAAAAAGAGTTGCTCGACAAAAAATCCATATGTTCCTCCCGACCGATTCTTCATCCTTCGCGGGTATTCCCAGCGTATTCCTTGATCTTTTGATACCTGAAACAGGCTCATTCGACATTTTTCTTACAGCAAATATTATAGGTGGACCAATCTGAAAACGCAAGAAAAATTTATTGCTTAAATTGCCACGTTATTTGCTCAAATTGCTTAAAAATCTTTTATGTTGATATGGGGCTCTCGGCTGGCGCAGATGGTTTTGTTTGTTTTCACAAATATTTTTGTTTCTGCAGTGGTACAAAACCTGTCTTTTTGATTTTTTGACTAAGCTTTTATATATCAGGACTTATCTTTATGAAAATTTGTGTCGATAAAAATAGAAGATAAGATAAACCTAAATTTTCAAAAAGAGCGGCAGGGGGTACCATCATGCTTTTAGCCGAAGAATACTACATTGGTGTGCCACATCTGGACGCACAGCACCGCGCCTTATTTAAGACCATAGATCGTGTAAAAGACATTTTGATGAAAGACGACTACGAGCGGAATAAACGTCTTTGCAAAGAGGCTATCAAATTTTTTGAGGACCACGCTTCCCGCCATTTCTCCGATGAAGAGGAGTATATGCGCTCCATTCACTTTGCCAATTACGAGCCGCACAAAGCGCAGCACGACGCTATCAAGGAAAACCTTCTCCTTCTCGAGAAGGATATCCTCGCCAGCGACTATTCCCCTCAGTCCATCAAACATCTGCTAGGTACCATGATGGCCTGCCTTGCTTATCATACCATTGAAATTGACAGCGTCATCGGAAAGGAGATTCCTCGGATTGACTGCTCAAACGATGCGGCCGTTGCCTTGGAAAAGGCCGTGGTCCGCATCTCCTCCGAACTTTTCCGTATTGTTTTAACTCTTGCCAACGGAAATTATAGCGGTTTTCCCCTTGGTCAAAAAATCTTCTGCTATACGGACTGTAGCCACCCGGATGGCCGCCGCTTCTGTATCTTGTCCGCTCTCAACAAGCAGGTGGTGCTGCAGGCTGTCACTCTGCTCTTTTCTTCCAAGCAGACCGAAATCGACGAGCTGGTACTTTCTGCCATCGAGGAGCTGAGCGCGATGCTGGCCATTCACTTTGTCCGGAATTATCAAAACTGAGATTTTTTCCATGTGGATTGTGTAAAAATCCTTGACGAAAAGCAGCTTGCCAAAACGCTTCCAAGCCACGAGCCATTGTGCAGCCTGCTGTTTGACAGCGTGCACGGCGCGTTCCTGCACCGGGTCTGGGATTTTCCTCGTTGAAACGGCAAGAACAGCAAATGAAATACCGCTCCGAGGCAGCATTCCCAGCAACAGTGGATGCATATCATTTTTGCAGCGAGTACAGGCCGGATGCCAAAAACGGCTGCAATGTACCAACCAAGCAAGACCACTCACGCAAAATGTCTTGAAGTTCTTACAAACTATGAACACGCAGAAAGGCCCCATTGATATCCGAACCTTAAGAGAGTTCCGATGTCAATGGGGCTTCATTTATTTTGCAAACTTGGGTGCGGTCACTTCGTTTCCCGCGAAGGCATTGGGGCCGGGGTTGGACAGCGAGAAATACATCTTTGCCGCCTTGGTCGTGCCGAAGTCCCGGTTGGAGCCGCTGTCCTGCACCTCGTTAAAAGCGTCCCGGAACATCTGGTTGTGAGCTTCCTCCCGGTTGAGCAGAAAGTCGATCGTCTCCCGCACTTTTTTGTCCTCGATCTGGCGGTAAAGATATTCGTACACCACCTTGGCCCGCTGCTCAGACGCAATATTGCTCAGCAGGTCTGCACAGAGGTCGCCGGTCACGGTGACATAGTCCGCTGTCCAAGAATAGCCAGAGGCATTGATGAGCCCGGGATTCAAGCCCAGCAGAACATGTGTCTCGATCTCGCCCGCCTGGACTTTGTCGGCCTCCACATTGTGGCCATTGAGCAGATTGATGGTCTGGGCGACCATTTCCATGTGGCTCAGCTCTTCAGCCGCAATATCCATGAACAAATCTTTGATCTTCGGGTCTTTGATCCGGAAGCTCTGAGACATATACTGCATGGCGGCTTTCAGCTCACCGTTGCCGCCGCCAAGCTGTTCCTGCAACAGCGCCGCGTACTGCGGATTGGGCCGCTCCACCTCTACCGGATGAAACAACAGTTTTTCGTGCTTAAACAAGCACATCACCCCTTCCATTTGGTTGGTGTTAGTTTTCCGCAATTTTGGAAAGCTATGCATATTGGCCGGCCGTCTTTCAGAGCGAGACCTCTGGGCAAGCAAAAGATAAGTAGGTTTCCCCATTTATGGCACTGAGCGATTGAGCCAAACTGTTGTAAATTCATATCGTCCTAACAAAGTGGCCGGATTCAGTTTGGGCCGTCCTCCTCAGCCCTCTGTGATCCCTGCAATCCTCTCCGGCGAATACCTGGAACCTTCCTGCCCGACAGATCCTTCTTCAATATAGGTCTCAATGTGATCTCATCTCAGTCTCGCCATAATCATATTCCATGATCAGCTCCCCCCAGTAGCCCCGAAGAGTGGAGTGCATATTTTGCCCCGAAGCTTCCAACAGCTTCTTTCCCAGAGACAAAAAGGCTTTCATTCAAAATATCAAGAATGCATGTCCAGGTAGAAATATGTTTGCTTTGCAGCATCCAAAATGGAAGCGGCACAGCATGGTGCATCCCATTCAGAGCCCGTTTTTTTAGAGGGATGAAGCATATCCAGTCTTATCATGAAGTTCGCCTCCATCAAATACTGAGGCATCAGATACCGAAAGCGTGTAAACCTGCATATGGGGGATGGTATCAAAAAGTCAGGTTCATGCTTTGCAAAAATAGCTCCTCAATTTTTACATTTGTCAAAGATCTCCCCAAAGCTGAAAGGCCTTTGTAACCCAGGGCCTTTCAAAAAAAGCCGCCCGTATTTCGAACCTTCCTGTCGAAATACGGGCGGCGCCCATTTGGAGGTGACACCCGGATTTGAACTGGGCTAAGCGTGTAAAATGCCGTTTCAAGGGCTATTAAAAACGCAGCATTTTCAATGGCTTCCTGGTTTCACTGTAAAATGCCATAAAACATTGAAAATGCTGTTTGGGGTAAACGAAGGGGTATAAATGGGCAGTCGAAAACACCCTGCACAGCTCCGGTATAGAGTGGAAAATATTATTAGCCGTAATGAGTACCTTAAGAAACCGGAGTTTTCAGATACCGACAAATTGTCGGCTGCTAGTGAAAAAGGCAGGCCCTGAATTGGGACCTGCCTTGTACTTAGCTTTTCCCCAACTCCAAGAGGAGCCGGGCAGCTTCAAGCACTTGCTCCGGCGTTGCGTTCGGGTCTTCCAAAACACGAGACAGCGCATGACGCGCCGCCGACAGCGCCGCCGTTTTCTCCCTGATCTCCGCAACACGTGCCTCTGCGTTATGCCTGCGGGTTTCCTGCGCTTGCTGATGACTTTTATCCATATAATACCTCCTGTTTATCAATCCACGGGTGAGGGCGCAGCCCTAACCTGTGTTGGACACACCTCTTTGCCCAATCCAATATTGTCAAAATAGCCGCACTGTATTGCTGTGGACTTACTTCTGGCTTCAAATGCTCCTGCCAAAAGCGAACACGATCTAAATAGCGGTCCGGCCCATAAGTCAGAGCATGTTGTGTTTCTTCATCCAAGGAAAGGAATACGGCCTTCACTGCTGCGTGGGTCCCTTTCGGAGTTTTGGGAAATGGAAGGAGGCATTCCGGGGTCCAGTCCCAATAACCAAGACAAACTACTGGGATAGTCTTTACTGGTGTGATTCTAAGGCCAGAAGCGCCCTCCTTTCTGGCGTTGTGCGCCTCTTTAACGGCTTTTATCCCTACCATAAAATCAGAGATCATAGCGCATCCTGCCCGCTGCATACCAAACTTTATGTCTTTCATGCTTTCTTCCTCCTTGATTTTCCGGCGGGAGGCTGATACACTATCAGTATCAACCTCCCTATGGTGGTTGGGGTGGGCTTCATTCAGCGTTCCTTTGGTCGGGTGCCGCTGAATGGGGCCTTTCTCATACGCTGAGAACAAAACGGGTGGTCGTGGTCTGCTTGCTGTACTGGCTGTACAGGTCAGCGTGGTCAGCCTTGAAAGCCTTACTGTCAAACCGGCTGCTGCTGACGTTCTTCCAGGTGGCTTTCCAGCCGTCTCCCTGGATGGTTTCCTCGCCCCGCTCCGTCATGGCGGTTTTGAGCTTATCGGTCAGGGCTTCGGCCTCTGCCTCCAGCTCCGCAATCATGGCCCTCACGCTCATAAGGTCGTGGGCGGTGGTGTTCAGTTCATTGATACTCATTTGAAATACCTCCTTTTGATTTTAGGAACTGGCGGATTATAGAGAGGGCATCCGGTCCGTTCCCGGTCCACCTGTCGCAGCCGCCAGAGATTGAAGAGAGACCATCGGGACCGTGTACCCGTCCGCCTGTCGCATCTCTTGTTCCCTTGCTGTGATTACATTGTACTACTGTTAACCGTATATATCAATTGGCAATATGTACAAAGTTAACCGTATATATTTGTCAATTATTATACTGTTAACCTTTTGCTTTTGTGATATAATATGTATGAAGGGGGTGGTTAACATAGCACCGAGTGAGGCGCAGAAAAGAGCGTCTATAAAATGGGACAAAGAGAATATGGCGGTAGTTGGATGCAAAGTCAAAAAGGAACAAGCGGAAAAATTCAAGATTTACTGTAAAGACATGGGGAAAACTTCAAATGCAGTTCTCCGCGACTATGTTCTTGATTGCATCGACGAAAAAGACGAACAGGAAGAAGGAGGCGAACAGAATGAGTAACCGCGAAAAAATAATTGCTCTGCTGGATAGCGTCCCGGATTATAAGATGGGCTATGTGCTGGCCTATGTGCAAGGCATCACCGCCGACGAGGAGGCGGACGATCTCTTTTGTGAGCGGATGCTTGAAAACTACGAGAACGACCCAGACCCCGAAAAAGATAAGGGATATTCCCTGGACGAGTGCAAGCAGGAATGGGGGCTTGCATGATGTATCAAATCATCATCAAGAAGAAAGCGAAAAAGTTTATTGACGGACTCCCCATGAATGAGCGCAAACGGATTGTTTCCGCTATTGAACGACTGCCAGACGGAGAAGATATAAAGAAGCTAAAAGGGCACGACAATTTTCTCCGGCTCCGTGTTGGTAACTATCGCATTATCTACACCGTGGACAATGGAGAACTGATTGTGTATGTAATTGACGCCGGGAACAGAGGACAGATATATAGCCGATACTAAAGCGCAAGAGGCCGGGGAATGATCTCCCTGGCCTCTCTGTTGTCTTTGACAAAGGAGTGACGAAATGTGACACCCCCCAAATATACCTCTATTTCGCTCTCAGAGGCCGTATAAACGATTCTAGCCCCTATCCGGCATTCTCTATACCCCAACTCATAAAATCGTTCTACAGGCAAATAAAGGCGATGCAGAATTACCGGCACCAGGGTTCAACGTCAATTGACCTTTCCTCCATTTTCCCGGCGGTTAGTTTGGGCCTTCCGGCTCTCGCTTGATCTTCTTTCCTGTGGCCTCTGTATAGACTCTCTCGGCCCGGGTGGGAGCCGACTGTGTTAGGTGGGCGCCCTGCGGGCCGCGGGTGTGGCTGGGTATATGCAGAGCTCCCGTACCGGTATAACGATAGGAACGGGGTGGGGTAGCGGAAAAACAGGTGGTGCTCTCAGAAAACAGGATAGGTTATATTACACACATCCCCCGGTAGTAGAAAAAGCAGTGGGGATGTTTTCGAAAATCGAATCAAAATAGTGCAAAGAAATGAAAAAGGGCCTCCTATGGAGGCCCCTTTTCTGTCACTTATAGGGTTTAGCCGGGTACATTCCCCAAAATTTGTACAGGTCCTTTACAGTTTCTTTCTGATACGCAGTGATATGGAGGCTATCAACATACCGTTCCCAGGCCGTTTGTTTCTGGCGTGGTATTCCAGAGCCAGAATAGGCGGCATTATCAATATCAGTGTATGTTTCCATAATGTCTGTCGCCAAGTCAGGAGCGATTCCAGCGTCAGAAAGGCGTCCGGAAAACGGGTTCTTATCTTCGCTCCATTGGCTGTTTTGAACGCCCCATATCTTGCCTCTCTGTAGGTCCGTGAGTCCCGATATGTTCATAAGGGTCCTTGCTGCCTCAGCTTGACTCGTCGTGCCGCTGCCGTCCATATCAGAGCTGTTCCGAAAGATGATGTAATAGGCGGGTCTGACGCCTATGCTGATTGCCTTTTCTATCCATCCATCCGGTTTTTTCCCTGCGACGGATTCCGCGCCGACAGCGGTTGCATAGGAATATGCATCCTCAATCATCTTTGCTCGAACAGAGTCAATACTGTTCTGATACGCAGAGCTGCTTAAAAGTGTGCTCACGATTTCAAATCGCGTTTTTCCCACATCCTTTGCAAACTGTGTATACTCGCCCACTGACAGGTTTTTCGTTTCTCCGTTGACTTGGATGGACTTTGAGACTTCTTTGGGGAACACTGCGTTGCTTCCGACAGATTCCGCCAGTCTAAGGATTTCAGAGTTTACGGCATTCTGGTTCACCGTAGTGTACTTACCCGGAGAAGCCGTGTTCATGATGGCGCGTAGCAGCGGATCGCCGTTGCTGACTTCATTTCCCCAAAGGTCAACTGCTGCCGGGAGCGTTTCACGTGCTCCAGGAATCTTTTTTAGAAGAGCCTGCACGAAATAGTCCGCATCTTCCTTGAGCTGCCCAGAATCCCCGGAGGAATAGCTTTTCCTTACAGTATCATCCATAATGGAGGCTATTTTACCCCCAACTGTTGGAACAAATTGCCCCAAATAGTTTGTAATCGTCTCGCTGGCTACATAAAGCGGTTTGTCCTCCGCATATGCATAGAATTTCATGAAATCATCAACGGAGTTCATCATGGAAAGTTCTAGGATTGTGGAAGAAACGGATGTAATCGCATCAGCGACATTTGAGAATGTTGCCCCGTCGTTTTCTGCGGATTGCATTATGGCCGCTCCCGCAAAAAGCGGAATTGCCGCGGGGCTTGCCCAATCCAGAGAGTAATAACTATCTCCAACTCGAAGCGCATACGGCTGTGCTCCCGCATCCTCCAGGAAATCCCTCTCCTGATCATCGTCACCCAAATCAGCGGTAAGAATCCCCTCCGCAGCCAGATAAGCGCCAAGCACCATAATTGCGCTCCCGGTCAATCCTTCGGAAATCCGGTCGATAGCGGCGGCTGCATCCATGTTTCCCCTATGGACATCCCAGAAAGCATTTTTCACGCCTCTAGCCAGCCCAACAGGGCTATAATTCAACGCCGTGGTGAATACGTTTGCGGGCGTTCTCCTGAACGGCAATTCAGCATCCGCTAAAAAGGACGCAG
>ERZ791886.1593-NODE-1593-length-11163-cov-6.364962_pt1 | contig 11163 bp, 5 predicted proteins | sample MGYA00510158_ERZ791886 | MGnify/ENA primary metagenome ERZ791886 (study PRJEB30046, sample SAMN00792063) | human gut metagenome | study: EMG produced TPA metagenomics assembly of the A metagenome-wide association study of gut microbiota in type 2... | reverse complement strand
CGCTCATTCTTATCATAGAAGATCATATTTACAGACTTTTCTTCATAGTCTCGTTATTACGCATATTGGAATGGGAATATCCTATGGCAGTAAAAATATCTTGCCTATGCTCTTTTGTATTGAGCTTGTAGTAACTTTTCTGTTTACATTGCGCTACGACATTCCCTTTATCCGAGAGATGAGAAAATCGAAAGTGTCACGCAAATTTCTAGATATTATGGCGATTATCATTCAAATGGTTGGTGTGGTTATACTGTCACTATTTGTTCTATTAGCGGTTGTTCAATGAGGCTGTAAATCCCAGCTTAGTTTTACATCTAATTTACCTAATTCATTAAAATTATCAGAAAGTGTAATAGATGGACTGGTAGGCAGTCAACTTATCTCCTCCATTCTTGCTGTTTCGTGTGTAACGGTTGCTTTTTGTTCTAATTTTTTAATGGTGCAAGATAAAGCAAATGGTACGATAAGAGATTTAAGAATATCTCCTGTGAAGTCAGCTACACTTTCGCTGAGTTATTATACTGCAACCTTGTTTTCAACACTTATTATTTGCTTTGCTGCAACGGGTATCTGTCTTACTTATGTGGCTATTGTCGGTTGGAATATGTTACTCGCAGATATATTCTTTTTGTTTCTTGATATTTTACTACTTGTTTTGTTTGGAACAGCATTATCTTCGATTATTAATTTTTTCTTATCAACACAAGGACAAATTTCAGCGGTAGGCACAATCATCAGTGCGGGATATGGTTTCATTTGTGGTGCATATATGCCTATTTCTTCATTTGGAAAAGGGCTGCAAAAAATAATCTCATTTTTGCCAGGCACTTATGGTACATCACTTATCCGAAATCATACAATGCAAGGGGCGCTTGCCGAAATACAAAATCAAGGTATTCCAATAGTGATTATTGAAAAACTAAAAGATTCCCTTGATTGCAATCTTTATTTTTTCGGAAGTCAAGTAAATATTGGAACGATGTATATGATACTTGGCATCACTATTTTGGTATTGATTGGAATTTATATTTTGTTAAACAAATCGAAAAAATATAACCGTTAATTTAGTAGCTGCAAATGATTATGTATGCCGCCGCTATAGATAAAATTATGCCGGCGGTTTTTAATGTCTATCAGCTATCTCTGTTAATGGATTTTTTACGCTGTCTTTGCGGTGTTTTCTGCCTGTTGCGTTCCTGACAAGAGAAGCTAAACGAGTAAAATCAGCAATTAGTTATATGCCGATAGTTTCATGTGAATTACCCTATGAGGGAGCAAAAGAGATGTTGTTGGTAGATGAAGTCGATAATAAGGAATTTTTGACAGGCTTGTTTCATGCAATGTATGATGAACTGCCAACTCCAAAACCGAAAAAGAAGAAATAAACAACTTACAGTTTATGCCATTGTCATTTTGTAAAAGGAAAAATTTAACTCCTATTTTACATATGCAACAAAATACCTTAACAAAAGACCATTACAATCCTATCGTTACTTGAATTCAATGGGTTAACGGAGGAAACGATATGAGAGTAAAACGGAGAAAAACAATGGCGCTTTTAGCAGCTGTTTCGATCGTATGCGCTCAAAGTACAGTAAGTGATGTCTTTGCAGCGGGAGCAGAGGAGGTGGCAGCACAGGAAAACAATGCAGTTTCAATCGAATACCTTACTTTACAACCAGGTGAAAGAGACGATTCGGTAAACCTGAACTGGTATGCCCCGGAAGGTACTCAAAATGCGATTGTCCGTATGGGGGATAAGACAGTAGAAGCATCTGTAAGAGCTCTTCATACTCCTACAAAAGTAGTTGAAGGAAAATATACAGATACCGGGAAAATAGTATGTCAGGCTACTGTATCAGGACTTTCAAAAGGCACAGAATATAGTTATCAGATTTCATATGATAATGGAAATACTTGGTCAAAGAAGTATTCTTATGAAACACCAAATGCAGGTGAATTTCGATTTGGTTTTACAAGCGATCCCCAGATTAAAGAAAACGGAGAAACAAATAACGGGGGATGGAATCCTTCTGACGGAAAAAATCAGACCGGATGGGCAGTTATGCTGGACAAGATGAAAGAGGAAGATGTGAACCTCATTGTTTCCGCGGGAGACCAGGTGGAGGATCAAAGCTGGGGAAAATCCAGTGAGTATGCGGCATTTTTTGCTCCGGAAGAAATGACATCTCTTCTGTATGCCCCGGCAGTAGGAAATCATGATCGTCATTACATGTTTGATGATCATTTTAATCTTCCGAATGAAATGAGTGTAGATGGAAACGCAGCGTCTCTTAATCAGGTAAAGACAACATTCCGCGGACAGAACAGTGGAACGAGTCAAAGCCATGGCAACTATATTCAGGCAACTGCGGATGAAATCGCACAATCTGCAGAGTCAAATGGTGTTACACCGAATAAAGACGGGCAATATGATTTTGTGGAACGAAGAGAAATGGAGACAAAAGGAAACTATTACTATTTATATAATAACGTTCTCTTCGTAACATTAAACACAGGAGCTTATCCGGGCGGAAACGATAATGAAAATGCGGGAAATGTAAATGTTCCAAGCGCTTCAAAGGACAATTCCGAAGCGGAAGCCATCGTTTCTAACTTCAGAACAACTTTAAATGCGGCGACGGCAGAATATTCAGGTCAGTATCAATGGTTAGTTGTTACACATCATAAATCTACGCAGACAGTGGCAAAGCATGCTGCCGATTCGGATATTGAGAACTATGTAGATGCAGGATTTGAGCAGGTGATGGATGAATTTGACGTTGACTTTGTATTAGGCGGTCACGATCATGTGTATTCTCGAAGCTATGTGCTGAAAAACGGTCAGAGAAATGCAGAAAGACTGGATGATTTCCATGATCCTGACGGAGTGATTTATCTGACGGGTAATTGCTGTTCTGACATGCAATACTATACTCCTTTTGAGAAAGTAGACAAGACCAATAATGCAGATTATCCGGTGCTGGCAAACGGACAAACCGGTTCTGAGGCATATTTGGCGGGAAATCTTCCAATTGGAAATCAGGAATGGAACCAGGAGTACAGTCCAAGTTACGCTGTCTTTGACGTGGCGGATAATAAAATCTCTGTCAACGTATATAACCTTTCGGGAGACAGCAATGCCCCGGAAAGTAAATTAATTGATTCATTCAGTGTTACCAAAAATGCGAACGGCGGAGAGCTGAAAAACGGATTAGAGAATAAAAAGTCTTCTATTGCCATGACACAGACTGCTCAATATAATTCCGGCATGCAAAACCCGGACGGCGGCGTTATGGAAATTATAGATTACAATACAGTTACAGGCTGGGCGTATGCTGTGAATGGTGTAACCGGGAACTTAACGGCAATTCCGATGAAAAATAAAAATGCAGTTGATAAGATCGCTTTGTTAGATGGAAAGAATATAAATATCAAAGAAATCGTTGAGAACAATTACAAAGGTTTCTCCTACGGTGATATGACTTCTGTTGCCGTTTCTCCAAATGGAGAAAAGCTTGCAGTGGCAATCCAGTCATCTGATTATTCGGCTGCCGGATGCCTCGCAGTATTCCTTTGCGGCGCAGATGGGACATTGTCATTTGATCAGATTTATGAGGCAGGTGTACAGCCGGATATGGTGACATTTACACCCGATAGTAAAAAAATTCTTTCGGCAGATGAAGGCGAACCAAGAAACGGCTATGAAGCGGGAAGTATTGACCCTAAGGGAACGGTCACTGTAATTGATCTGACAAATCAGAATGTATCACATCTTGACTTTACCGTTTTTGACAGTGAAGCGAAAAGAGCGGAGCTTGTACAAAATGGAGTGATTTTGAAAAAAGGAACGGCTCCGTCTGTTGATTTAGAACCGGAGTATATTGCAGCAAATGATAAAACAGCCTATGTTACACTTCAGGAAGCAAACGCCATTGCCATCGTAGATCTGCAAACACTTTCTATAGAAAATATCTGTTCCGCAGGATATGAAGATTACGAAAAATATCCGATCGATATTGATAAAAAAGATGCGGCATACAGGCCGGTATCTTATCCGTCGCTTCGCGGAATCCGTATGCCGGACGGAATTTCTCTGTTTGAGTCGAACGGCAAAACTTATATTGTAACTGCAAATGAGGGGGATTCCAGAGAGTGGAACGAATATCTTAATGAAGCAGAATGTAATTTTGGGAAAGGGCAAACATCACCTTCCGGGAAAATTACGGCTGAAAACAGTGGACTAACCGGAAAGGTTGTATTCTTCGATCAGAACGATTATGAAGGTTTAAATTCAGAATATGATTACCTGTTCGGAGGACGTTCCTTCACTGTTTATTGTGTAGATGGATCCGGAATGAAAGAAGTGTATACGAGCGGAAACGAGTTAGAAGCAAAAACAGCGGCATATTTCCCGCAGTACTTTAATTGTTCCAATGACTCCGCAGAAATAGATGACCGTTCAGGGAAAAAGGGCGTAGAAGCAGAAAGCGTAACAATCGGAACGGTAGGAGAGAAAACTTATGCGTTTATCGGTCTTGAGAGGATCGGAGGCGTTATGGCTTATGACATTACAAACCCTGACAAGATTCTTTTCGCAAATTATATTAACTCCCGAGATTTTAGTAAAGATATAGCAGGCGACGTATCTCCGGAAGGACTGTGCATGATTTCCGCATCTGAAAGCGCAGACGGAAATGCTTATCTGCTTGCATCCTGCGAAGTGTCAGGAACAGTTGCTGCTTACAAACTGATATCGCAAAATATTGATTCTTCGGATGACGATAACACAGATAATAATCACGATAATAATATCGATCACAACGGAAGTGGTCACGGCGGCGCCGATACGGAAGATTTAAACAATCAAGAAAGTAAGACAAATGCGCTGAAAACGGGAGATCATGCCCCGGTTATAGGAACGGGAATAGGAATGGTCCTTGCATTGTCTGCAATCATTGTAATACTGAAATATCGCAGATCTAAAAATACCATTACAAATACAAAATAATAAGCAGAGCTGATCCGGAAGCAAAAGGCGGTAAATACCGCCTTTTGTTGTCGTTTTAAGTCAGTGAAGGGAAATATGGCTTTTCCCGGGAAACTTTTAGATAATACTTTAGAGTTGTGATGTAGACATATGAGCCTTATTATAGTATTATATAGAACGACATTAAGACTCTGATACTTAAAAATATAGAGAAAGGCGAAAACCCGCAAAAATTGCAGGGTTTTTAGACAGGTAAAGATAAAAATGAAACTAGGTATTGTTATTCCGAGACCGATTTCATAAATGTCCATATAAGTTGTTAAATGCCTTTAAATGCTGATAGCTAGAGCATTTAGAGGATTTCCGACTTGGATAAAACTCTATATAAATTCATGTAAGTTTTTGGAAAATGGCCCACTTTGTGGCCCACTAACTTTTTGATCGAAGTCCTAATATGGGAAGGAGAAGCGCTCATCTAGGCGCTTCTTTTTTTGACAAGTATTACAAAGAAAAATAGATGATGTTTAGAATACAATATGATTATGCAACTGGAATTTGAAAGGCATAGTATGTTGTATCATCTAATAAATTTTGCTTTTATTTTCGCTCATGATCATGAGCCTTTTTCTGTTCAAAGAGTGTGCTGATAGTGTATTTCTAGTATAGAATTGGAAGAAGGGAACAAAAAAACAGAACGTTGCTGTATTATAATTTGCTTTTGCTTGTCACGGCAACATCTATGTATAGAGTATATGTTTTACAGATTATTGCTGTTGTTGTCTTTTTTTGATAAAATAAATAAAAAAGTTATTCTTGCTAGGAGGAGCAGAAATGGGTCAGTTTGAAAGACTTTTAGCTTATATCAAGGGTATGAGCAGAAATACATCTGAACAGGGAACGTGGTTTGAGAATTTTATGAAACATGTATTTTTGACATCACCAATATATAAAGAAATGTATGAAAATGTATGGACGTGGACAGAGTTTCCATATAATGGAGGGCGTCACGACTATGGCATAGATTTAGTAGCAAAGGCACGCAATATAGATGAATACTATGCGATTCAGTGTAAATTTTATGATGATGAGCATGCTGTATCGAAAAGTGATGTTGATACATTTTTAACAGCATCAGGTAAGCCATTTTATATTAAGGGTACGCCTGTACGATATGCAGGTAGAGTAATTGTATCAACAACAGATAAATGGTCAAGCACAGCAAATGATATTATTGAAGGTCAGATACCTGCTGTCAGTCGTATAAGATTGAAGGATTTAAAAGAAATAGGCATAGATTGGGATAGTGTTTCTGTTGATAATCCTTCATCTATGAAACAATCAAAGAAGAAAGTGGTAAGACCTCACCAAAAGACAGCCATTGTAGATGTTTTAGAAGGTTTCAAAACTGCTGATAGGGGTAAGTTAATAATGGCATGTGGAACTGGTAAGACATATACAGCTTTGAAGATTGTTGAGGAGATTACAAAGGGTGATGGAAATGTATTATTCCTTGTTCCGTCAATTTCTTTGCTTAATCAAACATTACTTGAATGGACGAAAGAGTGTAATTATGACTATCAGGTATATGCAATATGTTCAGACCCAAAGGTAACAAAGTCAAGCAAAGAGACAGTAGATAATTTAGCGGATACGATTGTTCCTGCGACAACAAATGTTGAGAGTTTGGTTGATGGCTATACTAATCTTTGGAACGCATTAGGTAAGAAGAGCATAAGATTCTTCTTTTCTACATATCAGTCAATAGATGTTATATCAAAATTTCAGAAGATAACAGGGTTGGAGTTTGATATTACAATATGCGATGAAGCTCATAGAACAACAGGTGTTACATTAGCAGGTGATGATGAAAGTAGTTTTGTAAAGGTACATGATAATGACATCATACACAGCAAAAAAAGATTGTATATGACTGCAACACCTAGAATATATGGAGATGAAAGCAAGAAGAAAGCAACAGATAACAGTGCTTTGTTATGTTCAATGGATGATGAGGCAGTTTTCGGTAAGGATTTTCATGTTCTAGGATTTGCTGAAGCAGTATCAATGGGGTTGTTGTCAGATTATAAAGTTATTGTGTTGGCAGTAGATGAAGGGTATGTTAGTAAAACTCTTCAAAACTTGCTTACAAATGCTGATAGTGAACTTACTTTGGATGATAGTGTGAAAATTCTGGGATGTTTAAATGGTTTATCCAAAAAGACATTGTTTGAGAGTGAAGAAAATTACTTTGAAAACGATCCATACAAGATGAAAAGAGCTGTTGCATTTTGCAGTGATATAAAGGGTTCAAAGAAGTTTGTTCAGCTTTTTGGAGAAATACAAGACGAGATAAAAATGTATGGTGCAGATGACGATTTGGTATCTGTAGAGTTAAGACATGTTGATGGTACGCAAAATGCACTCTGTCGAAAGGAAAGCATAGACTGGCTAAAAGAAGATACGCAAGAGGGCACATGTAGAATTTTATCAAACGCAAGATGTTTGTCTGAGGGCATAGATGTGCCAGCATTAGACGCAGTTATGTTTTTGAATCCAAGAAACTCTATTGTAGATATAATTCAGTCAGTAGGAAGAGTAATGCGGAAGACGGATGGTAAGAATTATGGATATATTATTTTACCTATTGGCATACCAGCTGGGGTAGAGCCGGAAGAAGCATTAGGAGACAATAAAAAATATAAGATAGTTTGGGATGTCCTTCAGGCTCTCCGGGCTCATGATGACAGGTTTAATAATACTATAAACAAGATAGAGTTAAATAGAAAGAAACCGCAGAACATACAAATAATTGGGGTAACAGGTAGGGGGGAAGATAATTCGGAATCAGATATAAAGCATGAAGAGACATATAGACAGCTTACCATGAAGTTTGATGAATTACAGAAGTGGAAAGATAGCATTTATGCAAAGATTGTAAAAAAATGTGGTTCAAGAAAATACTGGGAAAGTTGGGCTAAAGACATAGCAGATATAGCAAACAGACATATAGCGGAGATCGAATTGCTAATCAAAAAGCCTGACATTGCAGATAAATTTGATGAGTTTCTTAAAGCATTACAAAGTAACCTTAATTCTTCAATAGAAAAAGATGATGCGATAGAGATGCTGGCAGAACATATGATAACAAAGCCAGTGTTTGATGCTTTGTTTGAAAACTATGAATTTATAAAGAGTAATCCGGTATCAATTATTATGCAGGATATGTTGGATATATTAGATGAAAAGGCACTTGATAAAGAGCAAGAGACACTGAATAAGTTTTATCTGAGTGTGCAGGAGAGAGCTAAAGGCATTGATAATTCGGAAGGTAAACAGAAAATAGTTATTGAGTTATATGAACAGTTTTTTAAGAATGCTTTACCAAAACAGGTTGCAAAGCTTGGAATAGTATACACACCAATACAGGTTGTTGATTTTATACTTAGAAGTGTGGAGTATGTATTACAGGAGAGGTTTGGTTTGAGTATAAGTGACAGAGGTGTTCATGTGCTTGACCCATTTACCGGAACAGGAACATTTATTGTTCAGTTGCTTAGAAGTGGAATAATTAAGAAGGAAGATTTGTTATACAAATATTGTAATGAGATACATGCTAATGAGATAGTACTATTAGCATATTATATTGCAGCAGTAAACATTGAGGAGGCATTTCATGATTTAGTAGGTGCGACAGAATATACTCCATTTGAAGGCATAGTTTTGACAGATACTTTTGCGTTATCGGAAAATATTGATGAAGATACAGGAAAGCCATTAAACAGAGACAGCTTTTTATTTCATCAAAATTCAGAAAGGGCAACAAAGCAATTAGAAACAGATATCACAGTTATAGTGGGGAATCCTCCGTATTCAGTAGGGCAGAAGTCAGGCAATGACAATAATCAGAATGTTGCTTATGAACATCTTGATAGTAAACTTGCGAGAACCTATGTTGCAAAGTCAAAAGCGACATTAACTCGAAATGCATATGATACATATATAAAAGCATTTAGATGGGCTACGGATAGAATTGGTGATAATGGTGTTGTAGGTTTTGTGAGCAACGGTGCATATTTGGACAGTGTAGCATTAGATGGGTTTAGGCAGTGTTTGGTAGAAGAATTTAATTCAGTATATGTATTTAATCTTAGAGGAAATCAAAGAACCTCAGGAGAGCTTTCCCGTAAGGAAGGTGGAAAAATATTTGGTTCAGGTTCAAGAACACCAGTAGCGATTACCGTGCTCGTGAAGAAGAAAGGTGTAAAAAAAGATGGATACGTTAGATATTATGATATAGGTGACTATCTTTCAAGAACGGATAAGCTGAATACTATTAGCCATTTTGAAAGCATAAAAAACATACCATGGAAGTATCTTACACCTAATGATAATAATGATTGGTTAAATCAGAGAAATCCTAACTTTATGAATTTTATTGCGCTAGGAGATAAAAAGAAGAGAGAAAAAGTAAGTGTATATTCAGACAATTATTCATCTGGATTATCAACAAATCGAGATGTATGGGTATACAACTATTCTGGCGACAAGGCAAAAGAAAATGCTGAAAGAATGATAAGTTTTTATAATAGTGAAAGGGAGAGATGCCATCAGAGATTTAATGAAAGCGTAATACAGGGTATATGTTTGTCAGATGCAAAGACAAAGGCGACATACATACAAAACATTCGTTCCAACGATAAAAACAAGATTAGTTGGTCCCGAGGTCTGTTTAATAGACTTTGTAAAAATGAAATAATAGATGCTAATGATGATAGTAGATTGGTTATGTACAGACCTTTTTGTAAAAAGAATTTATATTATAATTCATCGATAATAGAAATGCCTTCGAGGTGGAAAAGCATATATCCGGATAAGAAAACAGAAAATCTTGTTATATGTGTATCAGGTGCACCAATAAAGAAAGGCTTTTCAGTATTGATGACAGATTGCATTCAAGACCTAAATTTATTGGAACATTCGCTGTGCATGCCTTTATATATTTATGATAAGGTCAATGATGGTTATGATAATGAATTAACTTTGTTTGATTTCCTAGAAGAAGATATAGAGTATAAGCCAAAATATAAAAAGCGTTATGCAATATCAGATAGTGCTTTGAAAAAGTTCCAAGAGAGATATGGTAGCAGGGTTGATAAGGAGTCTATATTTTATTATATATATGCAGTATTACAGAGTAAAGGCTATGTAAAAGCATATGAGGATAATTTATCTAAAGAAATGCCAAGAATACCAATGTTAGATAAATTTATGGATTATGTAGAGGTAGGTAAAGAATTGGCAGACTTGCATGTAAACTATGAAAGATGTATAGACCCTGTGGAAATAGGACTCATAATAGATGCAGTTAAGCCAGATTACACAGTATCAAAGATGAAGTTTAAGAAACAGGGAAAATCAGTTTGTAGAGATACCATAATATACAATGAATATATAACCATAAGCAATATTCCTGAAAGAGCATATGAGTACGTGATAAATGGTAAATCAGCAATAGAATGGATTGTTGAGAAGTATGCGGTAACAGTAGAAAAGGTTTCAGGTATAGTAGATGACCCCAATATTTATCAAAGTAGTAAATATATATTTGATTTACTAATATCGGTTATAGGGGTAAGCCTTAAGACACAAGATTTAATAGACAGACTTCCGGAATACAAGGAGATATAAAAGCATTATAAGGAGCTGAGTGATGTATACTTCAGCTCCTTTTTTACAAATTCATTCATAGAAAAACAGATATTTTATCATTATGTTACAACCAGAGCAAGATCCACCCGTGTATTACAGTATTGTCATTTTGACAATTTTGTATTACTTACGAGTAGCAGACCTTGATGAGGATTACGTCCCCATACCCACGTGAAAATATAATTGTAGGCAATTACATTTTAGCAGATATGCGAGGATATCTGAGCAAGCGTCACAGACAACAAAATAAGGAAATTTTGATAAGGGGGGCTGTGAAATAAGTCCCTAAAAGAAATAGGACCATTCGTTCATGCGAAAGGTCCTATTTTTGTGGTAAAATTAACTTGCGATGAAAACTTTACACAATAATTATTGTAATTCAAAACAAGGATATTTACCACTGTTTCGTAAGCGCTTAAATCTTGGGTAGCTTTACTGTCTACGTTTTTAAACTCATAATG
>ERZ791886.1570-NODE-1570-length-11298-cov-2.805924_pt1 | contig 11298 bp, 10 predicted proteins | sample MGYA00510158_ERZ791886 | MGnify/ENA primary metagenome ERZ791886 (study PRJEB30046, sample SAMN00792063) | human gut metagenome | study: EMG produced TPA metagenomics assembly of the A metagenome-wide association study of gut microbiota in type 2... | reverse complement strand
CTTTGCACGTTCTACATCAAAACGGCCTTTTCTGGGAATGCGAATCGTATACCCATAGCAGAGAACATTGTGGTTAACCTTATATGCATCAATGATATAAGGGCCGGCTGTAAGCTGCTGCCTGTTTTCTGTCAGTTCAATCATCCGAAGCTCAAAGGGAAGCTCTGGAGCTATCATACGCAGTGCATTTACTACTCTTTCCAGTCCTCTGGGGCCAATCAGGGTCAGAGGCTCTGTACGCTCTGCGTTACCCATAGTTAAAAGCAGACCCGGAAGACCACTGATATGATCCGCATGGTAATGTGTAAAGCAGATAGTATCAATGGGTTTAGGGCTCCAGCCCTTTTCTTTTAACGCAACCTGTGTTCCCTCTCCGCAGTCAATAAGAAGATTACTGCCGCCGCATCTGGCCATCATGGATGTAAGCCATCGATAGGGCAGGGGCATCATCCCCCCCGTTCCCAGCAAACATATATCAAGCATATTATTTTCCTCATTTTCTATGTCAAGTCGCACCGTTTCGGAACATTTTCACCGTTCCGCAAAACCGGCTTTTTCAAATCATAACACAGATGCAGCCCAATAATCAAGAGCCCTGAGAAAAACGCTCGTCCGGCTTCCTTTTACAGATATTCTGTCTGTTCCTCTATGGAAACAGGAATCCGAAACCTATTTATCATCTGGTCATAACATTCCTCACACAGATCAAAATGATGAACCTGCCCGTCCTTTTCGGAAAAATAATCCCACACATGGTCTATGGATATGGCTCCCTCTCGTATAATCCCTTGGCTCACTGCCAGTTTCTTCCCGCAGCCGTTACAGATCAGTGTCTCTAACTGTCCATTCTTATTGTACTTTTTCATCAATATACCTCGCCTTTCTCTTTCATGATCCTCGCTTCCTTCTTCCGGCCATAATAGGCAAAACGGAGAGGAATGTTCGATTCCTCTCCATTATATACACAGGATTCTGTAATTTTAAGTGGGAATTGTTGTATATTTTCCTCCGCAATTCCAAAAGACCAGTCACAAACTGCGGTTCCACATGATCACTGCATCTTCCTCCGGCTCCTGGTAATACTTTTTGCGGACTGCCTCCTGACAGAAACCGTATTCTTCGTAAAGACGCATGGCTCCTACATTACTTTCTCTGACCTCCAGGGAAACAGAGGATGCGCCCTCTTCCCTTGCGGCTGCTAACATGGCTTCCATCAGTTTCCTGCCGACTCCCTGCCTGCGGTATTCTGAAAACACCGCAATCCTCTGCAGTTCTCCCTCATCTGCCAGGACACGCAGAACGCAGTAGCCCGCGATTTCATTTTCACAGGTACATACAAAATATGTATCCAGAGGACTGTTTAAGCCCTCTGCAAGCAGCTTTTCAGACCAGGGCTGAGAAAAACTGCTCTGCTCCAGTGCCGCTGCCCGTAAAAGGTCTCCGACTTCCATCCGGCGTACCCTCAGATTCTGATTCATAACGACTCCTTTGCTAGCAGAAATGATATTTTTAATAATCTCCCGGAAGCTTTCCGGCAGCGCCCTCTGGCGACAGTTCAGCCTCCCTCTGGCGTTCTGCCTGTGATTTTCTCAGATAATCGGGATTGAATTCTCCGGCAGACACTAAAAACGCACTATGGTATCCGCAGCCGTCGCCCTCTTCCTTCAGAGCAAGGCTTCCAAGCGCTGCCACACTGGCTGCCCTCTGGCGGTTCATCTGGGCCGGAGCAAATTCAAAGGGAACCTTTACCATTTCCTGTATCATTTCCCTATAGGCCGGAACTCCGTCTCCCAGAAAAATCACACGTTCTCCCCTGCGGTTTAATTCTTCCGCCAGATCTCCCATATCCATAGGCTGCTGTTCCATCTGAACATGAATCCCCTGTTCCATCTGATACAGACCCGTATAGACCTGACGGCGTCTGGCATCCATAATCGGGCAGATCAGGCCAGAGGCTCCCCACATATTATATGCCAGAGCATCGACGGTAGGAACATGGATCAGAGGCTTTTTTAATGCCAGTCCAAGGCCCTTGGCAGTGGCCGCACCAATTCTTAAGCCTGTAAATGAACCCGGTCCTCCTGCCACAGCAATGGCGTCAACGGTATTAAGATCCAGCTCCAGAAGCTTTGCCAGCTCATCCAGCATGGGAAGCAGAGTCTGAGAATGGGTCTTTTTAAAGTTGGCCGTATATTCTCCTGTAAGAATATCATCGGTCACAAGAGCCACGCTGGCTACCAGAGATGAACTTTCGATTCCTAACACTCTCATTCTTTCTCCTCCACACGGATTCGTCTGTAGTCGAATCCTTTTTCCATATCCTTTTCTATGGTCACTTCCGTCACATGTTCCGGCAGGATTTCCCCGATCAGCTCCGACCACTCGATCAGTGTCACTCCCTGACCGTAAAAGCAGTCTTCATAGCCGATCTCATCCATTTCGCTGATATCACCAATCCGATATACGTCAAAATGATACAGCGGCAGACGCCCATCCTCATACTGCTGCACAATGGTAAATGTAGGGCTGTTTACAGGCCCTGCGATGCCAAGACCGGCTGCAAACCCCTGAGTAAACACAGTTTTTCCCACACCCAGGTCACCGTTTAAGCAGATTACCTGTCCGGCCCGGGCCTGCTCTCCCATTTTCACGCCAAGATCATAGGTTTCCTTTGGATCAAATGTTTCAATTACCATCCTTTACCCCTTTCATGGTGAGAGAAATCCGTTTTTTCTCCAGATCCACTGCCAGAATCTTTACATCAACCACATCTCCTACGCTCACTGCGTCCATAGGGTGACGGATGTAGCGGTCTGTCATCTGTGAAATGTGCACCAGCCCGTCCTGATGGACACCGATATCCACAAAGGCTCCAAAATCAATTACATTGCGTACTGTTCCCTTTAATACCATGCCGGCTTTTAAATCCTTCATTTCCAGAATATCGCTGCGCAGAACCGGCCTTGGCATCTCATCTCTGGGATCTCTGGCCGGTTTTTCCAGCTCGCCCGCAATGTCTCTGAGCGTGATTTCTCCAACTCCCACATCCTCTGCCATTTTCTTATAGTCACGGATTTTTCGGCTGATACCGGGAATTCCTCCACGCGCCAGCTCCTCTTCCCTGTATCCAAGGCTCTGTAAAATGGCCTTAGCTGCGCCATAGCTTTCCGGATGGACACTGGTACCGTCTAAGGGTTCCGCTCCCCCTGTAATACGCATAAAGCCTGCGCACTGTTCAAAAGCCTTAGGCCCCAGCTTGGCTACCTTTAAAAGCTGCTTTCTGCTCTTAAATGCGCCGTTTTCCTCACGGTACGCCACAATGTTTTTTGCCAGCGTCTTATTGATGCCTGAAACGTATTCCAAAAGGGAGGCAGATGCGGTATTTATGTCCACACCTACCCTGTTTACACAGTCTTCTACCACACCCTCTAAGGCAGCTCCCAGCTTTTTCTGATTCATATCATGCTGATACTGGCCTACGCCAATGGATTTGGGGTCAATCTTTACCAGCTCCGCCAGAGGATCCTGCAGGCGGCGGGCAATGGACACTGCACTTCTCTGGCCCACATCAAATGCCGGAAATTCCTCTGTGGCAAGTTTGCTGGCAGAATATACGGAAGCTCCGGCCTCATTTACGATCACATACTTCACCGGCTCCTTGATTTCCTTTAACAGTTCCACTATTACCTGCTCCGATTCTCTGGAAGCTGTACCGTTTCCTACCGATATCAGGGAAATGTTGTATTTGTGGATCATTTCCTTTAAAATCTTCTTTGATTCCTCTACCTTATTCTGAGGCGCTGTGGGATAGATTACAATGGTATCCAACACCTTTCCCGTGCTGTCTACAACTGCCAGCTTGCAGCCTGTACGGAAGGCCGGATCCCAGCCTAAAACCACACGGCCTGTAATGGGAGGCTGCATCAGAAGCTGCTCTAAATTCTTTCCAAAAACACGGATTGCTCCGTCCTCTGCCTTTTCTGTGATCTCACTGCGGATTTCACGCTCTATGGAAGGTCCTGTCAGACGGTCATAGCTGTCCTTCACCACCGCCTTTAACACCGGAGTGGTATATGGATTATTCTTTACGATCACCTGCTTTTCCAGATATCCTATGATCTGATCCACAGGAGGAATCACCTTTACTGTAAGGATTTTTTCGCTTTCTCCCCGGTTTAACGCCAGAATTCTATGGCCCGCAGCCTTTTTTACAGGCTCCTCATAATTATAATAGGTCTCATAAACGGACTTTACCTTCTCATCCTTTGCACTGGACTGAAGAAGTCCCTTATTCATCGTTATATTACGGATCCAGGTGCGGTACCCTGGATGATCGGAAATCCGCTCCGCCAGAATATCCATGGCACCCTGAATGGCAGCTTCCGGCGATTCCACTCCCTTTTCCTCTGAAACATAGGAAGCCGCTGTCTCTTCAAGAGGTTCCTTCGCCTCCTGTAAAAAAATCAGGTCTGCCAACGGCTCCAGCCCCTTCTCACGGGCAATCATCGCTCTTGTGCGACGCTTTGGCTTATAGGGGCGGTATAAATCCTCCACTGCTACCAGGGTAGCTGCACTGCGGATCTGCTGCTCCAGTCCAGGCGTCATCTTTCCCTGATCTGTAATCGTGGCGATTACCTGGTTTTTGCGGTCTTCCAGTCCCCGCAGATATCTTAAACGTTCATCCAGAGCACGCAGGATCTCATCATTTAAGGAACCTGTGGCCTCCTTGCGGTATCTGGCAATAAACGGAATGGTATTTCCTTCATCGATCAGCTTTACGGCAGCCTCTGCCTGATGGCGGCCGATCTGTAATTCTTCGGCCAGTGTTTTTATAATATCCATTAATTTTCCTCGCTGTCTTTATTCTCTCAGTAACTGTTTTATTATAATTCATCCTGCCTTCTTATGCAAGACTCACCAGGATGTGACACTGGACAGGATGATTTTTTCATGTTAGAATAAGCCATGTTGACTATCACTATCTCAAAGAAAGGCTATTGCATTTAATATCATGAACAATATCTATAAAAAACAAAAGAATGCACCTGCTCCCTCGGAGAAATTTGCCGTATGCTCTCTGATCTGCGGTATCATCGGCGTTGTCTTAAGCCTGTTTTATCTGCCTGTTTCTCTTTTAATCGGCGGTAATTATCCTGCAGGCCTGATCTGCGGCGCAGGCGGCATTGTCCTGGCCCTTATGGCTCGGAATGCAGATCCCAGCCCCCGCAAAACCCTTCCGCCCAAGGCCATTGCCGGAATCCTTTTAAGCGGTTTTGCTATTATGCTGACCTTTTTCTTTTTCTCTCAGCTGATCCAGTTTTATGATCTGCTGCGCGATCCGGTGAAGGGCCCACAGATCAATCAGTTCCTCTACCAGTTCCAGCAGCGCCTTATGGAACAGCTCCAACAGGCACAGCCTCCGGTACACTGATTTTTAAAAATGTTTAAAAAAACTTCTGCCGTTTTCACATTGGCAGAAGTTTTTATTATCTGTATTCAACTCTACATCATAGCCCGGATGGTCTGTTTGATTCCAAAATCCGAGTGTGCCTCTGCAAGCGCATCATAGGCCGCTACAGCCTGTCGGAACGCGCCCTCCTCCATCTCCGGGGTGAGAACGGCAAATTCATCCATTCCGTAAAGCTCGATGACCTCCGTATGGCCGAAAATACGCCTGATATCCTGTTCCTTATTGCGGAAGGAACCTGCCAAACGGACAAAGTAACGAAAACGCATATTCTCCATTGGCTCTATGGTCTGCTTTTCATTTCCCCATCCCATAGGAACATTTTTCTTCAGGTTCTGAGCAGCCTCAATGATATCTGCAATCACTGCGCTGGCTGTAGGGAGCTTTCCCGCTCCGCTGCCGTAAAACATAGACACGCCAAGCATATTTCCGCGGACCATAATACCGTTAAATACGTCTCTTACTCCATATAGAGGATGACTGCTGTTTATCATTACCGGAGCCACATAGGCACTTACCTTTCCGTCTCTGATGCGGCTGGTGCCGAACAGCTTTATGGAAACGCCCATTTTCTCCGCATATTTAAAATCAACATCTGTGATCTTTGTAATTCCTTCTGTGTAGATATCCTGATAATCCACCTCTTTGCCTGCAGCCATGGCTGTAAGAATGGCAATCTTGCGGCAGGTGTCATAGCCTTCTACGTCCGCCTCCGGATTGCGCTCCGCATATCCCAGATTTTGAGCCTCTCTTAAAGCATTTTCAAAAGTATCTCCCTCTTTATCCATCTTTGTGAGAATATAGTTGGTCGTACCGTTTAAAATGCCCGTAATCTCCTCAATGCGTTCTCCCATCAGACAATGATACAGAGGACGGATAATAGGGATTCCGCCTCCCACGCTGGCCTCAAAAAAGAAATTTACCTTCTTTTTTCGCGCAATGGCAAGAAGTTCTGTGCCGTGAGCAGCTACCAGAGCCTTATTGGAAGTAACAACATGCTTTCCTGCCATCAGGCAGGCCTTTACAAACGGATATGCCGGATTTAGACCTCCCATGGTTTCCACCACGATCTGAATCTCCGGATCCTCTTCAATGAGCTTAAACTCATGGATCACCTTATCTGCGATGGGGCTGTCGGGAAACTCCCGCAGATCCAGCACATACTTCAGCTCTATCTCCTGCCCTGCCTGTGCAGCGATCACATCCCGATTCTCTGCCAGAATCTCCGTCACACCGGAGCCAATAGTTCCATATCCCATTACTGCTGTCTTAATCATAATCCTCTGCTCCCTGCCTTTTTATACTTCTCCCTGAAAATACAGGCCTATTCTCTTGCCAATATTTTTACATAATGGATTCCATTTAGATTTTCAAGCTCCTCGATCATACCGGAAACATTTCCCGTATTCTCGCGGATCTCTACACTAAGCGTCAGCGTAGCCACTCCATTTACAGGAATACTCTGATGGATTGTCAGAATATTGGCCCGGTAAACAGCAACTACATGAAGAAGGTCGCTTAAAAGCCCCTGTTCATCATCCATCTGTACCACCAGAGTGATGGTCTTTCCCTTCGTATTATCATAAAAAGGAAAAATATCATCCTTGTACTTGTAGAAGGAGCTGCGGCTGATCCCCACCTTGTCTGTGGCCTCCTGAACTGTAATCGCGCGTTCGCTTTCAAGGAGCTTCTTCGCCTCCACCACCTTTAAAAGTACCTCAGGAACAGCTTTCTGCTTCACCACAAAATACTTGCTTTTGTCTTCCATGTACTCTTGTCTTCCTTCCTTTTTTGTGTCCGCATCAGATGTACATATGTACCCACGTGGAAGATGGTATCATATTTTCCATAGAAATGCAACTGTTTTTCTCCGGAATTTAAATGAAGTCAGAAAAAAGCCGGACTATTGCCCGGCTTTTCCAGTATTATTCTCTGTTTTTAATCTTCTGTGCGTGAATTCCGATCTGGACATCCCAGGCTCATCCAGCGCAGGTAAGCACTGATAAAGGGATCCAGTCCACCGTCCAGCACGGCGTCTACGTTGCCCGTTTCCTCTCCGGTGCGCAGATCCTTTACCATGGTATAAGGCTGGAGCACATAGGAACGGATCTGGCTTCCCCAACCGTTGTCCTTTACGTCTCCGCGGATGCCTGCAGCCTTAGCTGCCTGCTCCTCCTGGCGCAGCATATACAGCTTTGCCTTTAACATCTGCATAGCCTTATCCTTATTCTGGAACTGGGAACGCTCATTCTGACAGGTTACCACAATTCCGGTGGGATAATGAGTAATACGGATAGCTGAAGATGTTTTATTAATATGCTGTCCGCCGGCACCGCTGGAACGGTAGGTATCGATACGGATATCATCGGGATTGATCTCAATATCAATATCTTCTTTGATATCCGGCATCACATCACAGGATACAAAGGATGTCTGGCGTTTTCCCGCCGCATTGAAGGGAGAAATGCGCACTAGGCGGTGGACTCCGTGCTCGGAACGCAGATAACCGTAGGCATTGTCTCCGCTGATCTGGATGGTAACAGACTTAATGCCCGCCTCATCGCCGTCCAGATAATCCAGAACTTCTAACTTAAAGCCCTTTTTCTCTGCCCAGCGGCAGTACATACGGTACAGCATACTGCACCAGTCACAAGACTCTGTGCCTCCGGCTCCCGCATTCAGACGCAGGATCGCGTCATAGCTGTCATACTCGCCAGAAAGAAGGAGCTTCATCCGCATTTTTTCCAGAGTTTCTGTAAAATGATCCAGCATCTCCTGGATATCCGGGATCACAGAAGGGTCATTTTCCTCATACCCCATCTGAATCATAACCTGAATATCCTCATACTCCTGCTCCAGCTCGCGGAAGGTTCCCACCTCATCCTTTAAATTCTTTGCTTCTCTCACCAGTCTGGTAGAACGGTCGGGATCATCCCAGAACCCCGGCTCCTCCATCGACCGGTCTAATTCGTTGATTCGTCTGACCTTGTTATCCAGGTCAAAGTGAATCCCTCACTTCCACTAATGGTTTGTCATACGTTGATAACGTATATTTGAAATTATCTAACTCAACCACAGCTTCACCCGCTTTCTTTTTATATTTTAATGGCAACTATTCAGTTCTCCCATCGGAGGAATAGTTACTTTTGATCATTTATAAATGACTGCGCACTATTTAATGCGTCCGCAGCACTGCTTATACTTCTTGCCGGAGCCGCAGGGACAGGGATCATTCGGATAGATCTTCTGCTCAGCTCTCTTCTGGGGCGCTACAGGAACCGCATCCTTATTGGTACCTGTCACCTTGGCAGCAGGCTCGCGCTCTACCTTCTGCTCTACGCGGATATGGAACAGGATGCGAACGGTCTCCTCCTGAATGGAAGCCATCATAGCTTCATACATTTCATAGCCCTGCATCTTATATTCAACCACCGGATCTCTCTGACCGTATGCCTGAAGACCGATGCCCTCGCGGAGAGCGTCCATGTCATCCAGATGAGCCATCCACTTATTGTCAATTACCTTTAAAAGGACTACGCGCTCGATCTCACGGATCTGCTCGGCATCCGGATACTCTGCCTCCTTTGTTTCATACAGCTTAATGGCAGCTTCCTTGATGCTGTGCTTTAATTCATTTTTCTTCATGGACTTCTTCTGCTCATCCGTAAGCATCACCGGCTTTAAGGGAATCACAGGGAGAAGAAGGCTGTTTAATTCCTTTAAATCCCACTTATCCGGAGTCTGATCATCTGCAATGGACATATCCACGGCATTTTCTACGATCTCTGTGATCATCTTAAGAATCAGATCGCGCATATTGTCGCCGTCCAGCACCTTACGGCGCTCCTGATAAATAACCTCTCGCTGCTCATTGTTCACCTCATCGAACTTTAAGAGCTGCTCACGGATACCGTAGTTATTGCCCTCGATCTTCATCTGTGCCTTCTCAATGGCATTTGACAGCATCTTGTGCTCAATCTGCTCGCCCTCCGGCACGCCCATGGCCTCAAACATATGCATCAGACGGTCTGAACCGAAGAGACGCAGCAGGTCATCCTCCAGAGACAGATAGAATCTGGACTCACCCGGATCGCCCTGACGGCCGGAACGGCCGCGGAGCTGATTATCAATACGGCGGGACTCATGGCGCTCGGTACCGATGATCTTTAAGCCGCCCAGAGCCTTTGACTCGTCATCCAGCTTAATATCCGTACCACGGCCAGCCATATTCGTAGCAATGGTAACGGAGCCGTGGATACCTGCATCTGCCACGATCTCGGCCTCAAGCTCATGGAATTTAGCGTTAAGGACTTTATGAGGAATGCCTCTCTTTGTGAGCATCTTGCTTAAAAGCTCAGAAGTTTCAATGGTAATGGTACCAACCAATACAGGCTGTCCCTTTTCATGGGCTTTTACCACCTCATCTACAACTGCTTTGTATTTTTCCTTCTTTGTCTTGTATACCGCATCATCCAGATCCTTACGCTGAACGGGACGGTTAGTTGGAATAGCAATGGCATCCATGCCATAGGTATTGCGGAATTCTTTCTCCTCCGTAAGAGCAGTACCGGTCATACCTGCCTTCTTATTGAACTTGTTGAAGAAATTCTGGAAGGTGATGGTAGCCAGTGTACGGCTTTCACGGCGCACATTTACATGCTCCTTTGCCTCGATTGCCTGATGAAGTCCGTCGGAATAGCGGCGGCCCGGCATGATACGTCCTGTAAACTCATCTACGATCAGTACCTCATCGTCCTTTACCACGTAATCCTTATCTCTGAACATCAGGTTATTGGCGCGCAGAGCCAGAATGATATTGTGCTGGATCTCCAGATTTTCCGGATCTGCAAGGTTATCAATGTGGAAATATTCCTCTACCTTTTTCACACCCTGCTCCGTAAGGTTTACTACCTTATCCTTCTCATCAACTACGAAATCGCCGGTCTCCTCAATCTCCTCACCCATAATGGCATCAATCTTGGAAAATTCCTTAGAAACCGTTCCGCGCTCCAGCTGACGGGCCAGTACATCGCAGACCTCATAAAGCTTTGTGGATTTTCCGCTCTGTCCGGAAATGATCAGAGGGGTTCTCGCCTCGTCGATCAGCACAGAGTCCACCTCATCGATAATACAGTAGTCCAGATCGCGGAGCACCAGCTGCTCCTTGTAAATGGCCATATTGTCACGAAGGTAGTCAAATCCCAGCTCGTTATTTGTCACATAGGTAATGTCGCAGGCGTATGCCTCCTTGCGCTGGGCGCTGTTCATGTCATTTAAAACCACGCCTACACTCAGTCCCAGGAAACGATGTACCTGGCCCATCCACTCTGCATCTCGCTTTGCCAGATAGTCATTAACGGTTACGATCTGTACACCTTTTCCGGCCAGCGCATTTAAATAAGCAGGACAGGTGGATACCAGCGTCTTTCCCTCTCCTGTACGCATCTCGGCAATACGGCCCTGATGAAGTACAATACCACCGATGAGCTGTACAGGGAAATGCTCCATATTCAACGTTCTTCTTGCAGCCTCCCGCACAGTAGCAAATGCCTCCGGCAGAAGATCATCCAGTGTTTCGCCCTTTGCCAGTCTTTCTTTAAAAATCCGGGTCTGGTCGCGCAGCTCTTCGTCTGACTTTGCCATCATCTCAGAACGCAGTCCCTCAATCTTGGCAACGATCGGCCGGATCATCTTAAGTTCTCTTTCACTATGAGTCCCGAACAGTTTCTCAATTACGTTCATGGTCTACTCTCCTAACTTCTTCCTTATATAAAAGTCTATACTCTCCCAAACTGCGGCTGTCGTGCCGGGAAAGCTGCTGTCTGTTTATA
>ERZ791886.1561-NODE-1561-length-11331-cov-2.058886_pt1 | contig 11331 bp, 7 predicted proteins | sample MGYA00510158_ERZ791886 | MGnify/ENA primary metagenome ERZ791886 (study PRJEB30046, sample SAMN00792063) | human gut metagenome | study: EMG produced TPA metagenomics assembly of the A metagenome-wide association study of gut microbiota in type 2... | reverse complement strand
TGAAGGCTCCCATGTCATCAAAGCGGACTTCCCTGATGAAATCACAGAGCTCTTTGAAATCTTCCTCCGTTTCTCCCGGGAAACCCACCATGAGGGTGGTACGGATAGTCATTCTGGGGGAAGCGGCCCGAAGCTTGTGAAGCAGGGTTCTGATGCTTGCAGAAGAATCCCTTCTGTGCATGCGCTGCAGCACGGAATCGCTGATATGCTGGAGAGGAATATCCACGTACTTGCAGATTTTATCTTCCTTCAAAATCACGTCCAGCAGCTCATCGTCAAAATAAGTGGGATACAGATAGAACAGACGGATCCATTTCACCCCTTCAATCTTTACCAGCTCCCGAAGAAGGGCGGCCAGGTTTGTTCCGTTCTTCAAATCCCTGCCATAGCAGGAAAGGTCCTGTGCAATGAGGTTGAATTCCCGTGTACCCTCAGCAGCCAGTCTTCTCACCTCATGAACAATGGAAGGAATGGAACGACTGTGCATGGGTCCTCTCACATAGGGAATGTAGCAGAATGTGCAGCCATTGCTGCAGCCTTCTGCAATTTTCACATAGGCGGAGTACTTTGGTGTCAGGGTCTGCCTTGGAATGAGTTCCTCATTAGCGCAAGGATTGGCATCAAAGCTATACACCTTTTCATCCTTTTCATAGGATTCATTCACCGCGTCCAGAATGTGCTGCCAGGAATCGGTACCAATAAATACATCAACTTCAGGGATTTCCTTTCCCAGCGCTTCTTTATACTGCTGGGTCAGACATCCTGCAGCCACCAGCTTTTCACATTTTCCTGTTTTCTTGTATTCTGCCGCCTTCAGAATGGTCTCCACCGATTCCTCTTTGGCGGGGTCGATAAAGGTACAGGTATTAATAATAATTACCTGTGCTTCGGATAAATCCTCAGTGAGCTCGTAGCCTGCCTTTTCCATAATACCTACCATCATTTCCGTGTCCACCAGGTTTTTGGAACATCCCAGGCTTATAAATCCAAGTTTCTTTTTCAACTGTTCGTACCTCCAAAACGTATCTTCTCGCCCCACTGTGTGAGGAGATCCTTTCTTCCTTCATCGAAATATACTTTTTCCAGATTCCAGAATTCCAGGGAATGGCCGCCGCTGTCCGGTGCCATATTGAAATCATTGACATATACATAATAATACTGGTTTTCTTCCATTCTTGTCTTGTATTCAGAAGAAGTGAGAAGCCAGTTCAAAAGTTTCTGGGCTCTGCCCGGATAGGCAGCATCAGCAGAAATACCGGCACCGAAAAGGTACCAGGGGGAGCCATCCTCCGGATACATAATGACCACCGGAAGTTTTTCCTGACGGCTGCGGATAGCCTCATTCAGACCGGAAATACCGATATCGCACTTTCCCATGCCTGCCATGCGGGAAGGCGTGGACAGGTATTTCCCGTACTGTACGATATGGTTCTGGGCTTTACCCAGAAGAGAAAAGGTTTCCCCGATGCCGAAGTGCTCAGCCAGACACATGAGTAAGTCCTCAGCCATATCGGCGGCAATGAAATCGGTCATAGAAAGGCGCAGGGAATTCCTGGTAAGTACCTCATTCCAACTATAGGAAAAGGCCGGATGCTTCCTGGCATAGTCCTCGTTCACCGCAAACACCACGGGATCTACCCAAAGGCCGGTCCAGTAGCATTCTTCATCTTTGAACAGATTCAGCGCCGTGTCCGTCTGGGCGGAAGCATAGGGAACAAGCATATTTTCTTTTTTCATCTTCATGAGAGAATCCTGAGATGTAATGTACAGATCCGCCGCCGGCGTATCACTGGCATCCTGCCTGCTCTGAAGCTGGGATTTGGACAAATACACCACGTTCATCTTCAGTCCGCTTTCCTGGAAGAAATCATTGCCAAGAGATTCCAGCATGCCTTTCGGCATATCCGTATACACTGTCACATACTCGGAAGGATTCATTTTTTCCGCCTTCACTTCCGCCTGCTGCCGCGCAAAACGGAGAATCCCGAAGAACGCAAGGGCTGCCATCAGTAAAAATAGAAAAACAGAAGCCAGTCGTTTCATGGAACCACCTCTTGCAGAATTATATCATAGAAGTACCAGCTCATTCACAGAATTCCCTTTTACAGGGATGAAAAAATTGTCCTTCAGCCGGCACTTTCACCGCCTGCCCGGACCCCGCCTTCTTCGGTCTCTGCCTTTTGAGGTTCTGCGGGTCCGCCGTTTTTCATCTGTTCGAAGAGATCTTGGGCCTTTGCTTTATCCATGAGGATATCCCGGGGCTTGGCTCCTTCGGCAGGTCCAACGATACCAAGGCGCTCCATGGAATCCATAAGCCTTCCTGCCCTGGTATAGCCGATGCGGAAGCGGCGCTGCAACGCGGATACGGATGCCCTCTTCGTATCAAGCACCCATTCTGCCGCTTCTTCCAAAAGGCTGTCCTGCTCTTCTTCCTCTTCAGCCCCCGTATTTTCATTCTTTTCAGGTACTGACAGGTCTATAGGTTCATATGTGACCGGCGCCTTTTCCTGTTCCATACATTCTTTTCTTACATAATCCACCACCGCCTCCACTTCCTCATCGGAAATGAAAGCACCCTGAATACGGACTGTGGTCAGAGCCCCGGCCTGTTTAAAGAGCATGTCCCCCTTTCCAAGAAGGGTTTCTGCACCTCCTTCATCAAGGATGATGCGGGAGTTCAGCGCTGATTCCACCATGAAGGCAATACGGCTGGGAATATTGGATTTGATTACTCCTGTAATCACATCGGCCGAAGGCCGCTGGGTAGCCAGGATAAGATGAATGCCGGCAGCCCGGGCCTTCTGGGTAAGGCGCTGAATCAGTACTTCCACTTCCTTGGCCGCCACGTTCATAAGGTCTGCAAATTCATCTACAATGATAAGAATATAGGGCATTTTCTTATCCGGATTTTGTTTGTTATACCCCTCGATATTTCTGACCCTGGCCCCGGCAAAGAGCTGGTAGCGCGCTTCCATTTCCCGGACGGCCCAGTTCAGAGCGCCTTCAGCCTTCTTCATATTGGTAATGACCTCCGTGCGCAGATGAGGAATACCATTGTACACGGAAAGCTCCACCACCTTCGGATCAATGAGCATAAGTTTCACATCTTCCGGCCGGCTGTGGTAAATAATACTGGTAATAATGGAATTAATGCACACCGATTTACCGGAACCCGTAGATCCGGCGATGAGCAGATGAGGCATTTTAGAAAGGTCTGTGACTACCGGCTTCCCCGTAATATCCTTACCCAGGGCCACCAGAATGTGACCTTTCCCATTTTTAAATTCGCTGCTGTCAAGTACATCCCTTAAAGGAACAGAAGCGGACCGGGAATTCGGGATTTCAATACCCACCGCCGACTTGCCGGGAATGGGCGCTTCAATGCGGATATGGGTGGCTGCCAGGGCCATGGCGAGCTCATTGGAAAGACCTTCAATCCTGCTTACCCGGACTCCCACCTCCGGCCGAAGTTCAAACCTGGTCACCGTGGGACCTACACTGGCATGGATAACACGGGCCATGACGCCGAAGCTCTTCAGAGTAGATTCGATAATGGATGCATTTTTAGCCACATCGCTCTGACTCTCCCCTTTGGCATGGTCCGTGTGCAGCAGGGACAGGGGCGGAAATTTGTACTCCTTCTTCACAGTACCTGTCACCGGCGAGCGGGAAGGCGTTCCCCCTTCTGCCGCTGGAGATGAAGGCGTTTCCTCACTTGGAGTTTCGTTTTCCTTTTCCATTTCCTCCTCTTCCGGTTCTTCACTTTCAGGAAGAGGCACCGGAGGAGGCATCATTTCCTCATCTGCCGGTTCCCTCTCCTCTTCTTCCGTCGTGTCCGGAGGAGTTTCCTTTGCCGCCCCTTCTTCTATGGCTTCTTCCTGAGGCTTTGCCGAAGCCGATTCTTCCAAAAGCGTTGGATCCTGAGGCAGCGCTTCTTCCGTCACTTCTTCTACTTCCGGTTCCTCTTTCTTTTTCTTCTTGAAGATAAATTCCGTCGGCTTATCCTTCAGTTCCTCCAGCCGTGCAGCAGAACGGGCAGCATCCAGAGCTGCCTTTTTATCCCGGATTTTTTGGGCCATGCCGCCCAGTCTCTCCCCGGTTTTCTCGCCGATTTTCTGGGCTTTGGTGCCCACCTTTTCCGCTCCCCTGGACAGAGACCAGTGGGTCAGAAGGAGGACATCCACCACCATGAATCCAAGAAGGAGGATGGTAGTCCCGATTTCTCCCAGAGCCAGATGGAAGAAAGCGGTAAGGCTTCCTCCGATAATGCCGCCATAGGAAAGAATTTCAGAAATTTCCATTTCCCTGCCTTTAGGCACATAGTAATGATGTATCAGACAGAGGAAAAGGACGCACAGAACAGCCAGAAGCACATTTCTCCGGCTCATGGAGATTCCCCGGGATGCCAGGGCATACCGGGCGCCGAACAGGACCAGAAACAGTGCCGCTGCCGGTGCCGCCAGTCCGAAAAGGAAATGAATGCCGTCGCTCACCCATTTCCCCATAATACCGGTGCCTCCACCAAAAAGGCTGATAAAGGCAAAAATGCCAAAACAGAAGATAACGATGCCTGATATTTCATAATTTTTAGATCCATCATGGGTCCGCCGTCTGGCGGAAGTGGTCTTCTTCTTCATACTGTCAATCATTCACTCCTGTTTTTTATTTGTCCGCTCTTCCCACCGGCGGGAAAGGGAAGCCTCTTCCCCGTTTCTCACAGGCTTGTAATAGACATGGCCTTTAAGCTCATCGGGAATATACTGCTGGTCTACCCAGCCGCCGAAATCATGGGGATAAAGATAACCGTTTCCATGCCCCATTTCATGGGCGCCGCTGTAATGAGCATCCTTCAGATAGTCGGGAATAGACCAGTCAGACCGGGTCTTTACTTCGGCCAGGGCATTGTCGATGCCCATAACAGCGCTGTTGCTCTTCGGCGCCAGACAGATGTAAAGCACCGCCTCCGCCAGAGGAATCCTTGCTTCCGGGAGCCCCACCATTTCCGATGCCTGCGCTGCTGCCACCGCCACCTGAAGGGCTCGGGGATCCGCCAGCCCCACATCTTCGGCGGCACAAATCATAATGCGCCGGGAAATAAAGGAGGTCTTTTCTCCCCCATCAATCATGCGTGCCAGATAATGAAGAGCCCCGTCGGGGTCGCTCCCCCGCATGCTCTTAATAAAAGCGGATACAATGTCATAATGATAATCACTGTTCTTATCATATACGGAAGCATGGTCTCCTGCAACCTCTTTGATTTCTCTATCCGTCAGAGTCCCCTTCATGGGAAGAAGGGAAGAGGCCTGTTCCAGGAGGTTAAGGGCCATGCGGATATCACCGGATGCATAGGAAGAAATGGTTCTCAATACATCATCCGATGCCTGATATCCATAGTTTCCAAGCCCTTTAACTTTATCCGTCAACGCCCGGCGCAGGATTTCAATTTCCGCACTTTCCGGAAGAGCCTGGAGACGGATAAGCCGCACCCGGGAAAGAAGAGGACGATTGATTTCAAAATAGGGATTTTCCGTAGTGGCACCGATAAGGATAATGGTGCCGTCTTCCACATAGGGAAGAAGAAGGTCCTGCTGCCCCTTGTTAAAGCGATGGATTTCATCAATAAAAACAATGGTCCGGCGCCGGTAATAGGAAAGCTCCTCCTTCGCATGAGACACCACGTCACGGATATCCTTCGTACCGCTGGCAGTGGCATTGAGTTTCACGAAATGACTGTGCGTCATCTTCGCGATTACCGAAGCAATGGTGGTCTTCCCGCATCCGGGAGGTCCGAAAAGAAGGATGGACGGAATGGTATCCCGCTCAATCATACGGTAAAGGAAAGAATTCTTTCCTACTGCTCCTTCCTGGCCCAGTATATCCTCCAGCCGCTCCGGCCTCATACGGTCTGCCAGGGGCGCATAAGAAACTGGTTTTCCATTGTCATAGTCAAATAAAGAGTCCATAATCGGTGCCTCGCTCAAATACAAATGTTTCCCCTCTATTATCCCATGGATAGAAAGAAAAATCAAACAGATTTTCCATATAAAAGGATGAGATACCCCGACGCCTGGGAGTCATTTTCGTTCTATCAGGATGCAGACCGACTAATTTGAAGCCTAAGCCGCTAAGAGCCTATTCCTCTGCATCAAAAAAGCCGCCAAGAATATCTTGACGGCTTCATTGTTATTAGCCCCACCATGTCGTTTATTGCCGTATTTTGAGTCTGCATAATTGCAGGTGGGTGTTCTTGAGACAAGGTTTCTTGAACAGTCCCCGTACGGGGCATTGACTCACCTCATCAGCGCTGAACTCCCGTTATAAAGGTGTTGGTTCAAAATAAGAAGGCACGACGTGCACAGCAGGGTTTCCTTTACAGATAGTGTAGCAAAAATCCTATCATTTTACAAGACTATGACAGAAAATTATGCCTTTTCAAAGAGATCTTTTTCCTTCTTGATGTCTACTTTGATATGAAGTTCTTTGAGCTGCTTGTCTGCTACCGTAGACGGAGCCTGGGTCAGAGGATCAATGGCGCTCTGGGTCTTCGGGAAGGCGATAACATCGCGGATGGAATCCAGATGGAGCATAAGCATGACGAGGCGGTCGAGGCCCAGGGCAATGCCTGCATGAGGCGGAGCACCGTACTTGAATGCATCCAGGAGGAATCCGAACTTCTGCTCTGCTTCTTCCTGGGAAATGCCGATGGCTTTGAATACCTTTTCCTGCAGGTCTTCCTGGTAAATACGGAGAGAGCCGCCGCCGGCTTCTACGCCATTCAGTACCATATCATAGGCCTTGGCATAAACCTTGGAAGGATCGGTGAGGAGGTACTGCACATCTTCATCCCGCGGTGCGGTGAAAGGATGATGTTCTGCCACATAACGGTGTTCTTCTTCACTGTATTCGAACATGGGGAAATCGGTCACCCAGCGGAAGCAGAATTCGTTGGGATCGATGAGGTTCATACGGCGGGCCATTTCAAGACGCAGTTCGCCCAGAGCCTGGGCCACCACCTTCGGCTTGTCGGCAATGATGAGGACCAGGTCGCCTTTTTCTGCTTCGCAGGCTTTTCCGATTTCACGGATTTTATCTTCGCCCAGGAATTTGGTAATCTGGCATTTCAGGCTGCCGTCTTCGTTGAAACCAATCCATGCCAGACCTTTAGCACCATAGTGGCCTACATAGTCTACCAGGCCGTCCAGTTCACGACGCGGAATGGCTGCGTCGCCTTTGACATTGATGGCTTTAACCACGCCGCCGTTATCGAGGACAGAGCGGAATACTTTGAATCCGGTATCCCGAAGCAGGTCGGAAATATTATAGAAGTGCATGTCAAAGCGAAGATCCGGTTTATCAGAGCCATAAAGATTCATGGCATCGTCCCATTTAATTCTCTTGAAGGGGATTTCAATATCCCTGTTCAGAACTTTCTTGAAGACTCTCTGCATCATGTGTTCCATGAGGTCAAGGATGAAATCCTGGTCTTCAAAGGACAGTTCCATATCCAGCTGAGTAAATTCAGGCTGGCGATCGGCGCGCAGGTCTTCATCACGGAAGCAGCGGGCCACCTGGAAGTATCTTTCCAGTCCGGAAACCATGAGGAGCTGTTTGAAAAGCTGCGGGGACTGGGGAAGGGCATAGAATTTACCCGGATTTACACGGCTTGGTACCAGGTAGTCTCTGGCGCCTTCCGGGGTGCTCTTGGTGAGCATAGGAGTTTCAATTTCCAGAAAATCATTTTCATCCAGGAATGTTCTCATTTCATGGACAATCTTATGTCTCATGATGAGATGATTCTGCATTTCCGGACGTCTCAGATCGATATAACGATATTTCAGGCGGACATTTTCATCCACATCAATGCCGTCTTCCACATAGAATGGCGGAGTCTTTGCCTTGTTCAGGACGCGGAGTTCGGAAACTACCACTTCCACCTTGCCGGTCTTCATTTTCGGGTTCACGGTGTCAGCACTTCTTTCACGAACTTTGCCTTTCACAGCCAGAACGTATTCGCTTCTTACACCTTCCGCCTTGTGGAAAGCTTCTTCACCGTACTGGGGGCTTAATACCAGCTGTACGATACCGCTTCTGTCACGAAGGTCAATGAAAATCAAACCACCATGGTCTCGGCGGGTATTCACCCACCCTGCCAGTGTCAGTTCCTTACCACAGTCGTTTTCTGTTACCTTACCGCATCCGCAGGATCTTCTCATCCCTGCCATTGTTTCCATATTAGAGCACCTCTTTAAAATAATTTATATAAAGAATGACAACCCTTACGAGTTATGTTCTTCTTTAGCTATATAACCGGCTATATCAGCAAAAGGAATATCCTGCTGTGTGCCCGTATCCATATTCTTTACGGCAGCAGCGCCTTTTTCCAGTTCATTGCTTCCGATAATGACTGTAAACTGGGAAGCCAGCTTACCGGCCTGTTTCATCTGTCCCTTAAGACTTCTTCCCTGCAGGTCCATATCCGTTACAATGCCAAGACCCCGCAGCTCTTCCTGGATTTTAAATCCTTCTGCGACGGCATCTTCACCAAGAGCGGCAATATAAACTCTCTTCTGTGCTTTGGGGGCAGGAATGAGATTCTGCATTTCCAGAGCCAGAAGCAGTCTTTCCAGGCCAATGGCAAAACCAATGCCCGGTGTGGAAGGCCCGCCGATTTCTTCGACCAGTCCGTCATACCGACCGCCACCGCAGACTGCGCTCTGGGCGCCAAGGGGCGGGTACTGAATTTCAAAGGCCGTATTGGTGTAGTAGTCAAGGCCCCGTACCAGGCGGGGATCTACAGTATAGGAAATACCAAGGCTGTCGAGGTAGTGCTTCACTGCCTCAAATTTCCTGTGGCATTCATCACAGAGATAATCTGTAATTTCCGGAGCACCTACAGAAGCTCTCCGGCACCCTTCTTCCTTGCAGTCCAGAATGCGCAGAGGATTCTTATAAAGTCTTTCCCTGCAGTCATCGCAGAGCTGGTCTTTCTTCCCTTCGAAGAATTCGATGAGTTTCTTCCGATAAGCGGGACGGCAGTTCTTATCGCCGATAGAATTCAGATGAAGATCCAGATCCTTCAGTCCAAGCTTATGGAAAATTTCGCAGGCCATGGCAATGACTTCTGCGTCAGCCAAAGGAGAGGATGCGCCCAGCACTTCCAGACCAAACTGATGGAATTCCCTGTACCTTCCGGCTTGGGGACGGTCATACCGGAACATGGAACCAATATAGAACATCTTATGTACCTGCTGGTCACCATACATTTTGTGCTCCAGATAGGCACGAACAGCGGAGGCCGTATTTTCCGGACGAAGGGTTACAGAACGATTTCCTCTGTCCGTAAATGTATACATTTCCTTCGTTACCACATCAGTGGTATCACCGATACCGCGCTGAAAAAGCTCGGTAGCTTCAATAATAGGAGTCCTGATTTCCTTGTATCCATACCGGGCACATACATCCCGGATGACTCCCTCCGTATAATCCCACTTGTACACTTCTTCAGGCAGAATATCATGGGTTCCTTTTAATGCCTGCATAATGACACCTCTTTATTTTTACAGACTTTTCTGCAAAGGCATTCTTTCGGAAAGAAAATCTCCTCTTTCCGCTTACATTAACAAATTAAATTGTACCATCTTACGGGGTATATTGGCAAATTGAAATTGGACAGGCCTTCGAAACGAGGATGCCGCAGGGAAGTATTTTTAACTGGCTTCTCCTGCAGGCAAAGGGTTCACAGGTTGGGCCGCGTCTGTCAGCGCTGAAGGCTGCCCTTTTAACACGCCTCCGGCCTGCGGATCATGCTCCTCACAGATTCTGATTCTTTTTAGCGCAGTCCCTGCAGTAGCCATAGAATTTCAGCTGGTAATCTACAATGTCAAAGCCGTTTTCCTTTTTGATTTTTTCCTTTACCTCATTAAGGAAGTCGTAGGAGAATTCTGTCACCTTCCCACAGCCAAGGCAGATGAGATGATGATGAGAGTGGGACAGGTTATGGTCATTTAATTCATAACGGCTCCTGCCGTCGCCGAAGTCCAGTTTTTTTAGAAGCTCCAGATGGGTGAAGAGCTCCAGGGAACGATACACAGTGGCCAGACCGATGTCGGGATTTTCGTCCCGTACCATTTCATATACATCTTCAGCGCTCATATGGTTTTCTTTGCTGTCCAGGAAAGCCTGCAGAATGATCTGGCGCTGAGTGGTGAATTTATACTTATGCTCCCTGATTTTCTTTTTCAGGGTATTCATAATGGTCGATTTTTTCATGTTTCGCATAATCCCTCCGCTATCTTACTTTTTTATATCTGTCGTAGAACCACATGTGTTTTAAAAGGATCTGCAGCACCGCCACCAGAGGCACTGCAATCATCATGCCCAGAACACCGAAGATTTTGCCTCCGATAAGAACACCGGCGATAATGGCTACCGGGTGCACGTTAATAATGCTGCCCATAAGTTTGGGCATAACGAAATGTCCATCCACCTGCTGCACGATAATATAGAAAAAGATGACCTGAAGCATGACAGTGGTTCCCTGGAGGAGACCAAGAAGCACCGGCGGAATGGCGCCGATGATAGGGCCGATGAGAGGAACCATTTCCACAATGCCCGCCAGTAGGCCGATGACCAGAGGATAGGGAATATTCAGGGTCCACATGCCTATAAAAACCACCACTGCCATCAAGGTGGAAAGAAGGAGCTGACCACGGATATAGGCATTCAGCACAAAATGGATTTCCTTAAAAAGCTCTTCCAGATGATGATGGAAACGATCTGGAAAAATGTGGATGAACGCATTGACGAAGTACCCTCCTCTTTTCATCATATAGAAAGTAATGAAGGGCACCACAATGAGTTCCACTACTGTACTGGCAAAGGAAAAAATAGCAGACAGGCTGAAGGAAGCAATTTTCAGCGTATATTCACCAATATCCTGGAGGATGCGGGCAAACAGGGATTTAGCTTCCGGCGGCATCAGAGAAAGCTGGTACTGCTTTTCCAGTTCCGGAACAGCCTGCTGCACCGCTGCCAGCATCCCTGGTACGCTTTTAATGAACTCCTGGAATTCGGAAATAAAAGGTACGAAGATATGGACGCCGATGAGGTAAATCACTGCAATGAAAAGAGCAAAGGAAAAGAGGATGGCAAAATCATAGGGAAATCGTGTCCATCCCATTTTCTGGGTCTGCCCGTATACCGCATGGGCCACAGGATTCAGGAGGGTGGTGATGATAAGAGACACTACGAAGGGAAAGAGCACCGATGGCGCTGCTATGATGATGGCTGCAAAGCCGGCAGCAATGGCCACCCTCAGCCAGAATTCAACAC
>ERZ791886.1556-NODE-1556-length-11335-cov-6.922074_pt1 | contig 11335 bp, 7 predicted proteins | sample MGYA00510158_ERZ791886 | MGnify/ENA primary metagenome ERZ791886 (study PRJEB30046, sample SAMN00792063) | human gut metagenome | study: EMG produced TPA metagenomics assembly of the A metagenome-wide association study of gut microbiota in type 2... | reverse complement strand
GGCTTGCTTGCCACCTGCGACGACGTCGTCAAATCACAATTTGTCGAGATGTTCGAGGGCAAGGAATATCCGAGCAGCTGCCTTTCGACTCTCGTGTCGTCGATGAGAAACGGCCTGTCTCCATCGAAGTCAGGATCGCATCGTTCGAAGGTTCTTACTCTATCCGCCATAACCCAGGGGCGCTTCGACTCGTCAGCGTGGAAAGACGGCTTCTTTACGGAGGAACCTCCTGCCGATAAGCGCATCTCAAATGAAGATTTCTATGTTTGCCGGGGCAATGGAAACAAGCATCTGGTTGGAACAGGCGAATACTCAAATGTACCAATGAAAGATATGGTTTTCCCTGACACAATGATCGCGGCAAGGATTAAACAAGAGCAAATTATCTTGCCTTATTTACGGTGTGCTTGGAATCAGCCTTCGACTCGCAAGCAAATCGAGGCATCGGCGAAAACCACCAACGGAACATTCAAGATCAACCAAACGGCTCTCGGCAATATCAAGCTTCTTGTTCCGCCTCTCGAGCTCCAGCAGGAGTTCGCCGACTTTGCCACCTCGGTCGACAAATCGAAATTTGCCGTACAAAAGGCCCTCGATGAGCTAAACGCCACGACGAAGAAAATCTTGAACCAGGAGTTAGGACTCGGAGATGTTTAACGAGGACAACACCATCGAGCAAATGAGCGTCGAGGCGCTTGCCAGCCTTGGCTGGAGATACGTTGCTGCCGAAGACCTCCCGCGCCGCCATGCCGACGTCATGGTCGAGCCCATGGTCAAGGACGCCCTCATCAGGCTTAACCCGGAGATCGCAGAAGACCCCGATCGCGCCGACGAGATCATCTACCGACTCAGGGCCCTCATTCAGCCCACAAGTCCGCAGAACTTGGTCTCCACCAACGAGCGGTTCAAAAAGCTCGTCATCGAGGAGAACTCATTCCCCTACGGCAAAGACGGCCGCATGGTCCCCATCCGCTTCTTTGGCACGGCGGCGGACGGCGATCTTGACAAAAACGAGTACATCGTCACCAACCAGTGGGTCTACCCCCAGGAGCAGGGCGGCAAGCGCCTCGACCTCGTCCTTCTTGTCAATGGATTTCCGCTCGTCATCGGCGAGTTCAAGACGCCGGTGCGCGATTCGATAACCTGGCTCGACGGCGCTGGCGACATCGCTAAATATGAGAAGAGCATCCCGCAGATGTTCGTCTGTAGCGCCATCAACTTCGCCAGCGAAGGAAAATGCTATCGCTACGGGTCGGTGAACATGCCTCCCGAGATGTGGGGACCCTGGCATGAGGGCGACAAGAAGAGCGAGGGCACACTTGCCGACGTCAAGAGAAGCATGGCGTCCATGCTAACCCCCACGAACGTCATGGACATCTTCCAGTTCTTCACGCTCTTTGCCACCGACAAGAAGCATCGACGCATCAAGCTGATCTGTCGTTACCAACAGTTCGAGGGCGCGAACCTCATCGTGGACCGCGTCCGCGCAGGATACCCGAAGCGTGGCCTCATTTGGCATTTCCAGGGCTCAGGAAAGTCGCTGCTCATGGTATTCGCTGCCCAGAAGCTGCGCATGGTCCCCGAACTCAAGAACCCGACCGTCGTCATCGTGGATGACCGAATCGACCTCGAGACCCAGATCACGGGGACCTTCAACGCATCCGACATCCCCAACCTCGCAAGCGCCGGCAGCAAGGAGGAGCTTGAGTCCTTCTTCAAGCAGGACATGAGAAAGATCCTCATCACCACCATCTTCAAATTCAGCGAGGTTGCGGGGACGCTCAACGAGCGCGAGAACATCATCCTCATGGTCGACGAGGCGCACCGCACCCAAGAGGGCGACCTCGGCGAGAAGATGCGACTCGCCTTGCCAAACGCCTTCTTCTTCGGCTTGACCGGCACGCCCATCAACCGAACCGACAAGAACACGTTCCACACCTTCGGTGCCAAAGAGGACAAGTCCGGCTACATGAGCCGCTATTCCTTCGCCGACTCCATCCGCGACCACGCCACATTGCCGCTCCATTTTGAAACCGTTCCCGTCGAGCTCCACGTCAACCAAGAGGTCGTGAACGCCGCCTTTGACGAAATGACCCGAGACCTCAGCAAAGAGGACAAGGCGGAACTCACCAGGCGCGTCAAGATCGAGTCCGTCATGAAGGCCCCCGACCGCATCCACAAGGTATGCGAGCACATCGCCAAGCACTTCAAGTCAAAGGTTGAGCCCGACGGCTTCAAGGCGCAAGTAGTCTGCTACGACCGAGAGTGTTGCCTGCTGTATAAGGAGGAGCTCGACAAGCTCTTGGGCACTGATGCAGTCACCATCGTCATGGACACGAACAACGACAAGGAAGACCGCTACAAGGCATACCGTCGAGATCGCGATGCCGAGGAAAAGCTCCTTGACCGTTTCCGCGACCCGGACGATCCGCTCAAGATTCTCATCGTCACTGCAAAGCTGCTCACGGGGTTCGATGCGCCCATCCTGCAAACTCAGTACCTTGACAAGCCCTTGCGCGACCACACGCTGTTGCAGGCAATCTGTCGAACCAACCGCGTCTACAACGACAAGAAGACATTCGGTCTCATTGTCGATTATATCGGCCTCTTCGACAACGTCGCCAAGTCTCTGCACTTCGACGAGGCCGAGGTGCAGAAAGTTATAACCAACATCGACGAGGTAAAGGCCGAGCTGCCCGGGCTTATGCATTGCTGTCTTGAGTACTTCTCAACGGTCAGAGACCGCCGCAGCGCGGATTGGGAGTCCCTTCTCGAAGCTCAACAATGCCTGCCAACGACAAAGGTGAAAGACCAGTTTGGGGCCGACTTCTCGGTCTTGAACAGAGCGTGGGAAGCCCTTTCGCCCGACCCATGTCTCAATCCCTACAAGCCCGATTTCATCTGGCTCTCGCAGGTCTACGATTCCGTGAGACCGGTAGACAATCGCGGGAAGCTCATCTGGGCAGCGCTCGGGCCCAAGACAATCGAGCTCGTGCACGAGAACATCACCGTCGAGAGAGTCCGAGACGATGACGACATCCTTGAACTCGACGAGGACATGATCGAGCACTTCATCAACGACAAGAGCAATACCGAGAAGATCACGCGTAAGCTGGAGATAGATCTCGTCGCCCGAATCCGCAGGCACGATAAGAATGGCAAGTTCCAGAAGCTCGGCGAGCGCCTGGAGGACCTGAGGGAACGTCACGAGCAAGGTCTCATCAACAGCGTCGAGTTCCTCAAGATGCTCATCGACCTCGCCAGAGAGGCTCGAGCGGCCGAAAAGGAAGTCGTGCCCGAAGAAGAGGAGGACAAGGGCAAGGCTGCCCTCACAGAACTCTTCAATGGTGTAAAGAATGGGGACACGCCAATCATCGTCGAGAACATCGTCGGCGACATCGACGAAATCGTTAAGATCACCCGATTCGACGGTTGGCAGGCAACCACAGCAGGCGTCAAAGAGGTCAAGAAGCAGCTACGCGCCATTCTTTGGATGCGCTACAAGCTCAAAGACCAGGCTCTTTTTGATAAGGCGTATTCGTATATTGAACTCTACTATTAGGCAACAGAAGACAGGTCTCTAGGGACGCTCCGCATCAACCATTTCATCGGATGCGGAGCGTCCCAATTTGAACGAGCAACGTCTTGCGACGGGTGAACACTGCAACCCCAATGGCCCGCTAACCCTTTCATAATCTGGTGGTTAAGTCTTCACTAGAAGCCATCCACACTTTGTAGTTAGTTGATTCCTTCTTCGCAGGCGAAAACGACAATGATGTCCGCCCCCTATCTCCCCTCCGCTTTCAGTTTCAGCAGCAGATCGCCCAGCTCGGGGCACTTGTTGGAAAGGCGCGTCTGAGCTCGCTCGCCCATCCCCCACCGCTGGCGGACTTCCTGGGCGCGCGGGCTCACGCGGTAGTCCCCGTCCATCATCTGCTTGAGCAGCTTGGCGGTCACGCGCGCATCGGCAAGGGCGCTGTGAGCGTGACCCGTCGACTCGTCAAACTCGATGCCAAACCACGTTGCCGCGTCGCCCAACGAGACGCGCCCGTGGCTGCCCACGTCCATGATCGAGGTGTAAAACGCCTGCAGGTCGGCCCAGTCCGTAGGAAATGCGGAAAGATGGATGTGCTTTGCCTGGCACTCGGTCATAAGCTGCCGGCGGTCCGCCCCACTCCAACAGACCACCTGGGCGGAGTAACGACCAATCCAATCGTTGAGCCTTTTGATCACCACGTAGAGCGGATCGGCCATCGCTGTGTCCACGGCCGATATCCCAGTGAGCTCGCGGACGGGGAACGCAACGCCTTCGGTAAATTCCGTCTGCACAAACTGCGAGAACTCACCCATAACGTTGCCGTGGTAATCGAGCTTGACGGCGCCGACCTCGATAATCTCGTTGCGCAGTCCACGGCGCTGGCGCTGCTTTGGCACCGGCGCAAACTCAAAGTCCAGCACAATCTGGCGCGCAAAGTTCGTCGTATCGATAGCCGAGATACCCAGCGTCTTTTCAGCTGACACGGTTATGGCCTTTCTCCGTCAACTGCCGCTTGCTACATAGGCGGCTGCATTGCCGTAAGGATAGGCGCCCGCGCGGACATGAAAGCGGGACGCAATACCATGCTCCGGTCGCACGCCATGCAGACCGCCCCAAGAGAGTCGCCCGCTCTATTCAAATGCATGAAAAAGATTTAGGCCCGGTGACTTGAATCAGCGGTCATCCCGAGCCCATCAATATGCAGTGTACCTACAGAGGGCTGGTTAATCAAACGGGCTTTCGGTGACGAAGACCTGCGCGTCTATCCCCAATCGCCCAGCGTCGTCTTCTGCCGCCCTTACGAAAGGCTGCTATTCGAGGGAATCACGTTGCTGTTATTATCGAACATATATTCGTATTTATGACCGCGCTTTGATAGAATGGCAGTTGTTGACGGCAGTTCCATGTGCCGGGCAGCGCCCTCCATGCGACGGGAGGTGATGCCCATGACCGATCTGATTGATTTCGTGAAGCTCCTGACCGCTTTGGTCTCGCTCCTCACGGCGCTTATCGGACTTTCCGAGGCACTTAAGCAGCGTACGAAGCAAAAGAAGAGGGGTCGACGCCGTTAAGGCATTGACCCCTTGAACTAAGTAACGGCGCTGCCCAGCTATCACCCTTGGGCTGCCGTCGACTTTATTCTACCCACGGTTGCCAGGTTTAACAAATGAATTTTCTGTAATGGAGCCTCGGAGCCCGCTCGCTCAACCACCTGGCCATCGGATTAGCCGGATTCTGGGACACGCCTTCCGTCCCAGGCCTCTACCGGAAAATGCGTCCCACCCTGAGGCTCGATTCCGGGACACGGTTTCCGTTTGAAGCCCCGATGGGAAAGCGTGTCCCGTTCCGAGAGCTCATTCCTGGATGCAGTTTCCGCTAGAGATGCCACCGGGAAAGCGTATCCCGTTTTGGAGCCAAATTCCGGGTCGTAGTTTCCGCCTGAGGGCCGATCCGGAAACGGCATCCCATTCTGAAGCCGAAATCTGGGACACGCTTTCCGCCAAGGGTTGCAAAAGGAAAGCGCATCCCATTCCGAGCATCACATCAGAGCGCGCTTAGTTATCTCCGCTCGCACATCTCGGCAAACGAAATCAGCATGGTATCTCCCCTGCTCTTCGCAGCTTCCTGACATCCTTGCGTAAAGCCACGCTTCGAGAAGATCACGTAGCTTTTTTGCTGCCGCCTAAAGAGCTCGCTTCGATGCACGAGCTTTTGCAGCACGTCTTCGCCCACCGGCTCATTGCGCCATTTGCATTCCGCAAACAGCGCAGCGCCATCACCATCATCAACAATCAAGTCGATTTCTTCCTGCGTATGCGTGCGATTATCCGTCCCCCACCAGCGTCCAACGGTCGCAGGGACCACGTCGAGCTGGCCCGCCCGCGCAAGTTCGTACACGTACTGCCTGCATATAAGCTCAAAGACCGTGCCCATGTAATCCGATAAGTACGGCTCAATGCGCTTGTACGCCATCTCGGCCATATCGTTTTGAATCAGCCCGATGTTCTGCGGCACAAACTTGTACCAGAACCTAAACATCTGGTCGCTCAGCAGATACACGGCTCGCTTATTGCTCGTCTCGTTTAGGGGCAGCTCGCGCTCGACAATTCCAAGCGACGCCAGCTTATCCACATAGCTCTTTACATTGCTTGCAGGAATTCCCGTAGAGCTCGCAACCTCCGAGATTCTCGAGCGCCCCTGAGCAATTGCTTGCACGATCGCATCATACTGCTCGGGATTACGGCACTCTTGCAAAAGCAAGTTGCTCGGCTCCTCAAAGAGATAGCCCGTAGGGGTAAGGAATAGACGTCTGATGTTGTCCTTGAGCGATGCGGCGGAATCGACTTTCTCGATATACGCGGGAATGCCGCCCGTCATGCCATAGCAAACCGCAGCGTCTTCGCGATCCATGTCGTGCCACAGGCCGAGGGTCGTCGTAAAATCGAGCGGCATGATCTTAAACTGGGCCGTACGCCTACCGTATAGTGGGCTCTCGTAGCCCAACACCTGTTCCTCCATAAACGAAAGAGACGAGCCGCATAGAATCAGCATGAGCTTGGTCTCTTTGTACAAGTGATCGATCTTGTCTTGCAGCAACGAGCTGATCTCGGGATTTGATTGAGCGAGATAGGGATACTCGTCAATCACGACAATCAAACGTTCCGCGCGGGCCATGGTGGCTAACGCATCGAATGCCTCGTCAAAACTACGAAACGACACACCCGCAGCACCAACCGAGCCCGCAAGTATCGCCTGGCTAAAGCCGTGCAGGTTTGCCTCTGCGTTAGTACGACGAGCTTGAAAGTAAATTGCCTTCTTGCCTTGGATGAACTCTGTGATAAGACGCGTTTTACCCACACGACGACGGCCGTAAATCACAGGCATCTCAAATGAACCCGCGTCATACAGTCGATTGAGCTCGGACATTTCCGCTGTTCTTCCGATAAACATAGGCCCTCCCTTCCTTTACGTTATAGCTAGCTATATTATACCTTCCTATAATATAGCTAGCTATAACGTAATATGGCAATCGGCACGCATGCGAAAGAGGCGGCGCCCCGCCACACGTGGAATGTCCCGGAAGCACCGGGGCAAATCCGCCCTACGAGCGCTTGTCGGACTTTCCAAGGCACTCAAGCAGCGTTCGAAGAAAAAGAAGAGGGGTCGACGCCGTTAAGGCATTGACCCCTTGATCTAAGTAACGGCGTCGCCCAGCTTTCCACCACTTGGGCTGCCGTCGACCTTATTTTACCCGCGGCACTAATTTAGGACAGCTCGGCAGACGAGATCAGCCCAACGTCTCCCCTACTCTCCGCGGCATCCGAATTCTCAAAACGCAAGGCGTCCCCCGGCGACAAGTGGTCAATCACCCCTGCGATGCACTTGGCCATTTGTGGTGCAGCTGGCTCATATCCGTGAGCATCCCAGTAGCGCAGATAATCCGCGAACTGGCGCGTGGTCGCATAGTAGAACAGGTCATAGTCGAGCTCGGCATCGGAGCAGTTGGGGCGAGCGTTCGCCATAATGCGAAAATCGACGAGCGCGCACGCACAGAACTCATCGAAGCCGTGCCCAGGAATCTGCGACGACAGAATGGCATGGTACTCCGCTCGATGCTGCATTACGTGTTCGAGGATATGCCGCACCATGTCCTCCATGTTGCACTGCGAATCGCGCAGATCGTTCGCGAGGATTCGAGCATACATCGCGGTATGCTCTTTGACGAGCGCGGCGGCGAGCGCATTTTTGTCCGAGAACTGACGGTAGAAACCCGTGCGTCCGTAGCCGCTACGACCGATGATGTCACTCGCCGTTATCTTGGAATACGACTTTGTTCGCAGTAACTCGACAAGTGCCTCTAAGTATGCTTTCCTCGAGCGATTCATGGATTACCGGCTTCGCAAAATGAATGATGGTTAATTATGTGTTCTCTTATGAACACTTTTGGATATTTTATCCCCTAGTAATGCCGAATGAAATAGACCAAACTTGGTTTATCAGCGGTTTTGATACCGTAATTCGCAACATAACGGAGGGAACAGATGGGCAAACTTGATGGAAAGGTCGCAATCGTCACGGGCGCGACGTCGGGCATTGGCCAGGGTGTCGTCTGGTGCTATTGCGAGGAAGGTGCCAAGGTCGTTTTCTGCGGTCGACGCCGCGAAAAGGGCGAGGCATTCGAAAAGGAGCTCCGCGATGCTGGGCATGACGCGACCTTTGTGCAGGCGGATATGACAAACGAGCAGGATGTCGATATGCTCTTTTCCGCGACCATCGAGGCGTATGGCAAACTCGATATCTTGGTCAACAACGCCGGCATGATGACTAACTTCCAGGTCGAGACCATGGACATCGCCAACGATTTCGACCGCGTGATGGCCCTCAACCTTCACAGCTACGTCTATGCCACGCAGCTTGCCGTCAAAGCCATGACGGACGGCGGCGCAATCGTCAACGTCGCAAGCATCGGCGGCCTTGGCGGTTGCCCCGGTATGAGCAGCTACGGCGCCAGCAAGGCGGCCACGCTCTCGTTCACTCGCTCGATGGGCGCGGAGCTCGCTCCCAAGGGCATTCGCGTCAACGCCATCTGTCCCGGAACAATCTTCTCCGAGATGATGCCGCGCGACGGCGAATTCACCCAATACACGCTGGCAAAGATTCCCATGGGTCGCGGCGGAGAGCCGCGTGAGATTGGCACGGTCGCCGTGTTCTTTGCGAGCGATGATTCCAGCTACGTAACGGGAACGCAGCTCATCGTCGACGGTGGCATGACCGCCTAGACATGGTTGCCGCACACACCGCGGCGCTTGGGCGATTGAGCGATGCGGCGGTTTTTTGGTTCTGCCTCATATAATCCAATGCCTCCTGCCCGGCCCTTCGAAAGAGGGGTCGGGCTTTTGTTGTGACCGAGGGGCGATGGAAGGCACGGCATATACAGTTGATGTTAAGCGCGGACGATCTGTCAGCAATGGCCGTCCGCGCCCTACCCTAGCCGCGGTGACGGACGCGGCTGTAGGGCGTATCCACCATGGGCAGATCCGGACGCAGCTTGCCATCAAACGCGCGATAGGCGTTCTGCACGGCGGGCGCCGTGGGGATCGTTGCAATCTCGCCGATGCCCTTGCCGCCGTATGCCACGGGCAGCAGCTCGTCCTTCTCCACGTAGATGGCGTGGATATCCGGAATCTCGGGCGCACGGAACAGCCCAAGCGTACCGTACCTTGCCTGGGGTACGCAGTCCTTGAGCGGCCAGTCCTCGGTAAGCGCATAGCCCATACCCATGAGCACGCCACCTTCGATCTGACCCTGGATGGAGATGGGGTTGACCACCTTGCCGGAATCGTGCGCGGCATAGACCTCGCTCACGCGGCCGTCATCGTCCAAAATGACCACATGTGTGGCAAAGCCGTAGCAGATGTGGCTCTTGGGGTTGGGAACATCCGCACCCAGCTTGTCGGTCGGCTCCAGGTACACGTAGCCAAACTCACATCCCTCGAGCGCCTTGATGGCGGCCGCGGGATCCTGAGGATGCATACCCTGGCCGGCGACGAGCTCCTGCGTGTGCAGCTGATAGGCGCGACCGTCGTCGTACTCGATCTTGACGCCGTCGCCATGCGCATTCACGGGAGCGGCGGGCGCAGACTTGCCGGCCTCGATGTCAAGCATGGCATCGCGCAGCAGGAAGGCGGCACCGCGCACGGCCTCGCCAGTCACGACCGTCTGTCGCGAGCCAGACGTGGTGCCGGAGTCGGGAGCGTTCTCGGTGGAGCACTCGCCGTTGGCAATGCAGTGAAGCGGCAGGCCACATGCCTCGGCAACGTCCTGCAAAAACAAAGCCGCGGTACGCGCCGGCGGGTTGTTGGTGTAGTAGCCAAAGCCGCGAATGTCGGTGTTCTGGTACTTGTAGGGGCCGACGGCATGCGTGCAGGCGCGCTCGAGCACCGGGCCGCACAGCGACGCGTAGGCGCCGGTGTCAAAGTTGATCTCGCAGTCCAGGCCGGTAAAGTTGCCCTCGGCGTCGCAGCCCAGTGTAAAGGTGCCGTCCATGGCGTGACGCTTGGGATGAAAAGCGAGCGACTCGGCACGCGTGAGCTTGCACTTCACAGGACGCTGGAGCTTATAGGCAGCAAGCGCGGCCAGGTGCTGGATGGACACGTCCTCCTTGCCGCCAAAGCCGCCGCCCACGAGCATGGTCTCTACAACCACGCGCTCGGGTTCGCTATCCCAGCCAAACATGTGGGCGCACTCTTTGCGCGTGTCGTAGGCGCCCTGGTCGGTCGACTGCACCTTGACGCCGTTCTTGTACGGGAAGGCAACGGCGCACTCGGGCTCCAAGAAGGCATGCTCGGTAAAGGGCGTGGTAAAGCGCCGCGTCACGGTGAACGCGCTCTCCGCTAGCGCCTTGGCGGCGTCGCCGCGCGTCACGTGACGGCTCTGGCACACGTTGTCCTTGAGTTCCACCGTGTTGCCAAAGGCAAAGAAGCTGTCGTGCAGGCGCGGGGCGTCGGCAGCCCTGGCCTCGACAATGTTGCGCACGGGCTCCAACGGCTCGTAATCGATCTTTACGAGCTTCTTGGCCTTCTCGAGCGTCGCTTCGTCCTCGGCGACCACCAACACAATGGCATCGCCCACGCAGCGGGCGTCGCCGCCTGCGGAGGCGCAACCGCTTCCGCAGGCAACGTAGGCCACGTTATGTTGAATGGATTTGGCCATAAGAGACTCGCCTATTTCTTAAGAAGGTACGAATAGTTGTCGCGCACGGCCTTGATGGTCAGGCGGACGGCCTCGGGCAGACCGGTGTTGACGGCATCGACCGAGACGGTGCGGACCGTACCGGCGACGCGGACCTTAAAGTGGTCCTCGTCCACGGCCAGGAAGCCTTCGTTCTCGGAGTTCTCCATGTCCTGCTCGCTCCAGAACAGGGTGAGCTTGTCCTTGTAGGGACGACCCTCCTGGTAGGGGCAGAACACGGCGCAGTTGCCGCACTCGTTGCACATGCCGTCGACATGGACGACCTGATGCTTGGCCAGGCCCGGCACCTTAATGGCAACGTTGGCGCGGTTGGGGCACACGTCGCAGCAGACCTCACACACCGAACCGCAGCCCAGGCAGCGAGTCTTGGTGCAGTTGCGCTTGTCGCGGCACAGCGACCCCTTGCGCTCGTAGCAGGTATCCTCGCGACCGGCCTGCTCGTTGCAGTCGGCGTACCTGTTAAAGTCCACACCGGCGATGGCACGGGCAACCTCGGCGGCATCGGCGATAGCCTCCACCACGGTCGCCGGACCGCGGCGGCAGTCG
>ERZ791886.1549-NODE-1549-length-11376-cov-1.934458_pt1 | contig 11376 bp, 9 predicted proteins | sample MGYA00510158_ERZ791886 | MGnify/ENA primary metagenome ERZ791886 (study PRJEB30046, sample SAMN00792063) | human gut metagenome | study: EMG produced TPA metagenomics assembly of the A metagenome-wide association study of gut microbiota in type 2... | reverse complement strand
AATATGCCCGCTATCTGCTGCAATCACTGCCTGATATGGACGTAATACTGATGAAATAAATACCGCATTAGTTTGTGTTCCACCAACTAAATAGTGTATATCAACATTATCATTTTGAAGTTGTCTTTTTAACAATCTTGTAGCCTCTAGACAATATTTATCTAATCCATAACCAGCACATTGCTCATCATTTGTTTCAATTAAGGCTTTCATTATTTTTGGATGAGCACCTTCACTATAATCATTAGTAAAACTATACATAACCTGCCCCCTTATCTTCTTGGATATAATAATCCATATCTTACATACAATACATCAAAAAACGTTTTCATCACTGTCGTTCCAGAAATTGATGACTCTGTAAAATCACTTTCTTTACCATGAACAACAAAAGTTTTATCAGCTAATTCAATTACTTCACTTTCAGCATTTAAAGTAACTAAAATTACTTTAGCTTCACGATTTTTAATTGATTTGATTAAATCCCCAACCGGTGATAATCGCGCTCGAACTGAAAGTACAATAGCCACACTATCCTCATCTAAAAGTTCAATTCTTTGACTATCGTCACCACGATCAGCAAAGGCGTATGAAAATTTACCTAGCTTAACTAATTTAAATTGAATATCTGAGGCTAAAATCTTATTAAATTGGAAACCAAAAAAATGTAACTTTTTCGCATCATAAATAATATCACATAGGCGATCAATCTCATGAATATTAATATGTTTCTTACTCTCAATTAATGAATTAATTGTTAGATCATAGACCATATCAACACAGTGTACAGGATTTTGATGAATCTCTACTAAATCATCAGGATGGAGTTTAATCTCATGACTTGCCTGTTTTAATCCTACTTGTACTTCCTTTTTAAATTCAGCAAAATTATCACATTTTAAAGCTTTGCAAAAACGGGAAATGGTTGCAGGCGAAGTATAACATAAGTCCGCTAACTCATTGATTGAGATATCTGGAATCTTTTCAATATTATTTAATACTTGATAACAGATCGTATAATACATATCTTGGCTGTATGAAGCATTAATATATGTCAATAAATTATACAAGATATCAACTTCAGTATTTTCTTTACGTCTCATGTTCATCCCTCTTCTCTCTCACTCATTATACACAATTTATTGAAAAAGAAAAACAGGATTAACCCTGTTTCCTTATAATTCTTCACCATTAGTTTCAATTACTTTTTTATACCAATAGTATGAATCTTTCTTATAACGATTTAAAGTACCGCTATTTTCATCTTCTTCACGATCAACGTAAACAAAACCATAACGCTTTTGATATCCATTTAACCAGCTTAATAAATCTGTATATGACCATGTACAATAAGCAAGAACACGGCATCCATCATCACAAGCCTTCTTCAATTCCTCAATATGTGCTTTTAAATAAGCAATTCGATATGGGTCATGTACTTCCCCATCTTCTAACTTATCAAAAGCTCCTAAACCATTTTCACTAATAACAATTGGTAAATCATAGCGTGATGTAATTTCACGACAACACATTCTAATTCCCATTGGATCAATTGTCCAATCCCAATCAGTTGTTGGAAGATTAGCATTTTGAGGATTTTTATAAAGTCCTGGTACACCTTGAACTTTAGCAGTACCTTTTTTACCAGTCGTATTCATTTCATGACTTGTTCCAACACCATCGATATCATTAAATTCAACTGTAGTTGTTTGATAGTAGTTAACTCCCATGAAATCAACTAATTGTGCAGCTTCTTTCATGATAGCATTGTCACCTTCTTCAAAAACAGGGGCAACACCATTAGCCTCTAAATAAGCAAGAGCAGCGCGAGGATAACGCCCATAAGCATAAACATCCATCCAATAATAATTCTTCAAATCATCATAATCTGCTTTAGCCATTGCATTTTCTGGTTTATTGTCAATTGCATAAGATGGACTATAAGCAAAACTTGCTCCAACTTTCGCTTCTGGCCATAATTCTTTTAATGCAATTACACTTTTAGCATGTGCCATATTTGCATGATGATTAACTTGATAGAACATTTTCATATCATCTACTTTTCCTGGGGGATGCATTCCTTCTAACCAGCCAAAGCTAGTAAAGATATTCTGTTCATTCATGGTGATCCAGTATTTAACACGATCACCATATCGTTTAAATAAAGTAGTTGCATAGTTTACATAATCATCAACAATTTGACGATTTTCCCAACCATGATATTGCTCCTCTAAAGCTTGAGGCATATCCCAGTGATATACCGTAACCATTGGCTCAATTCCATATTTTAAACATTCATTAATTAAATTATCATAGAATTGTAAACCAGCTTCATTAACCTCACCGTTTCCATTTGGATAAATTCTTGTCCAGGCAATTGAAAAACGATAAGTTTTTAGACCCATTTCTGCCATTAAAGCAACATCTTCTTTATAACGATTATAATGGTCTACAGCTTTATCACCTGTTGTTCCTTTGAAAGTTTTCCCAGGGATACGTACAAATTTATCCCAGTTGGAAACTCCCTTACCATCACTATCCCAAGCGCCTTCTACTTGATAGGCTGCCGACGCACTGCCCCAAAGAAAGTCACTTGGAAAGCCTTTACTGTCTTTAAAATACATCTTTTTTCCTCCTATTTCCTTTTTTATTACGCTTATGGCAATACATCTCCCGATCTGCTTTATCTAAGAGTTCACGAACTGTTAAATCTTGATATTGATCAAAAAGACTAATTCCATAAGATAATTCTACTTTAAAATTACGTTTTATTAAAGTGTTATGATAGATTGTTTTATCATTTATTAATTGATCAATTTCTGAAAGAGCAAAATCACTTTGATTTGGTAAAAATACTGCAAATTCATCACCGCCAATACGCCCAATTACACCAAATTCATCAAAAGCATCTTTAAGAATCTTAGCTCCCGTGATAATTGCTTCATCACCACCTTCATGACCATAAGTATCATTGATAATTTTTAAACCATCAAGATCCACAAAAATCAATGCACCTTTATTAATATTCATATATCCTTGTACTTTATCAATAAAACCTCGGCGATTCCATAGCCCCGTCAGCTCATCATGTTTTGATAAATTATCTAACTTCTCAACTAAATTGATCGTATTTACAACTGTTCCTAATTGACTAGAAACAAAATCTAAATCTACAAAATCACGATATTTCAAATCACAAACAAATATTCCATACTGTGTTGTTCCAGAATAAACTGAGTTAACAACATATTCATTACAATTACTAAACAATCTCTTTTCTGAAAATATTCGATCGGTTTTAACCAGAATTTTATCATCAGGAATAATAATCTTACCATTAATTATACTTCCTTTCAAAATAACCTCATTGGGTAAAACTGTAAATTGTGTCATATAACTAGTAATTGGTTTTTCATACAAATATAATCTTGCATTACCAATATTCAGCTGCTTTAAACATTCAAAAATAGTATTGTAGTTATCATACTCGTTTCGAACACTGAGCATTCCTCTTGATAAAATATTAACCAGCCGTTTCTCTTCACAAGAAATCCTTGTTCTTTCACTTAAAATAGTATTATAATGCATGCCAATAATTTGTAGGATTTTTTGATTGAAATGAATAATTGATAGATTATTACGATAATCACTAAGACGCTGACTAACCACATCAATAACTTTTAAAATTCTTTTTAAATCAATAAACTCAACACTATCTAAATCTATTAATTCTTGAATTAAATTTGAAAATTTTGTATATGTTTTTTCTTCGAATAAGTCATCATTATGAAGTTCAACTAGAAAAGTAACTAAATCAATTACGCGTTTGCGGGCTTCAATAATAAAAATACTGTGGTTATTATTAAAAATATACTCCATTAAAATATTAACGATTTTATCTTTGTCGCTCTTTGTATAATTAACTATTTGACGATATAATCGTTCTTCTAAATAACCCACTTTAGCAGCCGAATCTCGTTTAATAAAATCTACATCGACAAGTGTTGTGAATTCAGCTGGAATTTCTCCTCGCAATGATAAAACCCCATCCATGACAGCATAAAATCCTAACTGTGCTGCTTCGGCACGGATAGTTGCTAGAGGCGGGTTTACTTTTGATGCTTCTTGAACATCATCAAAACCAACTACTTGAACATCTTCACCAATTCGAATCCCTCGTTCTTTTAAAACTTGATACGCATCAAAGGCAAGATTATCACTTGCACAAACAATAGCATCCAAATCAGGATTCAAATCCAATAATTTCTTGGCATATTCAGGATAACCACGTTCAAATGTTGCTGTATGAATAATTCTTTTTTCGTCAATGACGATTCCGTGACTTTTTAATGTTTTTTTATATGCAGCTAATCGCTCATCCGACCCTTTATTTTCATAAGGACCAGCAATCATCCCAATTTTACGACATTGCTGTTCTTGAATTAAACTAGTTACTGCATCCTCTATCCCTTTAGCATTATCAAATGTTACTAGTGAATTATTTCCAAATTTATGGTTTAAAGTAACAATTGGCACACCTTCAAATTCTTTTACGAATAATTCTTTTAAACGATTATTCCCATGAACGATACTTGAGACACTTATAATTAATAAATCTAAATCTTTTGTCTTGGAAAATTTATAAGTTGTATTTTTTTGAAACTCATACCTTGAATTCCCGTAGATGTTTGAGCTTCCTACAAATCCACCAAAAAATACAACTAAATTAACATCCAATTTTCCGGCTGCATAACTCGCTCCCCGCCAAATTTCAGTAGTAAAGATATTATCGCTATCATCTACCAGCAAGCCAATTTTTAATTTATTGTCCACAAATACCACCAGCCTAATTTACATACTTAGTAATGAAATTCGCTAATGTCTTTCTAAATTCATCGGTTTCTTCTAATTCATATAAATAACGTTCATCTTTTAAAACAAATAATACTTTGCTACCACGGTTCGCATTATATAATGGATAGACCATACTTAATGGTACAAAATCATCTTCTTTCATGTGGATATATAATGTTGGAATATCATTATGTTTGACCATTTCAGCATAATCTTCTTTAATATTAACTTTAATTTCCTGTTTAATCTTACGCTTAATTAAACGCATTGTTGGAAATTTTGGTACTTTATAATCCTTAATCATTCGATAGCCTAAAATATCATACACACTTGTATAGGCTCCATCACTAATAATAGCTTTAACATTTTTTAATAAATGTTTACTAGCTGCTTTTAAAATAGTATTAGCACCAGCTTCTTTACCATATAAAATTATTTCATGCTCTTTTCCGTATGTTTTTAACAAATATTCGTTCCAGCAAACAAGATCTTTTACATCTTTAATACCTAGTCCACGGATATATCCATCACTTTGACCATGGGCACAAGCATCAACTAATAAGATATTCCAATCAGGGTATCGTTCTTTAAAAAACGGTACATATAAAGTCATATCTTTAGCCTCCAGAGCAAATGGATGCAAGATTACTAAAGTTTTTTTCGCATCAACTGCTTCAATAAGGACACCTCTTAATCTAATACCTTGGTGATTTTTTATATAAATGCTTTGCGCATCATATTTTGTTTCTAAAATACTTGGTTTATCATCTTCTTTATGATGGCGGTATAACATTGCTTTAACGGTTTTATTAGCAAAGGCATTTAAAGCTCCAGCCCCGGATGCTAACCCAGCTAAAACTGCTAATGAGGTAACTACTTTTTTTCCTTTTTTATCCATTTTTACCATACTCCTTATAATTTTCCATTAATAATCGATTGATGTTACTAACTTGTTCAAAAGAGCTTAGACGGTACTCGTCATGTTCCATTCTTCCTGCATAGAAACGAATGGCTTTTTCTAACTCTTCACGAATTGGTTCACGATACTCTGGTGGGAAAGTAGAAATCGGGAAGCAAACAAAAACAAATGTATTATAATCTTTTGAAAATAAATTAATCAATAAATCATATCCTTCGTTTTGTACGATTGAATTTCCGATAGCTAATTGTAAATCATGATTTGCAAAAGTCAGCATATCATTCATCACAAAACGAATAACATCCATAGCAGCATTACGATAACCATCAGCATCACTTTCAAAAATTGCTTTTAAATATGGAATGACGATGTTACTGTCACCCTCTTTTTGAAAACGAGCATCAACATAATTAAAGATTGCTTTAGTAACCCGATAATGGGATAAAACCAAATTACCAAAATCTGTCATGATTGCAAAAGCAAAACGCTGTGAATTACATAAACGCCAAATTGCTTCTAATAATGGTTCCTTAACTTGATCATAGAAAATATCCAAGTCATCAAAAACCATCCTAATAATGATTCTAAAATAATATAAATGATATTGATATTGGGTATCTAAATATTTAGCCGTCGTACCATCCCATTCATACTCATAAATAATTTTATCTAATAAAAGATTCAATGAATCCATAAATCGTTTATAATTACCATTTCGTATCAACCTTTTTAAATAAGGCATAAAGAAATCATAAAACTCATCAATTGTCTCTTGATTAGTTCCACGATGATATTCTAAATAATCTAAAATATTACGATAATCTAATGGTTCTAACATATTCTCTGTATTTTTACTATTTATATAATGTTGAAAAACATGACAATGTAAAATTGTTCGATATTTATTGAAATAAATTATTTGCTTTAAAGCATCCTTAGTAATATATTCCTCTTCCTGTTCATGAAGATCAACTGAAAATACTGTCTTCACTTCTGGTCCCGCATAATCTAAAGTTACAAAGACATTGATTTCTCTAAATTGCGTATCACGAATATAATAATGGAACTTATGTTCAAATTTTTTTGTTTGAACACAACTATGACAGCGGTACTTACCTTGATAATTACTCTTATGCTCTTCTAAATATTTGTGTATACACTCACGTGCCATGACTTCACCTCCTAGTTCCTATGTAACATTTTACCACTTATGTACCAATAATTAAACCAATACGAAAAAATAAGTACCCAATTATTACAATTAAGTACTTATTAAATATTAGCTATGTTTTTTCATAATAACCGATACATCTTGTAAACCAAGTATTGTTAATAAAAGATAATTTTGATAATCAATATCCTCACCTGTCTTAACTGCAGTAACTAGTTCTCCCACTCCATCAGTTGATTGACCATAAAAAAGTATGACTCACTTCAATAATCTTTATCTAGATTAAAACTTCTTGATCTTCTTTTGATCTTACAAAAAAATTTCAATACTACCATTATATACTTAAACAACAGCATATAATATCTTATTTATGCTTGTAAATCATTAGCTATAATACCCTAAAATATTGTCGCTCCTTTATTAATTATTCGTGATAAAAGATGGAACCTAACGCTCTTAGATTCCATCCTTATTTACCTTTTTTAAATTCAGGTATATTAATTACATTTAATTTGTGACGCCATGCAAACTTCTCCAAAGCTTCAAAATCATCCTGATTGAAATCATCAGGACTATGCGCATCAATTCCAAGAATCACTTTACACCCTACCTCTCCAACAATATCAAAAAAGTGACTATTGGGATATGGATATTGGATTTCGTCCCCGACTTTACGATAGCCACGGCGAATCCCACCAGCATTAACTTCTAAAGGAACGTCTTTTTCTAATGCTTTTTGACATATTTCCCGGGTAATATTTTCACATAACTCGTCGAAATATACTTTTCCAACCATAAATAAGTCAGGATGAGCTACATAAGAAAATAAATTAGTATCTAATGCTTTCAACAAATCGTTTTTATAACTAATTATTTCTTCATCACTAATATCCATCTTACCATAATAACGAGTATGAACAGTGTACTTATTAAAGTGATTTCCTAAAATCAAATAATCTGCTTCTCCTGAATTTAATAATCCTTGATAATAATCTAAATATTCTTCAAAATACTCAGCTTCAAAACCTTGATATATTGCAATTTGATCACAATATTTTTCCTTTAACCGCTTTACTTCTTCAAGATGTAACTGCTTATCTTTATATGGCATTCGCATTGCAGGACCATTAGTAATGATTGCTTTACAAGCAACCGCAAACGAACGAAAATGATTAAGAGTATAACGCATTCCTTTAAAGATATGTTTACGATAACGTGGTAAAGGAACATGCTCACTAAAGCCTAAAACTTCAATACCTTCTTCAATTGCTGATTTAACCATTGCTTCTTCATTGCCAACCGCATGACCGCAGCGGAATGTATGTGTATGAAAATTAGTTTTCATCATAAAACACCTCATGTAAGTATAGTCCCTGGGGCTTAGCCTTAAACAAACACTTCTGTTCACCTTTGCTATCTAATAACTCTTGTAATCGTTCTTTAGTAACCCGTTTTGCCCCAACTTGAATTAGGCCACCAACGATATGCCGAACCATATAACGTCTAAATCCATTTCCAACTAAAATAAATTTAATAATCCCCTTTTCATTAGTAATCGACAACTCATATAGTTCTCTAATTGTATTACCATACTGATCATAGCTACAAAATGATGCAAAATCATGCTCACCAATAAATATTTTAGCTGCTTCTCTCATCAATTCTAAATCTAATGGTCGTCCATATTGAAAAATATAATTCGTTTCAAATGGACTATATTCATTTGTACTTAATAAATAATGATATTCTTTTTTTATTGCACTATAACGACTATGAAAATTCTCATCAACAAAGTATGAATCTAAGATATATATATCATTTGGTAAAAAATGATTAATTGCCCGTTTCCACTGCGCTTCAGGCATTTCTCTTGTAGTATCAAAATGAAAAACTTGTTTAGTTCCATGAACCTTTGCATCGGTTCTTCCTGAACCATGAATAATAATCTCTTCTTTGCATATATTTTTTAATGCCTTTTGGATCTCGCCCTGTACTGTTCGTAATTTATTTTGCACTTGAAAGCCATGAAATTTACTTCCGTCATAGCTTACACTACATTTAACCCTAACCATTACAAAACAAAGCTCATTATAATCACAGTACCGGAAACAACTATTGTAAGTGCAAAGGCCATTGTATCACTGGTCTGCCAGTTTAATGATTTATAACGAGTACGCGATGCTTCAGGATTATAATTACGACTTTCCATTGCATTGGCAAGATCCTCAGCTCGTTGAAAAGCAGAGATAAATAAGGGAATAATTAGAGAAACAATCGCTTTAATTTTTTCCGAAATAGTACCTTCATTAAAGTCAACACCGCGGCTTGCTTGAGCTTTCATGATACGCTTAGCTTCATCTAATAAATCTGGAATAAAACGTAAAGCAATTGATATCATCATCGCCAATTCATGAGCAGGGAAACCAAAACGCTTAAACGGATTCAATAGATTTTCAATTGCTAGTGTTAAATCGAGCGGTTTAGTTGAAGATGTTAAGATAGTTGTCAAAGTAATAATTAAAATTAAGCGAATAAAAATATACGCTGATTGAATCAATGCCCCCGAATAAATCTTAAGTGATCCAATTGTGAATAATACACTTCCTGTATTGATTAAAAAAATATTAAAAATCATTAAGAAGAGCATCATAAAAACCATCGGTTTAATTGCTTTTAAAATATGTTTAATAGAAATATTTGATAATCCTGCAACTAACAAAACAAATACTCCCATGATACCATATCCAATAAACCCTGCATCAAAGAAAATAGCAATTAAAAAGATTAGTAGAGCTCCTATTTTTAATCGGGGATCTAATTGATGGATTAAAGAATTAACAGGAATATATTTACCAAATGTCATATTATCCATTTAATTCACCGCCAATCGCTGCAATGAGCTGTTCAATATTATTAATTGAAGAATCAAGATTAAATCCTTGATTATTTAGTTTTATGATAAAATTAGTAATGATTGGTAAATCGATCCCCAAGCTATTTAAATACTCACTATCCTTAAAAACATTAGTGACTGTATCATGTTTTTCAACTTTCCCGTGATTCATTACTACTACTTCATCACAATATTGTAAAACATGATTCATATCATGAGTTACTAAAATAATAGTTTTACCACTTTCATTTATTCGTTTAAATAAACTCATCATTTCATTAGTCCCTTGCGGATCTAATCCAGCAGTTGGTTCGTCCAAAATTAAAATATCCGGATTCATTGCCAAAATTCCAGCAATTGCTACTCGGCGTTTTTGACCACCTGACAAATCAAAAGGCGATTTATTTAAATAGCTTTCGTCTAATCCTACCGTTTTGAGAACGTTATGAGCAATTTTTTTAGCCTCTTCTTCACTGACTCCAAAATTCATAGGTCCAAAAATAATATCCTTTTCGATTGTTTCTTCAAATAATTGATATTCAGGAAACTGAAAAACTAGTCCTGCTTTTTTACGAAGTGGTTTTAATTTACTTGGTTTGTCGGTTGCTGTAATTAGATATTCATCAATATTGATACTCCCGCTTGTAGGTAGTAACAAAGCATTGATATGTTGAATCAAAGTACTCTTTCCGCTACCGGTCTGCCCAATAATCGCTGTAAAGCTTTGATCAGTAATTTTTAAATTTACTCCTTTTAAAGCATGGTAAGCAAAAGGGGTATTTTCACTATAAATATGTTCTACTTCTTTAAATGTAATTGACATAATTCTGTAATTAATACCTCCTCTTGTAAAGACATGCTAGTCCTAATGTTTAATTTTTCTAAACCCTTAGCTACTTTTAAAGCAAATGGGATATCTAATTCATATTTGACCAAATTGGCTTCATCACTTAGGATATCCTTAGGATTACCACTTGCAACAACTTCACCAGCACTCAACATAATTACCTGATCAGCATTTTTAGCTTCTTCAATATCGTGAGTTATAGAAATAATCGTAATATCTTTTTCTTTATTTAATTCCTTAACTAGACTATTAATTTCACGCCGTCCCATTGGATCTAACATGCTTGTTGCTTCATCCAAAATAATGATTGTTGGAGCCATTGCTAAAATACCAGCAATTGCCACTCGCTGCTTTTGCCCCCCAGACAATTTAGTTGGCTCATGATCAAGAAAATCACTCATACCTACTTTAGCTGCATAAGTATTAATGATTTTATCCATATCACTTTGTGGTACACATGTGTTCTCTAAACCAAAGGCTATATCATCACGAACTGTTGCCCCAATGAACTGATTATCAGGATTTTGAAAAACAATTCCTATATTATCTCTGACTTTATATAAATTTTCCAAATTAAGTTCGTATCCATTAATAATAATTGAACCGCTCTTTTTTTCTAGTAGTCCAATTAGTAACTTTGCAATCGTACTTTTCCCACTACCATTATGTCCTAAAATAGCAACATAATCTCC
>ERZ791886.1544-NODE-1544-length-11381-cov-6.130055_pt1 | contig 11381 bp, 10 predicted proteins | sample MGYA00510158_ERZ791886 | MGnify/ENA primary metagenome ERZ791886 (study PRJEB30046, sample SAMN00792063) | human gut metagenome | study: EMG produced TPA metagenomics assembly of the A metagenome-wide association study of gut microbiota in type 2... | reverse complement strand
TATCTTAGCGGGCATGAAAATGGCAAATAACGGTCAAACATCGTGGCGTTGACACAGAAAAGGCATCCATCCGCAGACCCATCTTGCGGGGTTCAGTGGTGTACTGCAGGCGGATGCATACGCCGGGTTCAACGAGCTGTACCGGGATGACCGGATAACGGAAGCCGCCTGTTGGGCTCACGCCCGCCGTAAAATCCACGATGTGCACGTTCGCACCCCGTCAACCCTGACGGAGGAAGCGCTGAAACGGATCGGCGAACTGTACGCCATCGAGGCAGAGATAAGGGGAATGACGGCGGAGCAGCGCCTTGCCGAACGTCAGTTGAAAACGAAACCGCTGCTGAAATCCCTGGAAAGCTGGCTGCGTGAAAAGATGAAAACCCTGTCGCGACACTCAGAACTGGCGAAAGCGTTCGCATACGCCCTGAACCAGTGGCCGGCGCTGACGTACTATGCAGATGATGGCTGGGCTGAGGCGGACAATAACATCGCTGAAAATGCGTTGCGGATGGTCAGTCTGGGCCGCAAAAACTACCTGTTCTTCGGTTCGGATCATGGAGGAGAGCGGGGAGCGCTGCTGTACAGCCTGATCGGGACGTGCAAACTGAACGGAGTGGAGCCAGAAAGCTACCTCCGCTATGTCCTTGACGTCATAGCCGACTGGCCGATAAACCGGGTCGGCGAACTGCTCCCCTGGCGCGTAGCACTGCCGACTGAATAACACATCCCCGTCAATACGGTTCTTGCTGCACGCTTACAATTTCAGGGCAGGGAATAGTATTGTTAATTTCGGGAGAAACTTAAAGTTGCCACATCGACAGTTTCATCACACAGGCTTTTGTCCTGAAAACTTTTCTTATTTTGGACTTTCGCCAGCCACTGTCCAATATGAAGAGAAGGTACTGTGACGATACCATCCTCATTAGTTACAAAGGTGAGTTCTGCTTTATGAACAGGATGTTTGTGCTCAACTGCATGAGTATGACGGGATGATTTCAGATAACTGACCGAGTCAAGCTCCATGATAGCTCCGGCGAGCGGGGACGTTTTATACAGGACTTTCAGCTTCACATCTTCACTGAAACGACTTATATCGGATAACGGAATGATTTCAAGCTCATGCCCCGTTGGAGACTGATAGAGTTGTGCTGGCATCTGCTGTTCACCAGGAATAAAAGATTTCGCATATTTAGTGACAAACTCACAGTAAGCCACATCATTTCTGCCCTCCCGGCTGACCGGTTTCCATCCTGAAGAGGTTCTCGACCAGTATCCCGGTTTCATATATGTTGACAAAACGTAGCCATTATCTTTGCTTGCAGACTCAGTTTTATAGACATAATCCGTGGACGCTGGCTTCAGTGTTATTGTCTCTTTCCCGTTATAAATCCGGGGATTTTCAAAGAAATTCCTTCTGTCAGGAATTGTGCCCTTTGAGGGGAAATTATGACCATAACCAATCTCTGCGGTAATGTTGTTCTCTGCCTGTTTACCTGTAATCCAGACATCGTGGGCCAGGACATGCCCCGATGCTGTCAGACAAAGAGCTAAGATATAACCTGTATTTTTCATCATGATTTGTTACCACTGATAACGGGTATAAAGACTGACAGTTCTGCCTGAAAGCGGCACTCCTTTGCCATTCATGGCAAGCTTGTTGAAGGCATTATCCAGAGTCACTGATGCCTCAAAGCCTTTAACACTTACAGGCTTATAAGACAGTGAAAAGGAATGTACGGCATAGCCAGCCTGATGGGGATCGCCTTTTTTCACATGCGTGGCTGCTGCCGAAAGTTCAGCACGCCATCCGGCAGAAACTCCTCCATGACCAACAGGTATACTGATGTCACTGATGAGTGTGTCAGGATTGCCGGAGCCCAGCCATTCCCTGCTGCTGGCATCCATACTTTCCGTGCGGTTATAAGAAAGCATCCAGTCAAAATAATCAGACTGGTAATTTCCCTGCATATCCCATCCCCAGATACGGGCCCGGGATACATTATAAGAATAAGAACGCATCCGTTTCATATCCACGCGCGTGGCAATATAGTTTCTGGCATCCGTTCCGAAATATCCGCCTTTCAACTGCAGCCGATCATTGCCTGTAAGCAGGCCGTCCAGTTGAATACCTGCGCCAATCTCACGGGTAATGTTATTTTCTGGTTTCAGATTAAGGTTAGGTACCCAGTAATTGGGTTTACCCTTGCGGTAAAAATGTACATCATCCCTGTACATTTCTGCCATTGTGGGGGCACGGAATGCAGAGGATATGGAGCCGTACATCATCAGCCAGTCTGTCGGTGAGACTGAAATCGCCGCCCTTGGGGACAGGCGTTCGGCTTTCAGTTCTCCGGCACGGGGATTGAAGCTCTTGTACCGGTCATAGCGGGAACCGACGATAATGTTAACCGGGTAGCTTTTCATTGTCATTTCATCCTGGAAATACAACGATGTAAAGTCAATGTTTCCTTCCGGATATAGTGTGGCAGAGCCTTCTGGCTTCTGCTGCTGACGGTAATATTCAGCGCCATAACTTAACTGATGGGCTCCCGGAAAAATCAGAGTATGACTCCTGTTGACAACATTAACACCGGAGGTTCTGTTGTTTCTCCATTCTGCCGTTTTGTTGTGACCGTTTGTCTTGATAGTGATATCACTGAGATATAAAGTTGACTTTACATTGATGAGGCTGTTATCCACAGGAGCGTACTGGTACCAGAACTGTACGTCATTTTGTACTGTTTTTCTGTCACGCAGGCCGCTGTCACCATGTGTCTGAGTGGGATTGCCCGGTTCAGTGGTGTTATTCCGGTAGAGACGCAAGCTGGCACCTGCTTTGTTACTGTCTGTTATACCGACAGAGCCTTTCGCAAACAGGGCTGCAGGTTTTTCCTTGTTAGGTGCGCGCTCACCATCACTTTGATAGATATTACCTCTTTTACGCATAATGACAGAAAGGAGCGCATCTGTTTTTCCGGTTTTACCGAACCAGGTGAGCCCCGAGCCTGTGCTGTGGTCACCACTGGCGATATTTCCCCACAGACTTAAACCGTTTGTCTCTCCGGGGGGAAGGAAATCTGCTGCATCGGCAGTTCTGAAGTCCACAACACCTCCCAGCCCGCCACTGCCGTACAGACTGGAGTTTGGTCCGCGGACAACTTCGATACGTTTGACGAGTGCCGGATCCAGATAAGTGCCACTGCTTTTTGCCATGTCACTGAGTTGACGGATGCCGTCAACAAGAACAAGTACCCCGCTTTTGTCATAGCCGCGTAGATTAAAGGTCTGCCCATTGGTCCGTCCTGCACCAGTCTGGCTGAGACCGGCAACACCTTTCAGCATGCCGGCTGATGTGACCGCATTCTGACTCCATGGCGTGTCATTCGTGACGACACTGACCATTGACGGCGTTTCAAATACCGTGTTCTGATTTCCTGTCGCGACAACGGTGATTGTATCTTTAGCCATAGAAGAATGACTGGTCTCTGCCTGTAACCCTATCGGGAGTATGATTAATGTACAAATGACGTTTCTGATTACGTTCATATACATGCGAAAATATATGTTAATATTGGTATGTTATAACATATCATTTTATTAATGCAACCCTGATCACGCAGCGTTCAGTGATAACCAGTGAATAGCGACTCTAATACCCGGTCGCTCTGCAATGTATCAGCGCCTGCGACCGATGCTATGGATATTGATTTTTCTACCGATAAAGAACCAGCAATACGGAATTTAGACTGGCCCCCTGAATCTCCAGACAACCAATATCACTTATTTAAGTGATAGTCTTAATACTAGTTTTTAGACTAGTCATTGGAGAACAGATGATTGATGTCTTAGGGCCGGAGAAACGCAGACGGCGTACTACACAGGAAAAGATCGCTATCGTTCAGCAGAGCTTTGAACCGGGAATGACGGTCTCCCTTGTTGCCCGGCAACATGGTGTGGCAGCCAGCCAGTTATTTCTCTGGCGTAAGCAATACCAGGAGGGAAGTCTTACTGCTGTGGCTGCCGGAGAACAGGTCGTTCCTGCCTCTGAACTTGCTGCCGCCATGAAGCAGATTAAAGAACTCCAGCGTCTGCTCGGCAAAAAAACGATGGAAAATGAACTCCTTAAAGAAGCCGTTGAATATGGGCGAGCAAAAAAGTGGATAGCGCACGCGCCCTTATTGCCCGGGGATGGGGAGTAAGCTTAGTCAGCCGTTGTCTCCGGGTGTCGCGTGCGCAGTTGCACGTCATTCTCAGACGAACCGATGACTGGATGGATGGCCGCCGCAGTCGTCACACTGATGATACGGATGTGCTTCTCCGTATACACCATGTTATCGGAGAGCTGCCCACGTATGGTTATCGTCGGGTATGGGCGCTGCTTCGCAGACAGGCAGAACTTGATGGTATGCCTGCGATCAATGCCAAACGTGTTTACCGGATCATGCGCCAGAATGCGCTGTTGCTTGAGCGAAAACCTGCTGTACCGCCATCGAAACGGGCACATACAGGCAGAGTGGCTGTGAAAGAAAGTAATCAGCGATGGTGCTCTGACGGGTTCGAGTTCCGCTGTGATAACGGAGAAAAACTGCGAGTCACGTTCGCGCTGGACTGCTGTGACCGTGAGGCACTGCACTGGGCGGTCACTACGGGCGGCTTCAACAGTGAAACAGTACAGGACGTCATGCTGGGAGCGGTGGAACGCCGCTTCGGCAACGAGCTTCCGGCGTCTCCAGTAGAGTGGCTGACGGATAATGGTTCATGCTACCGGGCTAATGAAACACGGCAGTTTGCCCGGATGTTGGGGCTTGAACCGAAGAGCACGGCGGTGCGGAGTCCGGAGAGTAACGGCATAGCAGAGAGCTTCGTGAAAACGATAAAGCGTGACTACATCAGTGTCATGCCCAAACCAGACGGGTTAACGGCAGCAAAGAACCTTGCAGAGGCGTTCGAGCATTATAACGAATGGCATCCGCATAGTGCGCTGGGTTATCGCTCGCCACGGGAATATCTGCGGCAGTGGGCCAGTGATGGGTTAAGTGATAACAGGTGTCTGGAAATATAGGGGCAAATCCACAGTATTGTTAGTGCTCTTAAATATTTCTACCGTGAGTAAACTGTAACTGAAGTCTTGATTCTTACGCTTAGACACTGCTAAGCCGTTATGGCATAGCTGATAATTTATATTGCACTATGTCAGCTACTGTAAGATAATATAAGCTATTTTAAAGAAAACTCTGTCATTCATCATTTTGTTTAATGATAGGTTTTGTTATTAATATAAAAGAACATGCTCATTCATTAAAATAAAAACAAGATGTTCTTTTATTATTTTCATTCCCTATGGGGTTAGTCCTTGATTCATTTTCAGTATCTTCTAACTCATTCATTTGCCGATTACTTTAATTCACAGTCTTGTTTTTTATCCTGCCTATTGGAGATAAAAGTGGTATCGATGGATGCCGAGTGTGTTGCACATGCAGTATTCTCAGGAATAAGAACTGTCACTTCCAAAACACGCGATATATGATTGAATCTCTGTGGGGGGATAAAAACTTGCCTTTTTCCGCAGTCTGAAAACAGGATGGGGGCGACGGATGGTTACGCAGGCAAGGGCGAGGTTCGGAAATAAATCAGAGATTATATTCTGAATTATTACAATAGCACCAGACCTCACCATTACAACGGTAGTTTGACGCTGGAAGGATCAGAAAACAGATACCGTTTTTACTGTAAACGGTGGTCATATATGGACTCTCCTGGTGATATAAGTACTGGTTCGAAACGGTTTACGACTATATATCCGGCGTCATCAGTAGGTTCAATGAACCGCGCAATAATGTTATCCGAGCCCTGTTTCCTAATCACTACGCCGGTATTTGATTAGCCAAGTCAAGTTCATCTTGCCATCACTATTTTTCCATACCGCATTACTATCTAATACAGTCGCACGAGCGGCCTTCTAATTTGAGGGTTTCGAGCCCTGAAGAGGCATATCCCATCGTTTTACAGATATTGCAGAAATTGGTACGCAATATGCTGCTTCTTCCTGGAGTTTCTTCCTGGTATTTGTATCGAAGCCTACATTAAGCAGGTCGAACTTCCAGCTTTCCCGATAAAACCTTATAATATCCTTGGGACAAAGGAGAATAAACTGGTTTGTCGTAAACATAGAAACAGCCTGCACAGAGTAATATTCCCCCGGTTTTATATTTTTTTTACCCCATACTGCATTGGAAAAAAACTCCTCCGGATATTCACTTGTTTTAATAATGTAGCTATGTATTTTGAAGTCACTTATACCTGAGAGCTTAATAACTGAATGGGTAAAAATTACTGGTAATACGGTTATTTGAGTCGATATAACTAATAATATCATCAAGGATGCGACAAATGCAGAACTAATTCTTTTAGAAAGTTTATGCTGTGGATTCATTTTTAGATAAATGAGGCCGGGAAGTATTGTCAGAATAAAAATAAAATATGACATGAAAGCCAGTTCAGCTATCACTTTGAAATTAATACTCTTATCTGAAGTTTCAATATTCCTAAAAACCATCTCCAGTGGAATTACCTGAAGATGCACCAGTAAAGCAATAGACAACGGAATGACAAGATAGATCTGAACACGTCTCAACAGTTTCATTCTATTATTTTTAAACGATAAGTCATATTCAAGATACCTCGTGTTTATTATGGCTGAAATAACAACTATTAGTACTCCTATACTTAAAATAGATAACCAGCCAGAGTTATCTTTAACACTCTGGTCAAAATCAAATGCACAGTATAACACGTATATAAAGGCCATGGGGAAGAGGCCAGATAACATCATTACAGATAAAAAATTACCCTGAATCTTATTGTAAGCAGGAAGATTTTTTATATCATAAGGAATAACTATTGGTATAAAAAAAGATGTTATAAAAAAAATAAAAATGATCATAATCAATGATAGAATAGTTGTACAACAAACCAATACCAAGATGCTTTTAATATTCATCACATCAAAGAAAATATCAAGTCGATCCAGACGACTGAAATATCCCCAGAGAACTATCAACGCAATCCCTGATATAATACTTGATGGTGTTAATACTGAAACTATTAGCGTCTTCCACTTCTGATTCATTTTAACTTCCTGGTTTTGCTATAAAGAGAGCATAAAAAAGACTGAATAAGTTATTACACTTCATTGTTTGACTCCTCGCAGTAACCTTTCAGGAAGGTTGTCGGATATTTTTGATAAATTATGTCATAAACATATTATTGTAAGTAATGATTTCACTAAATTTATTTGATCGTCGTCATAATATTTTTAATCTGAATATAGAAGATGATTGTGTCATATGCAGTATGATATAAAACGTTAAAAGTGACTGAATAGATAACAGTTCATGCATGAACAAGACCATAACATAATAAAATATGCTTATTATGCATAACCTTATGTTGTGACTAAGCCGCCTTAAAACTGAGAAGTAGCTAAGAATATGGCGTCAGACACCTTCAGTTGTCGTAGAAGGTTATCTGCAGGATTTTTCTCCGTATCTGCCTGTTCCTGGCATTACCCCAATTCTCCCAAAAACGGTAAACCAGCTCTCAGCCCGCACCATGACTGGCTTAAGACGGGATCCCTGCGGCAAAATGCGCCTTTACGCATTTGGTTTTACCCGCAATAATGCGTGATAATCAAACAAAAGGATCCGCGCGCTGCGATTTATTGTCGTGGAAGGATCCGGGCGTTCAGGTCAGAATACCTGTATCCATAAACAGTGCGTGTGCTACGTGAAAAATAACTCATGAACAATGTCATTCCCCTGCAGAATTCACCAGAACGCGTCTCCCTGTTACCCATTGCGCCGGGGGTGGATTTTGCAACAGCGCTCTCCCTGAGAAGAATGGCCACTTCCACGGGGGCCACACCGGCCTACCTGCTGGCCCCGGAAGTGAGTGCCCTTCTTTTCTATATGCCGGATCAGCGTCACCATATGCTGTTCGCCACCCTCTGGAATACCGGAATGCGTATTGGCGAAGCCCGGATGCTGACGCCGGAATCATTTGACCTGGATGGAGTAAGACCGTTTGTGCGGATCCTGTCCGAAAAAGTGCGTGCGCGACGCGGACGCCCGCCAAAAGATGAAGTCCGCCTGGTTCCGCTGACAGATATAAGCTATGTCAGGCAGATGGAAAGCTGGATGATCACCACCCGGCCCCGGCGTCGTGAACTATTATGGGCCGTGACCGACGAAACCATGCGCAACTGGCTGAAGCAGGCTGTCAGACGGGCCGAAGCAGACGGGGTTCACTTTTCGATTCCGGTCACACCACATACCTTCCGGCACAGCTATATCATGCACATGCTCTATCACCGCCAGCCCCGGAAAGTCATCCAGGCACTGGCTGGTCACAGGGATCCACGTTCGATGGAGGTTTATACCAGAGTTTTTGCGCTGGATATGGCTGCCACGCTGGCAGTGCCTTTCACAGGTGACGGGCGGGATGCTGCGGAGATCCTGCGTACACTGCCTCCCCTGAGGTGACGGCATACGCGCTTCCTTATATAAGCTGTGGTCAGCAGAACAGACATAACATAAGCTGGAGCATGTATATAAGCTGTAGTGAGTAAGTCATGTTTTATGAAGGGAGCAATGCCTCAGCATCAGGTTACGGGATCACTTACGTAAGGGACAGGCAGATGGCAGCTCAGCTACAGACAGCACTGCAGGGAACAGAATATAAACTGCAGTGAGCAGACCACTCACTGCACCAGTTAATATAAGCTGTAGTCAGTAAAGGAGCGCTCTTCACTGACTACAGTTTATATTCAGCGGGATTTGAAGAGTTTTTCCAGGTCATCCAGCGTGATGCCCAGTTTCTCAAGCAGGGCAAGCTTCTCCGCCATCTCCGGACTGACTTTTTCCGCAGGTGAAGGTGGCAACGGATTTTCCTTACTCTCATCATTCGGCGCTTTTAACCGGGGACGCCGGTAGTGAATACAGAAGAATTTTGTCCGCCCCCGCTGGATCTCCGTGTAATCAAGATATCCAATCTCGCGCAACTGCTCCATTGCCCGTCTGACCGTCTGGTTCTGGGAAAATACAGGAGACTTCAGATTGAGGCGTGCACGCAGCCGCGCCAGCGATATCGGTGCCGGATCCCGGGGCAGGCTCTCTATAAAGGTGTAGAGTGCCTGGGCGGACTCCCGTCGCTTCAGGGCATTAATCGCCTTAAGCTGGAGAAGGACTTTTCTGTCAAACTGGTACAGTTCAAACAGGCGGGGATCGGCCTGTAACTGCACAATATCCCGCTCAGTATCGTAGTAGGCTGACTGTACCAGATGGGTGATATATTCCCGGGTGTGCTTCTCATCGGTACGGGAAAACGAAATCACGGTACCGGCAATGCGCTTCAGGGAAGGGCTGATACGCTCACGCAGCCTGCGGGATGACTGGCTTGAAGGTATACCACACAGTTTTGCAAACTCGACAAAAGGCAGTTCCACTTTGTCACCAATTACGTTATGGCGGGCAAAGGAATGAATGATCCCCACCCAGGTCTTGAAATCGTTATCCATATCCAGGCGGGGGCCGGTGATCTCAACCTTATCGAATCCTTCTGCACGGGCCAGAGAAAGACGCGTCAGTTCTTCCGTGGCATCGGTGCGTGACAGTGTATTTTTTTTACTGTTCTTCAGTGACTTAAGGGTAGGTACAAAGACGCCCAGACGCATCAGCGCCACAGGTTGTACGGTGTTGTTATTGTTTGGTGTCAGTGTCACCAGCTCACCGGACGACTTATCCACCTCGCCGAACAGTTTTTTGATGTCTGAATTTTCGTTTTCCAGAAAGCCTCCAGCCTGTGGACAGTAAAAGAATAAACAGAAAATCGTGTGTCAGAACTCCGCTAACTGACTGAAGAAAAACCTGCAGCCTGTATTTAACAACTGAGTCTGGCGTACTGACCATAGTTTATGTCATTAACTTACTTCAGTATATGGATTACTGAATACAGCTTATCATTAGCATGTTACTGTTTATCAGTAACATGCCACAGCTTATGTGATCGTGGTCCCGGCCCATGAGTGACAAGGTTTGCAGCGATATGGGGATCTTTAATGGATCCTTTGTTGATCATTCATGGATCTGTTTACTGGATCGAGCCTCCGGATATGTGGATAAATCATCCCAGGGAAACAGCATACACAACCGCTTATAAGGGCTTCAGGGCGTACCTGCTCACTGTAACTACAGATATATTGCGCTTCCTCGCCGGTTCGCGGGCTTCGCCCGGTCACCGGTCTGCGGCGAGCACTGTTTTTTCTGAAGTCTGTCTTTACAGGTAATTTTTGACGGAATCTGCCGTACTTCCTGAGCGCACGGTCATATTCCGAAGTACACCTCATATGCGTGTTTCAATGCCAGGGATTGTGTATACAAACTACAGGCAAAGTCTGGTTATCACCGGTGGTAGGCTGCTCCGATGGAAAAATTGTGAACGGATTGACACCATGCCGGATAACTCTGTCGATATAAGACGGTCAAAGATCGTGGCGTTGACAAGTACAGCGTCTGCACGCCGCAGAGCTTGGCATGCACCGCCTTGATGAGGTGGTTGATACGCTGCTTGTCCTGCAGAAGAAGCACCGGATACGGTTTGATGTCTGGCAGGTCGTTAAACGGGATCACGCCATTATTTCGTTCTTCGATCAGGGGATGAATCCTGCAGTGCCCAGGGTTGCCTACTGGACCCCCTTTCGTTACCCGCTGCTACTGAATCTGGCAAGCCTGTTCGATAATGAACTGGCTGAAAAAGCGTGGCGTGCCCGCCTCGAAGCCCATGATGGAAGGTCCTCATCTCTGTTCAGTGAGGTCTGCAGTGAGCTGCTTGCGCGCGTTCATACCCTGGGGGACCGCCGTTACATTGAATTGATTACCGATGCGTTGTCCTGGGCGATGACCCACTTTGACGAACTGGGATATAACTGCAAAACCGGTAAACAAAAGCTGCAGATCATGCCCAATATGGTTGGATTTCAGTTCGTATTGCGCGGTATCTGTTCCCGCCTGGGAGCACCAAATCGCAAAGCCGACATCGTTGTGGACCAGCAGTCACAGTTCAACACCACCCAGCGGGAGCTGAGGGAGTTCTATTACCAGATACGTGAGATGCCGTGGGTACACGGTCCCGGTTTACCGGTCATGGATGTGACGAACATGCCGGCTGAACCGCTGGTTTTCCAGTCGGGTACAAAAAGTGCAGGGCTGGAGCTGGTTGATATATATCTCTGGATCTTCAAACGCTTTATGGAAGGGAAGGAGTTAACCAGACTGAACCGCCCCGGGAATCCTGGAGACTAAACTTCCTGAGAAAGAGGTAAACAG
>ERZ791886.1530-NODE-1530-length-11447-cov-2.176966_pt1 | contig 11447 bp, 8 predicted proteins | sample MGYA00510158_ERZ791886 | MGnify/ENA primary metagenome ERZ791886 (study PRJEB30046, sample SAMN00792063) | human gut metagenome | study: EMG produced TPA metagenomics assembly of the A metagenome-wide association study of gut microbiota in type 2... | reverse complement strand
GCTGATCTATCTGATTATTTCCTCCTGTGTGAATGTGGTGTTGGATATCTTCTTTATCGCCGGACTTGGCATGGGAGTGGGATCGGCAGCCCTGGCAACGGCTATATCCCAGTTTGTCAGTGCGATTCTCTGTATGGTGCATCTGATGCGGGTGAAGGAAGATTACCGGCTGGAGCTTAGGAGGATTCGTTTTGACAGACATATGCTGAGGCAGATTATTCAGAATGGTGTACCTTCCGGTTTCCAGAACTCAGTCATTGCCATAGCCAACGTGTTTGTACAGTCCAACATCAATGCATTCGGTAAAATGGCCATGGCAGGCTGCGGAGCTTATTCTAAGGTAGAAGGTTTTGCCTTCCTGCCGGTGACCTGCTTTACTATGGCGATAACTACCTTTGTGGGACAGAATCTTGGGGCAAAGCAGTATGACAGAGCAAAGAAAGGTGCGAAGTTCGGTATCCTCTGCTCCATCTCCATTGCAGAACTGATTGGTATCACCATATATACGGCGGCACCGGTGCTAATTGCAGCATTCAACCGTGATCCGGATGTGATACAATATGGGGTGATGCAGGCCAGAACCATTGCGTTGTTTTATTGTTTATTGGCATTTACTCACTGTATCGCGGCTGTACTTCGGGGTTCCGGCAATGCTGCCGTGCCCATGATCGTTCTGCTCTGTGTATGGTGTCTGTTCCGTGTCAGCTACATTACACTGGCAGTGCGTCTGATTCCGGATATCCGGGTTATATTCTGGGCATACCCACTGACCTGGAGCATCAGCTCCGTGATTTTCCTGTTTTTGTTTTTAAGGGGAAATTGGGTGCATGGATTTGAGAAGAGGCCGAAGAAGGGATAGGTTTTTATTATATCATATGTGAAATGGTTGTTTTGAGTGGTGGACAGCTGCTTACCGGAAATGATGCAGCTGTCAAAAAATTTCTCGCAGAATCAAGTACAAAAGGATTTCGAGACCACATGAAAGTGACAGGGAGGTAACCAGATTAATGAATTATGCAGAATGTTTAGAACTGGCAAGAGGAAAAATGGGAAATTACTGTAAGGCCTGTCCGGAATGCAACGGAAGAGCCTGCAAGAATCAGATGCCGGGTCCGGGAGCCAAAGGAATCGGAGATACGGCGATTCGGAATTATGACAAATGGAAGGAAATCCGTGTCCAGATGGATACACTGGTGGAGAAACGTCCCATCGATACCTCTCTTTCGTTGTTTGGAAAGAATTTTCAGTATCCGTTTTTTGCAGGTCCGGTGGGAGCCGTGAATATGCATTACGGCGATTCACTGAATGATGTTTCTTACAATGATATATTAGTTTCTTCCTGCGCAGAGTTTGGAATTGCTGCTTTTACAGGAGACGGAATGGACAGCAATGTGATGGTGGCTGCCACGGAAGCCATCAAAAAGGCAGGGGGACTGGGAATTCCTACAGTGAAGCCATGGAATGTGGCGATGATTCGTGAAAAGATGGCGCTTGTCAAGGATGCAGGTGCTTTCGCGGCTGCCATGGATATTGATGCGGCAGGTCTTCCATTTTTGAAAAATTTCAATCCGCCGGCCGGAAGTAAATCAGTGGAGGAGCTTCGTGAGATCGTGAAGGCAGCAGGAGTCCCTTTTATTGTAAAGGGTATTATGACGGTAAAAGGCGCTTTGAAGGCTAAAGAGGCCGGTGCGGCAGCCATCGTGGTATCTAACCATGGAGGAAGAGTCCTGGATCAGTGCCCGGCAACGGCAGAGGTTCTGGAAGAAATAGCAACGGCAGTGGACGGTTCCATGAAAATCTTCGTGGATGGCGGAATCCGTTCTGGTACCGATGTATTTAAAGCATTGGCACTGGGGGCAGATGCGGTTATCATAGCCAGACCTTTCGTCACAGCTGTCTATGGCGGAGGTCGAGAAGGAGTTGAAGCATATATCCAGAAGATCGGAAGTGAGCTTGCAGATACCATGGCTATGTGCGGCGTATCTTCCCTTGCTGAAATTACCCGTGACTGTGTGAGAGTGTAAAAAAGTAAACTATCAAATATAGCAAAAATTAGTAGAAAGGGTGAGTGGTATGCGTTTTAAGCGAGTGTTTGTAATTGTACTTGATTCCCTTGGAATCGGGCCCATGGCGGATTCGGCCAGATTTGATGATGCCGGTGCGGATACGCTGGGGCACATCTCAGAAACAGTGGAACATCTAGATATTTCGAATCTGCAGAGATTGGGACTTGCCAATCTCAAGGCCCTTAAGCAGGTAAAGCCGGCAGAACATCCGGAAGGATATTTTATGGCGATGAATGAGGCGAGTAATGGTAAGGATACCATGACCGGTCATTGGGAGATGATGGGCATCCGGACGGATAAGCCATTTATCACATTTACAGAACATGGATTTCCCAAGGAACTGATTGACGAACTGGAAAAGCGCTGCGGCAGAAAGATAATCGGCAATAAGGCAGCCAGCGGAACGGAGATTCTGGAGGAGCTGGGTGAACAGGAAGTGAATGAAGGAAAGCTGATTGTCTATACATCAGCGGATTCTGTGCTTCAGATCTGTGGCAATGAGGAAACCATGGGACTTGAGACCTTGTATCATTACTGTGAGATTGCCAGAGAACTGACTATGCGGGATGAGTGGAGAGTTGGCCGTGTTATCGCAAGACCCTATGTGGGCAAAAAGCGCGGCGAATTTAAGCGGACGAGCAACCGACATGACTATGCCTTGAAACCCACCGGACCGACGGCGCTGAATGCCCTGAAGGATGCCGGATATGATGTGATTTCCGTTGGAAAGATTAACGATATCTTTGTGGGAGAAGGGATAACAGAAAGCAATCATTCCGACAGCAGTGTACATGGCATGCAGCAGACCATCGATATCGCAAAGCGGGATTTCAAGGGACTTTGCTTTACCAATCTGGTAGATTTTGATGCGTTATGGGGACATCGCAGAAATCCGGTGGGATATGGGGAAGAGATCGAAAAATTTGATAAAAAGCTGGGAGAGCTTCTGCCGCTGCTCCGTGAGGACGATCTGCTGATTCTGACGGCGGATCATGGAAATGATCCGACCTATAAGGGAACGGATCACACAAGAGAGCAGGTCCCGTTTATCGCATATTCACCATCGGATACGGAAAGTGGGAAGCTTGATACAAGTGACACCTTTGCCGTTATCGGCGCGACCATTGCGGATAATTTTGGTGTCAGAATGCCGGAGGGGACCATCGGAACTTCTATTCTGGATCAGATAAAATAAATGACATTGGACTTGAAGTTAAAAACAGAAAGGCGGCGATTATATGGTTGATTATACAGAAGGAACGGGAAAACAGTACCACACAGGAATCGGCCCGGAGGATATCGGCGGATATGTCATCATGCCGGGGGACCCCAAGCGATGCAAGAAGATAGCAGAACATTTTGAGAATCCGGTGTTAGTTGCGGATAATCGTGAATATACCACATATACGGGAACCATCGATGGGGTAAAAGTCAGTGTGACGTCAACCGGCATCGGTGGTCCGTCAGCGGCTATCGCTATCGAGGAGTTATCCAAGTGCGGAGCCCATACTTTTCTGCGTGTGGGCACCTGTGGAGGTATGCAGGAGGATGTACTGGGCGGAGATATCGTAGTTGCAAGCGGAGCTATCCGCATGGAAGGAACCAGCAGAGAGTACGCTCCCATTGAGTACCCGGCTGTTCCCCATGTGGATGTTATGACTGCCATGATCCGTGCAGCGAAGAAGCTGAAGTTCCGCTGTCATGCGGGCGTTGTACAGTCGAAGGATTCCTTCTTTGGACAGCATGAGCCGGAGGTGATGCCGGTCAGCTATGAGCTTGAAAATAAGTGGCAGGCATGGCTTCGGATGGGATGCCTGGCATCGGAGATGGAGTCAGCAGCATTGTTTATCGCAGGCAGCTTCCTTCGGGTGCGTGTAGGTGCCTGCTTCCTGGTTCTGGCTAATCAGGAGCGGGCGAAAAAAGGTCTGTCCAATGAACAGGCCCATGATACAGAGGCAGCAATCCGGACAGCGGTGGAAGCCATCCGTATCTTGATTCAGGAGGATGCGAAGAATGAATAATGAGAGGATAGACACACTCATCGAGGAAGCATTCGCAGCACGGAAAATGGCCTATACACCCTATTCTCATTTTCAGGTGGGGGCGGCTCTGCTGACTGAAAAAGGCGGGATTTACCGTGGCTGCAATATTGAAAATGCGGCCTATACACCGACAAACTGCGCGGAACGCACTGCCTTTTTTAAGGCAGTCAGTGAGGGTGAACGCAGCTTCACAGCGATTGCAGTTGTGGGAGGCCCGGAAGGAGCTTCGGAATTTGACTGGTGTGCGCCCTGTGGCGTGTGCCGTCAGGTGATGAAGGAATTCTGCCAGGATGATAGATTTCAGATCATTCTGGCACGTTCGGTGAAGGAATATAAGGTCTATACACTGGCGGAGCTTCTGCCGATGGGATTCGGACCGGATAATTTGCAGTAGGAATGCCGATTGCCTCATAAAGCTGGTATGCAGGTGTCAAAGACCCGCGCACTGTAATCTTACAGTTTCATTAATATAACTTAATATATTGGAACACCTTTTGACATTGCAAAAAAAACAGGGTACACTGTATGACAGGCGGGGATGGATTCACCATTTCCGCCTGTATTCAGAAGAAAAAGCGGACGCAGGTCCGATGAAAAATAGAAAAAGTGTGGGGAGTTTGGACGGATGGCTCAGAAAGAGTGGAAACGGGAAGAAATGAAACAGAATCAGGGAAGAACAGAGCAGAACCAGAGAAAAAAGGTTCAGAAAAAGACAGGGTATAGGGCAGTGCTGGCGGCTTCGATGTTTTTGATTGCTGCTTCGGCAGCCCTGTCAGCGTGCAAAAAATCACCGGCGGCTGAGACAACAGCGCAGACACAGGCGGCAGAGGAAACGGAGGGCGCGGTCAGCACGGCGCTCGGAGCGGCGGATCGGGTGCTGGAGGAGAATGGCATGCTGTACCTCAAATACCGCACGGAGATCCGTTCCCTTTCGAAGGAGACAGGCGAGATGAAGACGCTCTGCCAGTTTGACACGGGAGATGAAAACAGCACCTTCTGGGTCTACGGAGGCGGGCTGTATTTTGATCGGATACAGGCGGAGAGTGGCAGCACACAGGGCACGGAGCTTTATGGGCTGTACCGGCTGGATTTGGAGAGCGGTGTGGAAGAGCATTTAGCGGATCTGACGGATCAGCCGTCGGTGCTCTATGCGTCAAAGAACCGCCTGTATGTCAAGGGTTACAACATGAATGTCATTTATACGCTCGATGAGAATGGCAAAACAGCGGGAGAGTTGTCACCGTCAGACACGATCTACGGGGAGATTCCGGCAGGCTGCAGCGAGCTGTTTAATGGGATTCTTCCATATTATACGGAACAGTTTGGGTATATGCCGGTGCAGAATGAAACCTGCCTGGTGATTGCGGATGCGGACGGCAGCCATCCGAGGGAGATTTCGGATATTACGAATACATCGTCGGTGCTGTTTGCGAAGGACGCATTCTTTGCCCTGCTTCGGGATGGCAATGGAAATACGCAGTGTTACCGCTATGAGGTCTCTGACCCGGAGAAACGGACGCTTTTATATGAGACGGCGGAAAATATCAGCCTGGTGCAGTATCAGGGCGGATATTTGTACCTGATGGAAAATCAGGCGTCCCAGATCAGTACGGGAAAGTATACGTTTAAACGGATTGCGGCGGATGCTAAGGCAGATGCAGCGGCAAATGCCGCCGAGGCGCAGAATGCGCTTTTTACGGTCGAGGAAGAGCCAGGCATGACGAATGATTTTTCTATGTATGGTAATTTTTATGTGACGGGAAATCAGGCATACTGCCAGCAGTTTAAGGATTACGGCGTTTATCTGGGCGAAAAAACGCTGGATGATGCGGCAGGCGGGGAAGTGACGTTGTTAGAGCCGGTTCTGTTCCAGTCTCCGATCCGGGAGCTGGGGCATGTCGAGGCGCAGTCGGAGACGTTAAAGAGTGCGGATGGAAGCCGGGAGCTGGGAAGTGTGTACGCAGAACGGCTGGTATTTGACGGAGGGGGCGATGCGGTCGAGGCGATGAACCAGACGATGCAGGAGCTGCAGGCGTCGGTTCTGTCGACGGCGCGGACGGATTCCATGAATCTTGATACGGAGATGAGCATCGATACAGCGGAAACGGACGGATCGGAGGAAGAGGTACTTCCGCAGGAGGCGGATGCAGCGCAGCCGATCTATTCGATGGCGCTTACGATCGACGGAGATGACGCGATTACGTATCTGGATGATCATTATGTCTGCGTCCGTGCGGATGGATACGAATATACGGGCGGCGCACACGGAACGCCGTTCCGCCAGTATTTTGTCTTTGACCGGGAAACGGGGGCACGCCTGTCTTTGAGCGATGTGGTTGAGAATCCGGTGGAGGAGCTGCAGGCGAAGGTTGGTGCGGCATTCCGGGAGCTGGCGGAAAAGACAAATTTTGCCTTTGAATCACCGGAGGATCTGGAACATACGGTGGCAGACGGCATCAGCTACGAATCGCCGTTTTATCTGAGCGAGACGGGCGTGGTTTTCTATTATGCGCCGTATGAGATTGCATCGTATGCGGAAGGATTCCCGGAGGTAACAATTCCGTACAGCGAGTTAGAAATGCGGATTGAACTTAGCAAGTAGGAATTTTCTGAACTGCAACAAATGCGGATTGCCCTTAAGTAGAGAGCTTGAAGTTGAGGAAAAAATCGCTTATAATACTCCATAGAAAAACAGTGTCGAACGAATCTGAAAGAATGGCACAGGATGAGGAGGAAACAGCATGAAGACAGTTGTTAAGGAAAATGCGAACGGCGGTAAAGGACAGGTAGTTGTAAAATACATTCTGGATGACAATGAGTTAAATGCAAAATGTAAGATGTTTGCCGAGGTAACGATCGCACCGGGATGTTCCCTGGGCTATCATGAGCACCACGGCGAGAGCGAGACGTATTATATCATCAAGGGACAGGGCGAGTACGATGATAATGGAACGAAACGTCCGGTTACCGTCGGCGATAAGACCTTCACGCCGGATGGCTGTGGTCATGGCATTGCCAATACCGGAGATGAAGATCTGGTCTTTATGGCATTGATCCAGCTGGATTAAGAGTGAAGAACAAAACAGAAAAAGGTAACTGTTCACAGTAACCAAAAAAGGCGCTGGCACGGGAAGTGGTTCGATGTGTCGGCGCTTTTTGCCATATATGTCCGGAAAATGTCTATATGTTTAAGCGGAAAAAATTGGAAATCAAAAAAACAGTGGCTCAAAGAAAGAAAAAGGAGGTGTGCCTGCGTGAAACTATTTCATCTTTCTGATCTGCATATCGGGAAAATGTTAAATGGCTATAGCCTGCGCGAGAGCCAGAAAAATGCGTTTTTGCAGATACTTAAATATGCGGAGGAAGAGAAGCCGGATGCGATTCTGATATGCGGGGATATTTATGATAAATCGGTCCCGGCGGGGGAAGCGTATACGCTTTTTGACTGGTTTCTGACCGAGCTATCCGGGCGCTGTCCGGGGACGGAGATCCTGATCATTGCGGGAAATCACGATTCACCGGAGCGGCTGGCGTATGGCGCATCGTTTCTGGCACGCCACCGGATCCATATCGCGGCGTTGCCGCCGGCAGATCGGACGGAGTATTTAAAGCAGGTCACACTTACAGATGAGTGGGGACCGGTTCATTTTTATCTGGTACCGTTTATCCGTCCGGGTCATGTGCGCCATTTGTTTGACACCAATGGTTATACCGATGCATTCCAGAAACTCCTGGCGCGGGAGACGATCCGGAAGCAGGAGCGCAATGTGGTTCTGGCGCACCAGTTTTTTGTCTGGAACGGTCAGAATCCGGAAACCTGCGATTCGGAGACGGCGGTGCTGACCTCCGGCGGATTGGATGCGATCGATGCGTCGGTGCTGGAACCGTTTGAATATGCGGCGTTAGGGCATATCCATGGGGCACAGAAGGTAGGGCAGGAGCGGTTTTGCTATTGTGGGACGCCGTACAAATATTCGATCAGTGAAGAACACCATCAGAAGGGGATCACGGTGGTGGAACTGGGAGAAAAAGGAAGTGAGCCGCAGATCCGCCGTCTGCCGATTCTCTGCCATCCCGATGTAAAGCGTGTGCGGGGGACACTGGAAGAACTCAAGCTGCTTTCAGATACGATGGAAAAGATGTCGGATGGAAGCGGACGCGCGGACGCGTATGTGAGCGTGGTCCTGACGGACGAAAAAGAAATGTACGATTTCCGGGAACGCCTGGAGGAGTTATTTGCGCATATTTTGGAGATCCGGGTGGACAATGAGAGGACGCGGAAACGACTGGAGGAAGAACCGGAGGAAACAGGGGCGGTGACGCCGTTTCAGGCATTTGCCTCTTTTTATGAGGCGGTGCGCCACTGCCCGATGACGGAGGAACAGGAGACGATTCTGGCGCGCATGGTGGAAGAGGCAGAGGAGGAGGAACGCGTATGAAACCGAAGCTGCTTACAATGTCGGCGTTTGGCTCTTATGGGGGCGTGACGCAGATTGATTTCGAACGGGCGGGGACGGGATTGTTCCTGATCACGGGCGATACGGGGGCAGGCAAAACGACGATCTTTGACGCGATCTCGTTTGCGCTCTACGGGGCGGCGAGCGGCGCCGGGAGAGAAGGCGCGATGCTTCGCAGCCAGTATGCACCGGAGGACGCGGAGACCTGGGTGGAACTGACGTTTGAGGATAAAGGGCAGGATTATACGATCCGCCGCAGTCCGGCATACACGCGCCTCAGCAAGCGGAAAAATAAGGACGGCGCATACACGGCGACGAGTGTGGCGCCGAAAGCGTCTCTGCTTTTGCCGGATGGAAGTGAGATGTCCGGTCGGATCCGTGAGATCGATGAGAAGATTCGGGCGATCGTGGGCGTGGACCGCGATCAGTTTTCGCAGATCACGATGATCGCGCAGGGCGAATATATCCGTCTGCTCCATGCATCCTCCAAAGAAAGAAAAGAGATATTTTCGCGCATTTTCCATACCGGGATCTACGGTAGAATCCAGCAGAAGCTGCGGGAGGCAGATCGGACGCTGTATGGAAGGCTGGAGGATAACAAGACCCGGTGCGAGGAAGTCATCCGGCAGGTGACGGTTCCCAGGACGGAGGAGGCGGCAGCTTTGGAGGGGGAAGAAAGATGGCAGTCTTTGAAAGAGCGGTACCGGACAAATGGAGCGGAACTGCTTGTATTTCTGCATCAGTTGTCGGAGGAAAGCCGGAGGCTCGAGGAAGAGACGGGGAGACTGGAAGAGAATGCAATCCAGAAGCTTGCCGCCGGACAGAACCATCTGGAGCTTGTGAAAAAGGAAAAACGGGTACTGGAAGAAAAGAGCCGTTTGGAAGCATTTGGACGGGAGATGGAGGCTAGGCGCCGGGAAGCTGCCGCAGCCTATGAGAGCCGGAAACCGGAGCTGGAGGATCAGATCCGGCGGATGCAGGATGCGCTTCCGCTCTATGCGGAGCAGGAGAAAAAACGGCAGGCATATGAAACTTTGGAACATCAGCGGACGGCTCTGACCCAAAACCTGAAAAAAATGCAGAATCAGCTGGAAACGTGCCGTACACAGGAAGAAATACTTCGAAACCAGGAGCGGGAGGCGGTAGAGGCGCGCGCTGCCCTGGCAGAATGCCGGGGACGGCGGGAGCAGATGGAACGGCGCCAGGCGGTTTTGCAGGAGTTAGGGAAATGCTGTGAAGCGGAGCGGACATGGAGAAAGTCACTGGAAAAACGCCAGGAAAAATTTCAGGCAGCCGCGCGGGCGTACCAGCAGTCAGATCAGTTGTATCAGGACGCGTCCTGCCGTTTTCTGGCGATGCAGGCGGGACTTCTGGCGGCAGAGCTGCAGGAAGGAAAACCGTGCCCGGTCTGCGGCTCGCTGGAACACCCGGCTCCCTGCCGTCTGGAGACAGAGCCGATCCGGGAGGAACAGGTGGAAGCGCTGCGTGCCGGGCGGGATGATGCCGATCAGAAGCAGAGGACAGCCGCTGAGGCGTGCCAGGAGGCGCAGATCTCGCTGGAACATGAGAGCAGACGGCGGATAGAGATCCAGGGGAAACTGTACGGCCAAAATCAGGACAGCCCGGCAGCCCAGCCGGATGCGGATGCTCTGGAGAAGGAGCTACGGCAGATGGCACAGGAAATCCGGCGATGTAGGCAGGCGGAAATCACTTATACTGACCGGATTGCCATGGAAGAAACGATCCGGCAGAAACGGGAGGCGAACGGAGCCGGACAGAAGAAGCTGGAAGCTGCGCTGGAGCTTAAAAGAAGTGAGGTGCAGCAGGCGGCGATCGAGAGCCAGACGAGACGTAATGAGCTGGAAGAACTCTCGAAGCGGCTGGAGTGGAAAGACAGCCGGACACTCCGGGTGGAGCTTGAGAAGCGCAGCCGGGAGCTGGAAACACTTGCAGAGGCGGTGACAGCGGCTGATAAGAAAGCACAGGAGTGCCGGGAAAAATGCCGGGAGCTGGAGGGAAGCTTATCTTCGCTCCGGGAACGTTTTGAAGCAGATTCAGAAACAGAACCGGAAGAAAAAATCCAGCAAAAGATCCGGCACTGGGAAGAGGAAAAAACCCGCTGGTCGCGGCTTCACCGGGAACATATGTCGGTGCGGACGCGCAACGAGGATGCATATGCGGCACTTCGGGTGTATCTGCAGGAACGGGAGCAGCTTGACCGGGAAAAACAGCAGATCAGCGAGCTTTACCAGACGGCGGACGGAAAACTGAGCGGCGCGGCGCGGATCGATTTCCAGACGTATGTACAGCGCCAGTATTTCCGCCAGATGATACAGGCAGCTAACCGCCGCCTGCGCCGGATGACGAAAGGAACCTTTGAACTTCAATGCCGCGGTCTGGCTGATCTGGGAAAACAGGGAGAAGTGGGACTTGACCTGGATGTCTACAGCTTTGTGACTGACCGGGTCCGGGACGTCAAAACGCTGTCCGGTGGAGAATCCTTTCTGGCGGCGCTTGCGATGGCGCTCGGCATGGCGGATGTCATCCAGAATGCGGCAGGCAGCGTGAAGGTGGATGCGATGTTCATTGATGAGGGATTTGGTTCCCTGGATGAGGAATCACGAACGCGGGCGGTTCAGGTGCTGCAGGAGCTGTCCGGAGGAAGACGCCTGATCGGCATCATTTCCCACGTGACGGAGCTGAAAGAGGAGATGGGACACAAGCTGGTGGTAAAAAAGGGAAATGGTGGAAGCCAGGTGCATTGGGAGATAGAAGATTAGTAGGACGGCGCAGAGCCGTTGTGTGACGAAAGAAAAGAGGCTATTTACATATGACAATCGTAATTCCAGGGATGGTGACGATATCGATCTTATCTCTGTTTT
>ERZ791886.1527-NODE-1527-length-11467-cov-1.845776_pt1 | contig 11467 bp, 9 predicted proteins | sample MGYA00510158_ERZ791886 | MGnify/ENA primary metagenome ERZ791886 (study PRJEB30046, sample SAMN00792063) | human gut metagenome | study: EMG produced TPA metagenomics assembly of the A metagenome-wide association study of gut microbiota in type 2... | reverse complement strand
AAAATGATTCTAATCCAATAAACCCTTCTTCATTACATCTGAGAGCTCTCCCGAACCCCTCCTGGTAACCATCGATATGAAGTTCTGCGCAGTGAGGAGCTCGCATATACCATTCTACCATCGGCCGATGTATATTGATATCAATGATATAATCTCCACTACTTAAATACTTGGGTAATATTATTTGTTTCTTGATAGTGAATTTTCCTTTGTTGATAGGGGTCAAAATTCCTTTATTATGTCCTTCTGCTAATGCTGCCATTGGAACCTCGTCTTTATTTTTTATGATAACCATAAGGTCTGCCAATAGATTTTCATCGGATTCTCCTGTTACTGTTATGTTTAAGGTATTTTTCCCAGATTCTAGAGTAGAAGAATTATTATCTGTATCATTAAATAAAATATTAGTTACTTGGAAACCGGATTTATGCCATGCGATATTATTGACGATTCTATTTCCTTGTTTATTAGATGGCTGGCTCATTTTTAAATAATGATTAATCGTATCATTAATCTCATGACCAACATAATCAATACAACCATTTTTTAATACAATACCTCTGTTGCATAAACTTCGTACGGCTGCCATATTATGGCTTACAAACAATACGGTACGTCCTTCGCCTTTGGAAACATCTTGCATTTTTCCTATGGCTTTCTTCTGGAATTCGGCATCTCCTACAGCTAGCACTTCGTCTACCACGAGAATTTCGGGTTCCAGAAATGCAGCCACTGCAAAACCTAAACGTACTGTCATACCGCTTGAGTATCTTTTTACCGGGGTATCAATGTATCTTTCTACACCCGCAAAATCGATAATTTCATCAATTTTTCGTCTGATTTCATGACGGGTCATTCCCATGATGGAACCATTCATGTATATGTTTTCTCTTCCCGTCATTTCGGGATGAAAGCCGGTTCCTACTTCCAGTAAAGAGGCGATTCTTCCTTTTGCACGGATTGCTCCGGTTGTGGGTGATGTTACCCGGGAAAGTAGTTTAAGTAAGGTGGATTTTCCTGCGCCGTTTTTTCCAATGATGCCTACTACATCACCTTGATTTACATCGAACGTAATGTCTTTCAATGCCCATACAAACTCAGAGTAACCTTTCTTAGAGCGGTCATTGGTTTCTCCAATCTTAAGATAAGGGTCTTCTTTACGCAAGATGGTGGTTTTCCACCATCTGTTTAAATCGTGTGAAAGAGTGCCTGTACCTACCAGTCCCAGATGGTATAATTTTCCTATATGATCGAATTGAATAGCTATATTGCTCATACTGTCTTAATATTAAACGGTGTCCATGAAATTACGTTCTACCCGATTGAATATAATAATGGATAAGAACAATGTAATCATTAATACGATAAAACTATATCCTAATCCTATCCAGTCTAAAGAACCGCTTCCCATACAACTGTATTTGAAGGTTTCGAATATTGGTGTAAGTGGATTAAGGGATATGAATATACGGTATTTTTCGGGAGCTGCGCTCAATGGATAAATAACAGGAGTCAAATACATAAAGAGCTGAATTCCGAATGCTACCAGTTGGGTCAGGTCACGGTATTTGGTTGTCAATGCTGAGATAATCAATCCCCATGACATGGCATGGAGAGCTATCATGAGAATCAATAATGGAAAAAGCAGAAGAGTCCAGTTAATACTCAGATTTACCCCCTGAATATAGTAATATAAATAAATTATGATAAAGAGTAGTAACTGGATACCAAATTTGATAAGATTGGAAGTGATACCGGATAAAGGAACAACTAAACGGGGAAAATATACTTTTCCGAAAACGCTAGCGTTGGCTGTAAATACATTAGAAGAAACCATAAAGGCTGCATTGAAGTAGTTCCAGAGCAGAATACCTGACATGTAGAATAGAGGTTGGGGAATACCATCGGTAGAAATACCTGCCAATCCTCCGAAGACAAACATATACATGATGGTTGTCAGTATAGGTTGTATTAGAAACCATAAAGGTCCCAGAATAGTTTGTTTATAAACGGTTATAATATCCCGTTTTACGTACATGTAGTATAAGTCTCGGTATCGCCAGATGCCTTTCAGATCAACATCCAATAATTTTTTCTTGGGCTTGATTTCTATGGTCCAGTTTTCTTTGTTTGTTTGTATGTTCATGTTTTTAACCTTTGACTATATTGAAATAAAAAGTAAATGCGTAAAATACTAATAAGGCTGCTCCCAATATTTTTTCATGATTTTGCCAGAAACGTTGTTTCATAAAAGGATAGATTAAGATAACAGGCATGATGAACCAGGAAATCTGAGCAAAACGGTTGCTGTATGCTGATCTAATTACGAGAACCCAAAAGGCATTGGTAATCAAAAATGTATTGTATAGCCAGTGATAATATTCGTCACGGAAATTACGGCGAAAGATAAAATAATAACCTACAAATACTCCCATGGCACTGTAAATCAGGAAGTCCCAACGGAAAACCATGCTCATCTGAACAGTTTCTCCTACCATGTTACTTCCTGTAAGGTAGCCTGAAAAGCGGTCATCATCTCCAAATATTCCTATGGTAGCTAAATAGCTCTGTATACGCATACCAGCTGCATAGGAAACTCCTACACAACCTATCCATGCTAGCAAGTAGAGATAACTGTTTTTGATAAACCAAGCGGCAATGGCTGCCCCGGCCATCAGTGTGCATGATTTATGAAATCCGGTAGCAATGATACTTAAGAGTATAGCTATGGGCAGACGATTGATATAGGTCATTGCCAAAATAAAAACAGAGGCCCCCATTCCGTTTCGGATACCGTTTACTCCATAGTTCCAGAAGGTAAACATACCGAAAATTACTAATAGGGGGATATAGTAGTAAGATTTGAAAATACGCTGCATAGCCAACCACAAACTTCCTACATAAATAAAGGCACAGAGTAGGAAGAAGGTATGGATATCGCTGTACTTAGCAAACCAGGCATATAGATTATAGAATAACCAATCATCTTCCCAAACCCAGGTAAATGGTTCGGATGAACGTTGTATTCCCCAAAAACCATTGGCATAGTTAGTTGTATCACCAAAGACACCAGATACAGGACGTAGCCCCATGTAAAGAATTAGTAATAAGGTAAAAAGTACTCCCCAAACTGCATTCATGCTGACGATGTTTTTGTGCAAGATAATACCATTGTTACATTGCCAGAATGCTACTAATACCAGTATAAGGATGCTGTAATGGAAAAAAGGCGTATAATCTGCTAAAGGGATAAAATCTATCATAACGAGGTTACAATTGTATATTGGATTCGATGATCGCTCCAACAGTTACTGTATAAATGATAAGCTAATGTTTTTAGTTCCGGAGAACAAAATGTATAATCGATGCGGAACAGGTTATTTGCAGGTTGATATGTTCCTCCCCAGCCGTTTCCGGTTTCAAGAAAGCAATCTTCGAGTTGTCCGGTCAACTTCCGATAGGCATACGATATGGGTGTGTCGTTCAGGTCACCGCATAGGATAACGGGATACGGGCTGGAAGCGACTGCTTCTGCCAGCAACTGTGCCTGACGGTTACGTTCCTTGGCATTCAGCTGATAAGTATGCAGGCGATTGTTTCCCTGAAATGCCGGTGTCATGCCGGTCGTCTGCAAGTGCATGTTGAACAGGCGGATGGTTGTTCCTCCATATTGCAGATCTATTTGCAACACTTTGTTATAACTGTTTGGGAAGTAATATTCCTTCATGTTTGATAAGGGGAAACGGCTGTACACTGCCAGATTCAGCACTTCATCTTCCCGGCTGTTGAATACCCGATAGGGATATCCGAAAACTGCTGAAATGCTGTCACGATGCAGAAGGTTATCGTGCGGACGCTCCTGCAAACAAATAACATCAGGATGAAGGTTTCGGATGAAAGCAGCACTGGCCTGTAAGGTGTCTTTATTCAACTGAAAGCCCTCTGCATTCCAACTGACGAGGCGTAATGAATGGGTGTTTGGTTTATCTGTTTCAAAAGATACAGCCCAGGATTTTCCGCAAAGAAACAGACTGATCAGGCAAGCTATTCCAAACAGCAGGCTAATGCCTTTGCTTTGGCAGAGAACTGCAATTATCGTTGCCAGTGTGCTGAATACAGCCAGCGGTATAACCAGCAACCCTAATGGAGCAAGATAGCCGGCAATTACCGGAGAGCACCAGGGCATGGCAGTTGTCAATAAAGCCAAAAGAACCGTAAAACCTGCCAGAATGTAACTAAATCGCTTCATTATTTGCTCTCAGTATGCTGAGGGCATCCAGTTGCTCGCTGGTGAGTTTCATACTTTCCAGCATAGGAGCATATCGTTCTAGGTGGTGTAAATCGCTTCCTACATAGCTGTACATGCCTTCCGCGAGGATGCTTTCTGCCGCATGTCGTGCACCGGGACCGTAATAGCCGGATAAGGACATCAGATTCAACTGTAAGCGATAACCGTCTGTGCTATACAGCCGGCGGTAATCGTCCATATCCATGTAAGTATAGCGTTCCGGATGGGCGATAACGGGGAAATATCCGTTTTGTTTGACACTGGCAAGTATCTCTTTCATGCCGACAGGCGGAAGCATGTAGGAGGTTTCTACAAGCAGGTGATTTTCACCTAACGGAAGTACTTCGGATGGCAGTTTGGAAGTGAACTGAGCGTCCATCATGTATTCGCCTGCCTGATGCAACCGGATGGGACCTTTATAATCGTTCCGGAAGGCCTCGAAACGTTCGGTCAGGTAGGCTGTAGTATTGCGTTGCATATCGGACATGACGTGGGGAGTCAACCATACGGAGGTAATTCCCAGACTTTCTAGAAACTGAAGCAGATCCAGAGAGGTTGCTCTGTCGGGAGAGCCGTCATCCACTCCCGGGAGAATGTGGGAGTGGATGTCGGTCATGCCTTTCAGAATACCCGACTTAACCAGATTGTGTTTTTTCTTAAAGCTGAAAAACATATGCTTTCGTCGGTTTACAGGTTATTTTTTCCAAAATTGATACCATTTGCGTGACTTGTTCTCGTAGCCGTAACCGTAACCGTAACCATATCCATATCCGTAACCGTTATTATTAACATGAGCACCATTCAAGATAACGGACATGTTCTTGAGCTGGCCGGTACGGTAAATCTTTTCCAGATCGGGCAACATACGGCGGTCGAAGCGGTCGGCGCGGATAACAAAGATCGTCAGGTCGGCAATGCGGTTGGTGATAGCCGCATCGGCAATGATACCTACCGGCACGTTGTCGACAATGATATAGTCGTATTGCTTGCGCAACGTTTCGATCATAGTTTCCAGACGTTCACTGAGTAATAGTTCTGCCGGGTTAGGAGCTACAGGTCCTGCCGGAATGATATCCAGGTTTTCTACCAGCTCATCGTGTTTGATGATTTCCGATAATTCAGCACTACCAGACAAGTAAGAAGTCATACCCTTGTCGTGGTGGTGGATGTGGGAACTAAGGGTACCTTTACGGATATCGAGGTCGATCAGAATCACTTTTTTCTCCGTCTGCGCCATACTAGCTGCCAGGTTACTGCACACAAAGGTTTTACCAGCTCCCGGACCGAAGGAACTGAAGGTTACTACCTGCAAGTCCTTGCTCTTGACACGCATGAACTCCATGTTGGTTCGCACGATACGGAAGGCCTCGGAAGCGATGTCACGTCCCTGACTGCGGACAATAATGCCTTTCTTGCCCTTTGCACTAGGTTCTTTTTTACTTTTTGACAAAGGAATTTCGCCCAGGAAGGGTACGCTAAGGTTGTCTTCAATATCCTTGCGGGTATGTACTTTGGTATCGAAGAACATAAAGGCAAGCAGAATAACAGCCGGTAAAGCGATTCCTTTCATGACTCCTCCCATAATGATGTTTTTGCCATTGGGAGTATAAGGCATGTCGCTGCCTCCTGCGGGGTCGAGTACACGGACATCGGTCTCAGTGGTTGCTTGGCTGAGCGCATTCTCCTCACGTTTGTTGAGCAGGTAGAGGTATAACTCCTCTTTGATACGCTGTTGGCGTTCGATAGACAGCATCTGGCGTTGTTGGGTCGGAATGCTGGCGATGCGGCGTTGTGCTTCGGAGGTACGGTTCCGGGCTTCCTTCAGTTTGGCATTGATGCTGACAATCAGGTTATCGATGTCGCGTATAATATTCTGACGGATGGCAAGCAGGGTGTTGTTCAGTTCTTGTACTACCGGGTTCTTGTTGCTGCTGTTCTTGACTAGTTTGTCACGCTTCAGCTTGTTGGTATTGTACTGTACAATCTGTGCCTCGATATTGGCATCGGCGATTCCGGTGTTTGACGGTATCAAGCCGGTAATCTTAGACGGGTCTATAAGGAACTGTTTGATGTAGTTTGCCATCTCAATCTGAAGCTCCATTTCGGTAGCCTGTGTACCGTATTGTTCTTTGTCGGAAACAGATGTACTTGCCGAAGAGGATACATCAATGATCTCATGCTGGCGCTTATAGTTCTCGATTTCCGATTCTACTCCTCCCAGTTCCTTTTCGATGATAATCAGACGTTCGTTGATGAACTGGGAAGTATTGATGGCTATCTGGTTCTTATCCTTGATGGTTTCTTCGTTGTAGACCGTAATCAGCATGTTCAATACGTCCTCGGCACGAACCGTAGAGTAATCGTTGAGGCTGAGATACAGGATGGAAGCATCATTTTCTGCCTGATTAATACTCAGGTTAGAACCAAACAGACTAGCCATGTTGTCGATGCTGTTCTTCTTTACACTGACGGTAGTACCGAACCATTTGTTGCTGTAATATAATGTCGGACTGACCACCAGTTTACCGATGGGGGTCGGAATGGTGTCATTGAGCTTAGCTGTCAGTGTCTTACTAGCATCCGGAATCATATCACCCCCAAAGGCAGTCAGTCGGACCTCATGATCGTTGACCGGAGTTGCGTCCACTGATAAGGTCTGGTAATCTTCCGATTCGACGAACGAAATTCGTATAGGAGCCTGTGTATACAGTTCTTTTTCACGGAGCCCGTCGGTAATTGTATAACTGATATTGGCATTCAGGCGGCTGACTACCTCCCGCATCAGGTTGTGTGACTGGAACTGGAGGATTTCATTGGAAACGTTGGTCGTTGAGAAAGTTTGGAAACGTTCCAGCCCGTCATATCTCCGCTGATTGGCATTTTTAATTATAACCGTTGCCGAACGGGAATATTTGAACGGAGTCTTGGCATACTGATACCACGCATATCCTCCGAACAAAACTACCGAGAGGACAAACCAGTACCAGCGGTTGACCAGGTACATCACCATGTCCATCGGGTTGATATTGAAACCACTTCCACTGATGTTCTTATCGGGGGAAAGGTCTTTCTGTTCACTCATTTGTATCATATCTATCTAGCAGGAAATTGTGATTATTTTACGGCCAATACGACCAGTGAAGTGATGGTTGTAACGAAAGATAAAATCATGCTGAAAGTGCTGAAGGTACGCTGTGCATTGTCGCGTGTCTTGGCAGCCGACGGCTCTACATATACAATATCGTTCTGCTGCAAGTAGTAGCAGGGAGAATTGAACACGTCTTTCGAGCGAAGATCATGGAACATGATTCTACGCTTGTTCCCATATTCGCGGATAACGGCTACACGGTCTACACGGCCGTCGTCGGTAACATCGCCTGCCTTGGCTATGGCTTCGAGCAGAGTAATACGGTCGCCGGTAATATCATATGTGTTAGGGCTTCCTACTTCACCCAATACGGTAATTTTGAAATTCAGGAAGTTCACCATGACGATGGGGTCTTTTATCAAGTCTTCGTCAATCAGGCGCTGTTTGATCATTTCGGTTACCTGTCCACGGGTACGTCCTTCTACTTTCAATTTGCCCAAAACAGGAAAGTCTATCTCACCGTTGACATCAACCAGGTATCCTTTGTTGGCATTATCAGCTGCATTTCCTGTAGGTACGGTTGTAGAGATGTTTCCGTCGGGACCGATACTGTAGTTACTGCTACCAGGAATGTTGAACGGCAGGGTCAGTTCCGGGTTCTTGCAGCTTACGGTAATACTGAGGCGGTCGTCGCGGTGGATGACTGCTTCGTACTTTTGGAACACCGGGTATTCTTTAAGTTCTTCCATGTCGCGAAGATAAATCAGGTCTTTTCTTGTGGCACATGACGAGAAAAGCAATACTGTAAATAAGAAGAATAAAAGAGTTGATTTGTTCATAAATGTTTTTTACTGTTTATTAGGGTTCTACTGTTTGTTGCTCGTTTTCGTTCAGCCGGATGACTGAATCACACCGTTCCATCACCCTCGGATCGTGGGTGACAAAGATAATAGTTTTTTCTTTTCCTTCCGCTAAAATGTTGTTTATTAACTTTGTAGTGGTGTCGCAGTCGAGGGCGGAAGAGGCCTCGTCGAATAGCCAGATGTTGCCCGGACGGAGCAGGGCGCGGGCGATGGAGATACGTTGTGCCTGTCCTTCGGATAAGCCGTAGCCGTGTTCGCCGACACGGGTATGAATACCTTCGGGCAGGTCGAATACAAAGTCGGCACATGCCGTGCGTAATACCTGTTCTACGTCTGCGTCGCTGCAATCGGGTGCTCCCAGAAGTACATTTTCACGGACGGTTCCGCTAAGCAAGGTATTTCCCTGGGGTACATACATGAAATTTACCCGGGTAGCGGAAGTGTCCGGATAAACTGAACCGTCTGCCGCTACCAGGTTTACCTGTCCCTGGTCGGGACGGATGAGTGCCAGCATCAGGCGAATGATGGTGGTTTTTCCCGTACCGGTAGGACCGGCAACAGCTGTAGAAGTACCGGGACGGAATACGGCAGAGAAATTGTGCAGGACAGGTTGTCCCGATTCATAGCCGAAAGTAACCTGATTGAATTCCAGCGTAAGCGGGCTGTTGACATATACCGGTGTTTCGTCCGGCTCTACGTCTTCGAAGAGTTCCATCAGTCGCTCGACGGACGCCCAGCCACGTACCAGTGCGGGAGGAATACCGATCAGTCCGAGGAAAGGTCCCTGTACCTGTCCGACCAGTTGCAGGAATGCCGTCATGGTACCGAAGGTAATTTCCTGATGTTCCAGCCGGTAGATTCCCCAGAGGAAGGCACACAGGTAACCGCCTCCGAATACAAAGCCCATCACTCCCTGCGAAAAGGTGGAGAACTTGATCTGCTCCATACCGAGGTTGAACAGTTTTTCCTGCGATTCATGTAGCTTTTGCTTGCGGTAGTCGGTTGCTCCCAGTGAACGTACCAGTACACGTTGTGACAAGTTTTCCTGCATGACCGTTCCCATTTCGCTGCTCATGGCCTTTTGTGCCTTGCTCAACTCACGCACCTTACGGAAGTATATTTTCGACAACAGCACCAGCGGGGTAGCTCCCAGAATGAACCAGGCAAGCCGGGGCTCCAGTGCCCACAGGAAGATAAAGGAACCAATCAGCTGAAGGCTGGTGATGAGCAGATTAGGGAGTATGCCCATCCCCATGCTGAGCACTTCGGAAGCATCGGTGTTGATACGCGTGAGCAGGTCGCCGGTATGCCATTTCTGTCCGCTTTTCCAGGAACACATCATCAGGGCGTCCGACAAGGAGTTTTGCATGCGGATGCCGATACGCATGTTGATTTTCCCGAAAATCCAGGGAGAAATCAGCTTGACTGCCATGCCGAAGAAGAAGAAAAAGACTACGACACCTGCCGCCATCCAGACATTTCCTTCACGAGCGCCGGTTACGATGTCGATGATCCATTTGGAAAGCCAGACATTGAACAGTGACATCCCTACGCCGAAGATTCCCGAAAAGATGGAGAATGTAATCAGCCAATGGTATCCCTGTGTTACCTGAAGTACCCAACGCATGGCTTTGCGCCCGATGGCGTATTGTTGCGATAGATTCTCTTTGGTAAGTTTACTTAGTATTTTTTTCAGTATGGTTTTCATGCTTGATAAAGAGTTCTTTGATGCGTCTGGCTGTAAGCAATGTAGGCCACCAGAAGGTTTCTGCCGGCGCATACGTGAAAAACAGCTGTGCCTTGCGTGTAATCTGACGGGTGGTGTACAGTTTATTTTTCCATTTCCCTTCCGGACGTTCCCCTTTCCGTTCGTCGTAAAAACCAAAGTTGCCGCTCTCCCATATTTCGGTCATCAGGGTTTCCGTATTGTGATGCTGACGGAAAGGTGTATAGGATTCATCCAGTCCTAAATGCTCAACTAAAAAAGAATAAAGCAGGCAGGACCATTTCCAGATGCCGAAGCGGCGACACAGACGCTCCAATTCCTGTTTATCCGTTTCCTGCGCCAGTCCTTTCAACAGGATGGCAGCGTCGCATAACTGGCGCAAGCCGATCCCTTCGTTGAGCAGGTGCTTCAGGATATGTGTGGAAACCAGCAGGTGGTGTGCTTCCGGAGTAGGAACACTAATTGGAGTATCCTGATAGACCGGCCTGATTGCGGGAGCAACCGTGCAGAATACGTTTTTCTCCCATTCACGCAGTGATTTGCGGATCAGCGGACTATGCAGCTCAATCAGCTCCGGATGCAGTTCGATTACGACCTGACCGATGAGGCAGGAAGCATCATCGTTGGCTCCATACTTGACATATACACCAGATTCTTCCAGTTTTTGGGCGGCTTGTCGTACAGCCTCTGGGCTGCCGAAATACAAATCGATATCCCCGCATACACGATGAAGCGGATTGGGGTAATAACAACTCAGGGCAAGTCCCTTGATGACTTCGAAAGGAACCGCAGGCTCAGCGGTAAAACGCGCAAAGTACCTGAATGTGTTGCCGGTTGATACGTTCCCACTGATCGACATCCACCGTCCATCGCAGAATGAGTGCGTGGGGAGGACGTAAAGGTTTGGGCAGAAGTAACATGCCATCGTAGACGATACCTTGTACTGCCTGTCGGCGGCTGTGGATATAAAGAGCCTGCCATTCCTCGGGGGAAAGCGGGAAATACTTCTCCGCATCCTCCTTATTTCCCCAAAGTCCCTGACGGATCAGGAAGAACAAAGCATTCTTTATGCGGGTGATACCGTTCATGCCAGCAGACCGTTTTTCTGCCATTGTGCGCATATTTCGTGAATATCGGCTGCAGCCGTTTCACGGTCGACATCGTACTCTTCGCACAGGCAGTCCACCAGATAGGCTTCGTCAAACTCCTTACCTTCTGCCTGCTGCCACAACCATGCGGCCGTTTCGTTCAGGGTAAGGATCTGTGTCATGTCCATGGTTTCACTGAAGGGGTTTACTATCATGTATTCTCCAGCCACTTCGCGGAGGATAAGATTTTCGTTGAGTTTCATAATCAGTTGTTGGTTGTTATTGATTTTTTGATTTTCCAGAGTACAGTCAGGAGATGCCTTCTCCAGGGGTGCATGTCACACCAAAGCAGCCCGACAAGCCTCATCAGTGGGCTTTCGGGCGAGAAGCTGTATTTGCCACGGTAGTAGCGGG